>Ga0310811_10004604_pt1 | contig 17351 bp, 15 predicted proteins | sample YCmetagenome_FD_207642 | JGI IMG/M metagenome (GOLD analysis project Ga0310811, IMG submission 207642) | Soil microbial communities from experimental microcosm in Duke University, North Carolina, United States - YC | ecosystem: Engineered > Artificial ecosystem > Soil microcosm > Unclassified ...
GCACCCTTCAAAACGGCGTTCTCAAGGTGTCGCTCGTTGGGGAAGTCGCGCGGTGGTACCCGGGACCGGACAGCGCGCCGCCAGTGGTGACGCAGCTGTTCGGTGAAGAGGGCAAGGCGCCAAGCGCCCCTGGTCCGCTGCTCCGAATGCCGCTCGGAACCCGCGTCGACCTCAAGATCCGCAACGCACTCCCCGACACGATGCTTTTTGCGGCGATGTGCGGCGGGCCATGCAAGAAGGCAGACACTCTCCGCCTCGCGCCTGGCGCCACGGGGAAGTTGAACCTCACGCCGAAGCGGCCGGGCACCTTCATCTATTGGGGTAGGCTGATCCGCCGCGGCAAGGTCGTTCTGAACGACGAAGATGGCAGTCAGCTCGGCGGTGTCATCGTCGTCGACTCCGGTCCGTCAACGACCGACCGAATCTTCACGACCTCGATCTACGTTCATCCCCGAGACACGGTCGATGCATCGAAGGGCGAACGTCTGATCTTCGCGCTCAACGGAAAAGCGTGGCCGTACACCGAGCAATTGACGTATACGGTCGGCGACAGCGTTCACTGGCGCGTGGCGAACTTCGGTGGCGGCGAGCATCCGATGCACCTCCACGGATTCTATTTTCGCGTGGAATCACGAGGCGACGGTGGAAGCGATCGGGTGCTCTCTCGCAAGGAACAGCCACTCGTCGTGACCGAGCAGGTTCCTGTGTTTCACACCGTTCGAATGTCGTGGTCGCCCGATCGTGCTGGGAACTGGCTGTTTCATTGCCACAGGCCCGCGCACGTCGCGGCCGCGCGCATCGACGACCTATTCGATCGTAAACCCAGCGACGAGCATCACGACATGGGTCCCGTCGAGCATCACGCCATGACCGGCATGGGCGGGTTGGTGCTCGGCGTCAGAGTGCTCCCCGCCAGCGGTGCAGTCGTCGCGGGTGACGCCAACGTCGATGCGACGAAGCGAATTCGTCTCATCGTCAAGAAAGTCGACAAGGCGTACGGGACGGAACCCACGTTCGGCTACTATATCGCCCGCGGTGATACGACCGACAAATCGGCGCCCGCGACGGCGCCTGGACCCGTGCTCGCCGTGACGCGCGGTGAGCGGACCGCGATCACTGTGGTCAATCAGCTTGCCGAGCCGACGTCGGTTCACTGGCACGGCATCGAGCTCGAGAGCTATTACGACGGAATTCCGGGATGGAGCGGTGCCGGCACCAAGACCGCGCCGTACATCGCGGCCGCGGACTCCTTCACGGCGGTGTTCACGCCGCCGCGCGCAGGCACGTTCATGTATCACGCGCATGCGGACGACATCCATCAGCTCACGGCAGGACTCTATGGCCCGCTGATCGTGCTCGAGCCGGGACAGAAGTGGGATCCGGTCACCGATCATGTTTTCGGGATCGGTCAGGAGGGGGAAAAGGGTCCCGGGTGGAACGTGTTGAACGGAGTGCCCGCCGCGGAGCCGCTCAAGTTCAAGGCGGGCGTGAAGCACCGCCTGCGTTTTTACAACATGACCATCGATGACGAAGCGGATGTCATCATCGAAAACGACAGTGGTATGGTGAAGTGGACACCGGTCGCCAAAGATGCAATGCCGATCGTCGGCGCGGGTGGCACGCTGAGGCCGGCGCGCGTGCACGTGGACCCTGGAGAGACTTTCGACTTCGAGTTCTCGCCGAAACCGGGCACATATCGACTGCGCGTGATGAGCTACTCCAACATTCTCTTCACCATCGTCGTCCAGTGATCTCGGTCGAGTCCTAACTCGCTCGAGCTCTCGAGACTCCCCTCGCGGCTCGCCGGATTCGGCGAGCCGCTAGCTTTCGGGTATGGTCTCTCTCCTCGACATCATCGGCCCGGTCATGGTTGGGCCGTCGAGCTCTCATACGGCCGGCGCGTGTCGCCTGGGTCTCCTTGCGCGCGGTCTGGTTGGCGGAACGCCGGACCGAGCGAAGATCGAGCTGCACGGATCGTTCGCGCGAACCGGCGAAGGGCATGGCACCGACAAGGCGATCGTCGCTGGCCTGATGGGCTTTCGCCCCGACGACGACCGCATACGCAACGCGCTGGAAATTGCCGAGCGTGACGGGCTCGTCTACACGTTCGACAAGACGACGTTGGACGAGGAGGCACACCCCAACACGGTGCGCATCACCCTCGAGCGCGGCGACCGCACCGCGGTCATGATGGGCTCGTCGCTCGGCGCCGGCCGGGTACTCGTGACGCAGATCGACGGCTACCCCGTCGAAGTCTCGGGCAACTACCACACGATCGTCCTCGTCGCCGAGGACATACCCGGATCGGTGGCGCGGATCGCGACGCTGCTCGCTGAGGATGGTTTGAACATCGCGACGCTGCGGTTGACGCGGAAACGGCGCGGCGGCGATGCGTTCATGGTGATCGAGCTGGACGAGCTTCCCGACGAACAGGTGCGCGATCACATTCGCGCCCTGCCGTGGGTTCGCTGGTCGTTCCGCCTCGAGAAGGTGTCGGCATAACAGTTTAGGCATTAACAAACATGTATCGCTCACTCGCCGATGCGGTTCGCGACGCCAACGCCCGTGGCATTACATTGTCGCAGCTCGCGCTCGACACCGAGGCCGACGACCAGGGACGGCCGGTGGCCGAGATCAGGGCGGCGCTGGCGCGCGCACTGCATGTAATGAAGGGGGCGGTCGACCAGGGCCTGGTCGGCAACCTGAAGTCGGCGTCGGGGCTCGTGGGCGGCGACGCCGCCAAGCTGGTTTCAGGACCCGCCGGACCGCTGGCGAACACTCCGTTCCGTGACATCCTGGCGCGCGCCCTCGCCGTCCAGGAGGTCAATGCCGCCATGGGCGTCATCGTCGCCGCTCCTACGGCGGGCGGCGCCGGCGTACTTCCCGCCGTCCTCACCGGACTCGCGGCGGCCAACAACCTGCCCGACGAGAAAGTCGTCGACGCGCTGGCGACGGCTGGGCTCATCGGCGCCGTCATTGCCGAGCGTGCGTCGCTGTCGGGAGCGGAGGGGGGATGTCAGGCGGAGACCGGTGCGGCGGCGGGGATGGCCGCCGGCGCGGGGACCGAGATGATGGGCGGCTCACCCGACCAGGTCTCGAGCGCCGTGGCGCTGGCGCAGCAGGGCACTCTCGGCTTGGTCTGCGATCCCTTGGGTGGGTTGGTCGAGCTGCCGTGTGTCTTTCGCAACGCGACCGGGGCGGCAATCGCGCTCGCGGCGATCGAGATGGCGATGGCGGGGATCACCTTCGCTATCCCCGCGGACGAGGTCATCGACACGATGGGCGAGATCGGTCGCGAGATGGATGTGCGCTATCGGGAAACGGCGGGCGGCGGGTTGGCGGCAACGCCGACGGGGCGCCGGTTGGCCCGGGAGCGATTGGTGCAAATCAAGCGGGGCTAGTGTAATACAATCGATCTCGACCAACACCGCGCGGCCTCGTACTTTAGCTGCGGGTTGAAACGACTCCCCGTCTGTTTTCGTACGGCCTACCGACTCACGAAAGGACCTGCGATGGTGACCAAGGAAGACATCGAAGGCTGGCTCAATCGGCTCGGCGCCGACGGGGCGAGCTTCAGCGAAGTCGAACCAGGACTCTGGGTCGCGAAGCCGGCCGGCGAGCTCGATTTCAGCGTCGTCGTCAACTACTCGCCACCAGTCGTTCTGTTGCGCGTCAAAGTCATGACGCTCCCCACCAACCGAGAAGCTTTGGCGACGCTCAGCCGCCGGCTTCTCGAGCTCAACGCCACCGATCTCGTGCACGGCTCGTACGGCATCGAGGATGAATCGATCGTCATGACGGAAGCGCTCGAGCTCTCCCACCTGGATTACGAAGAATTTCTCGCCGCGTTCGAGAGCATCACGGTCGCGCTCGCGTCGCATCTGCGTGAACTCGGCTCGTATCGCGAGGCACATTAACTCATGGGCATTTTCGATAGATTCGCGACCCTGCTGCGGTCGAACATCAACGATCTGATCTCTCGGGCCGAAGATCCCGAGAAGATGTTGACCCAGATCCTGGTCGACATGCGGTCGCAGCTGGCCAAGGCAAAGCAGCAGGTCGCAACGGCCATCGCCGACGAAAAGCGTCTGCGGGATCAGGCCGACGCCGAGTTCCGTCAGGCCGGCGATTGGGAGCAGAAGGCCATGCTCGCGATCAAGGAGGGCCGCGACGACCTCGCCAAGCAGGCGCTGATGCGGCAGGGTGAGCACATGTCGCACGGAGAGCAGCTCGCGCAGACGTGGGAAACCCATCGTCTCGAGACCGAGAAGCTCAAGAACTCCCTGCGTGACCTGAACGACAAGATCGAAGAAGCCAAGCGCAAGAAGAATCTTCTCGTCGCCCGCCAGCGCCGCGCGCAGGCGCAGAAGCGCATCGCGGAGACGATGTCGTCGATGTCGGAGAAGTCGGCGTTCGACGCGTTCGCGCGAATGGAAGAGCGCATCGAGACGAACGAACGTCAGCTCAAGGCGTCGATCGAGATCGAGGAAGAGTTCACAGGCGATCGTCTGGCCCAGGACTTCAAGGCGCTCGAAAAGGGCGCCGCCGCCGGCAGCGTCGACGTGCAGCTGCTCGCGCTCAAGCAGAAGATGGGCATGCTCCCTGCTGGGTCGGCGACAAAGAAGGCGCTCGGCGCCGGTCGTCCGGATGAGGAGACCGTGCACGCCGAAATCGAGGATATCACGAGCGAGAAAAAGAACCATTGACAGCTGAAGCAACACGGAGCATCCGCTTCCGGTTCGCCCCGATTCTGACAGCGACGGTCCTGACAGTCCTTGGCATCTGGCTGTTCAAGACCGTCGCTCAGGTTTTTGTGCTGTTGATGTTGGGGATTCTGATATCGCTGTATCTAGGAGCGCTCTCGGGTTGGATCCAACGGAAAACGCGCGCACCGGAGCGCCTGGCGCTCACGGCGGCGATCTTCGGGTCGCTCGGCGCTCTCGCGCTGCTCGTCTGGATTCTCGCGCCGCCGGTCGTCGAGCAGACACGCAAGCTGGTCGAGCAGATGCCGACATTCATCGCGTCGTGGGAGAAAGGCATCGACGCGCTCGCGGTGAAGTTTCCGATGCTGCGAGAGATGATCGGACCGCCCGGCGAACATCGCACGCTTCAGGCTGCCTATGGCCAGGCGAGCGGCGTGTTCAAAGAGGTGCCGACGAAGCTGTTCGAGTTCGTGCACGCCGCGATCAACGTCTTCGCCGTCGCCGTGATGGCGATCTACCTGTCGTTGCACCCGGCGCTCTATCGCGAGTGGCTCATCGCGCTGTTTCCGCCAATCCACCGCGATCTCGTGCGCGACGTGCTGGCCGACCTCGGCGATTCACTCCGCGCGTACATCGTCGGCCAATTGCTCACGATGACGTTCCTCGGCGCGATCACCGCGCTCGGGCTGTTCGTCCTCGACGTTCCGTTCTGGGGAGTGTTCGGCATCTTTACCGGGCTTGTCGCTGTCATTCCGTTCTTCGGAACGTTGTTGTCGACTACGCTACCTGCGCTGTTCGTGCTCACGGGATCGGGCTATTTCAGCTTCAGCCCGTTTGGCCACGCACTCCTAGTCGTCGCGCTCGGCGTAGTGGTGCACCTGATCGAGGGCAACGTCGTTTCGCCGCTCGTGATGTCGAAGAAGGTCGATCTGCCGCCGGTGCTGACGATCATGTCCGTCCTGGTGATGGGGCAACTGCTCGGCGGTCTCGGGCTCATCGTCGCGCTACCGACGCTGGCGGCCCTCATGGTGATCGTGCGCCGGATTTTGATCACGCGGATCTACGAGGGGCACGGCTTCCGGCGCACGTCGCGCGAACGCCCGGTGGTCCTTCGTGTTCCCGCGCCCGGCGGCGGGGTGATCGCGCCACTCGGCCCGCCGCTCGACGTCGTGTCCGCCGCGGAAAAGTCAGGACATCGCCGAAGCTTCTAGCGCCGTCAGGCGGCCGCGATTGTCGAGAAGGAAATGCATTGAAAACAATCACGGATTTTGGAGATGAACTTCGATTGCCGCGGATAGGCGTGATATCCGCGGCAATCGTTGGTGGTCGGTGATCATCCCCGACCGTTCAGCTGTCCACGCGATGATTGGGTAGCGGTCGCGCACTATTGGTAGCGCGTCATACCGTCATTCGCCGTATCGATGGGCATGTCGATCGTTCTCGAGTGCCGCAATCTGCACAAACGCTTCGCGTTCGGTTTTGGAAGCTGCGGCGCGACGGCGCACGTGCTACGCGGCGTCGATCTCGCCGTGCACGCCGGCGATTGTATCGCGATTCTCGGGTCTCGTGCGGCTGGGAAGTCCACGTTGTTGCTTTGCGCGGCCGGGCTACTCAAGCCCGATGCCGGCGATGTCCGCTGGTTTGGTCAGACGACGCTCCCTCAGCCCGGAGAGCAGATCGCCTACCACTGGACGACAGCCACCTTTCCACACGACTACACGAACGATGATGTGAGACTTCATCTCATCGATTTCGCTGTCGCTTCCGACGCACGGGTAGCGCAATGGATCGAGGCGCGCCGCGAGCGCGGCGACGCAATCGTCTTCGGAACGCGCGACGAATCCGTCGCGCGTGCGCTGGCGTCGAAGGTCGCGTTCCTGCGGAGCGGCCGGCTTCAGCCGGCGGCTCGGCCTGACGTGGCGTCTCGCGTCGCCGAGCCGGTTGCGTAGGATCGCGACGCGAGGGTCAGGGGCGAACCGTGTGCGCGCTCCGGAATGCGTCCATCATCCGAACCATCTCGGCATTCGTCATCGGCTGCCATCCGTGCGGTTTCATGGGGCGGCCGTACTCGAAGGTGAAATTCGCTTTCGGATTCTCGAGCTTGGCGGCCGCATTCTCCATGCGGTACACCGCGAGATTCAGATAATAGTTGTCCATGTCGCCGACGTAGACGTGCATCTTTCCGGCGAGAGCTGGGCCGTTCTTCGACCAGTTGCGCACGAGATTGTCGGTCAGGTCGTAGCCCTTGTCACGCCACCAGGCCACCGCACTCTTGTCGATCGTTCCAGTGCGACGATCCCAGAGGCGTTTCGGGTAGCCGTCATCACCGATCGGACCGTAGGCCGCGTCCCACGCGTCGAACTGCTGTCCGCTGCGCGCTTTGCTCCCGAGCACCGCCTCGAGCTGACTCATCTGGCGCTGCGTGACGAGCGGTTGACCCTCCGGCGTGCGTGACATGAATCGCTCGGGAATCGGTGGGAGCGCGCCATTCGGGACGAAGGCGTTCGTGTCACCGTAGTTGTCGACCAGCTGGTTGCGATGAAAGTCCACGGGGTCGGGATAAAGACACCAGCCGCCACCGAAGAAGTCGGGACGCTGGATCTGCAGCGCCGCGCACTCCCATCCACCGGTCGATCCGCCGGTGAGAAAACGCGCATTCGATTCTGGAATAAGTCGGAACTGTTTTTCGAGGAGCGGTACGAGCTCGGTGAGCAGCGCGTCCTGGTACGGTCCATTGTTCACCGAGTTCACGGCGTACGAGTCGTCGTAATATGGAGTGGGGTGCTGCCACGTGATCGCGACCATGCGCGGGAAGTTGTCGCTGGTCCAGTCGCGCGCGAACATCCATCCCGGTTCACGCGCCGACGTCAGCAGGCGCGCCGCTCGCTGCTCGGCGGTTTCGGACCCACTTTGCTCGGTGAAACTGAATGGCGCGCCGAGGCCGAAATGCCCCTGGATGTAGATCGCGGGATAGCGACGCGTCGGCTCTTCGTCGAAGCCTTTCGGTAAGAGGACCGTCGCCCCGATGTACATCGGCTGGCCCCAGAACTTCGACAGCAGCTCGCTCTTGATCTTGATGCGCTTCACCCATTTGGTGTCGGGCGGGACGGTCACCGGTGGTAGTGTGCGAACGAGCTTCAGCGCGACGGCCGTTCGCGATTTTGGATCCCAGTGCACGCGCTGTACGTCGCTGACGAGGTTCCCCGGCGACCTGTTGAAGCTCTGACCCTCCCACTGATCGTTGTGCACCCAGATCACGTGTCCGTCGGCCCGCGCGAACTTCGTATACGGCACGAGCATCGCCTGAGCGTAGTAGTCGCCAGCAGGCAGCTGGGCGAGTGACTCGAAGGGGAAGCCGAGCACCTTGGCGTCGACGACGGCTGGCGTGGTAGTGCGCCACTGCTCGACGTCGAGGCCAAAGAAGGGGACGCTCCCGCCGTACGAGCCGCCCTGGAGCCGCGGCTCTCGATCGGCCGTCGACGCGAAAAACACGAACACGCGACCGGTCACCGGCGCCTTGGCGACCGCGGCATCGGCGGTGATCTCGACGCGCTGAGCGCGTGCCGACGCGAGCGCGAGTGTCAGCGCGACGGCCGAGTGGGTGATACGACTGCGAAACGACATGATCGTGAGCTCCGACGATTGAGTGGCGGCACCGTTGACGATAGCATTCACGAGCCTCCGCGCGCTACGCGTTCGTTCCGAGCTCTTTAAGAGGATGATGACCGACTTCCGCCTGTTCAACACGATGACGCGCTCGATCGAGCCGTTCGCGCCTGCCGACGGCGAGACCGTGCGTGTCTATAGCTGCGGACCGACGGTCTACAATCCCGCGCATCTCGGAAACTTTCGGACGTTCCTGTTCGCCGACCTGCTTCGCCGCACGCTGCGGTTGCGCGGATGGAAGGTCCGTCAGGTCATGAACCTGACGGACGTCGACGACAAGATCATCCGGCGCGCGCACGAGCAGAAGAAGACGATCCGTGAGGTCACCGAACCGGTCACCGCGATCTTCCACGAGGATCGTCAGTATTTGCGAATCGAGCCCGCGGAGGAGTACCCGAAGGCGACGGACTACATCCCGCAGATGATTGCGCTCGTCCAGAAGCTGATCGAGCGAAAAGTCGCGTATGTGGCGGAAGACAATTCGGTGTATTTCGCGATCGATCGATTTCCGTCGTACGGCAGATTGTCGCGGCTCGACACACGAGAGGTGCGGGCCGGCGCGCGCGTCGCGCAGGACGACTATTCGAAGGAAAACGCGCAGGATTTCGCGCTCTGGAAGTCGGCAAAGCCGGAGGACGAGGCGTCGGGCGCCGCGTGGGATTCACCCTGGGGCCGCGGCCGCCCCGGGTGGCACCTCGAGTGCTCGGCCATGGCGATCGATCTGCTCGGTGACACGCTCGACATTCACTGCGGCGGTATCGACTTGATCTTCCCGCACCATGAGGACGAGATCGCGCAGTCGGAAGCCGCGACGGGGAAGACTTTCTCACGCTTCTGGTGCCACGGGGCCTTTCTGCTGATCGAAGGCACCAAGATGGCCAAGCGGCTTGGGAACGTGACGACCGTACGCGGCATGCGGGAAGCGAACATCTCTCCGGCCGCGGTGCGTCACTTCGTGTTCAACACACACTATCGGAAGGAGCTCAACCTTTCGGAAGACGCCCTCGAGGCGTCGATCAACGCCGTCCGGCGGGTGGGCGACTTTGCCGAGCGTTTGGCGTCGGCGAACGGGGGAACACGCGAGCTGGCAGTCGTGGCGAAGGAAGCGGTCGCGGCGGTGGAGGCCGCGTTGTTCGACGACCTCAACGCCCCGAACGCTCTGGCTGGGCTGTTCACGTTCATCACCCGTGCGAATGCCGAGCTCGACCGTAAGGGCGACGATGCAGCCGCGCTGGCTGATGCCCAGTGGGCCTTCGCGCGAATCAATGGCGTGCTGGACATCGTGCCGGACCGGGGGCTGGACGATCCGGAGCTCGCCAGCTGGGTCGAGGAACGGCTTGCGGCGCGCCGTGCGGCGCGCGAGCGGCGGGATTTTGCCGAGGCGGACCGGATTCGTGCCGAGCTGGTGGAGCGGGGGATTGCGATCGAGGATGGGGCCGGCGGAACGAAGTGGAAGGCGAGGCGCTAGCCTAACTTCCTCCTAAGCTGCTATCGCTGCGCGTCTTGACACGCTTTCCGGCGCTACTTATCCTATGAGTCTCGCGCAAAATTGGCCGTCCGCTGACGTAGCTCAATTGGCAGAGCACCTGATTTGTAATCAGGCGGTTGCCAGTTCGATTCTGGCCGTCAGCTCTGTCGTAGTGAGCGTAGGTGACTCGTCGCCACGATCGGAAGGCTGCATAGCGTGAGTTCCGGTGGGGTGGCCGAGTGGCTAATGGCAGCAGACTGTAAATCTGCCGGGTTAACGCCCTACGAAGGTTCGAATCCTTCCCCCACCATTCGAAGTCATGGAGGGATCGAACACAGGAAGGGTGTTTGATTCTTTCGGCGGTTGCCGGTAGTTGCTGGGAATTTTGCGGGAGTAGCTCAGCTGGTAGAGCGCAAGCCTTCCAAGCTTGATGTCGCGGGTTCGAGCCCCGTCTCCCGCTCTGGTTGCATGGTGAGGCGGCGTTAGAAGGGTTAGAAGGTTGGAACGGCTGGTCTGTTCAGCGGTAGCAGGTTGCTGACGTAGCTCAGTTGGTAGAGCACACCCTTGGTAAGGGTGAGGTCACCGGTTCAATCCCGGTCGTCAGCTCTCAGTACGGTAGGGTAAAGGTGACGGGTGAAGGGTGGCGGATCGGACGGCCCTTGCAGGGTAAGTGAAGTTTCGGTCCCAAGCCATTCAGAGATGAAGCGCCGTCCGCGCGAGCAGCGCGGGCGGCGCGTTCCTGCCCTTCACCCTCAACCCTTCCACCCTTAACCCTGTAGTGCAATGCCAAGAGACAAAATCATTCTCGCCTGCGGCGAGTGTAAGAATCGCAACTACTTCACCACGAAGAACAAGCGCCTGCACCCCGAGCGCGTCGAGTGGAAGAAGTACTGCCCGCGCTGCAACAAGCATCAGACGCATAAGGAAACCAAGTAATGGCTGACGCGGTCGCTCGTCCCGGAACCTCCGGTGGCGCTGGCGGTTCGGGCACTGGCCCGGGCATCGGCACGCGCCTCGTGGACTTCTATCACGGCGTGATGGCTGAGATGCGTAAGGTCACCTGGCCGGACATGCCTCAGGTCCGCTCGGCGACCGTCGCCATCATCATTTTCGTGCTGGTCCTCGGCCTGTTCATCACGATTCTCGATTTTGCGCTTCAGGGAATTCTGATCAAGGCGATTCCGCAGCTCTTCGCGGGGCGCTGAGCCGCATGGAACACCGTTGGTACGCGATCCAGACGACGGCGGGGCACGAGAACAAAGTGCGCTCGCTGTTGCAGCGAAAGATCGAAGCTGACGCGCGGGCCGCCGAGGAGCGTGCGATTCGCCAGGCGCTCGTGCCGACGCAGGAAGTGGTGGAGATCAAGAACGGCAAGAAGGTGACGGTCGAGCGGAAGCTCTATCCCGGCTACGTGTTGGTCGAGATGGACATGAACCAGGAGACCGCGCACGTCGTCAACGGCATTCAGGGCGTCATCAAGTTCGTGGGTCACGATTCTCGCTTCCCACAACCGCTGCGCGCCGATGAAGTGAACCGCCTCCTCGGCATCGCCGACGAAGCGGAGACGGAAGAGCCGCACGAGGAGATTCCGTTCCTCGTCGGTCAGGCCGTCGCGATCACCGAAGGGCCGTTCACGGATTTCAATGGAACGGTGGAAGAGGTGATGCCGGACAAGGGCAAGGTGAGAGTTTCGGTATCGCTGTTTGGTCGGCCGACTTCGGTCGAGTTGGATTACCTGCAGTTGAAGGCGTACTAGAGGTAGTCATCCTCGCTCGCTTCGCGAGCGGGGATCTACTGTGAGTGATCACGTGGCTCGCTACGAAGAACTCGCAGTGACTATCGAGTGGCTTGCCACGAGGTAGGGACAGTAGGTCCTCCGGCTCGCTTCGCTCGCCAGAGGATGACAGACAAGTCGGCCACCACTCCGACTCTAATTAAGCCAGTGGGAGATCGACCGCCTGCAGGATCGGCGGCAGTTCAAGGAGTTCTATGGCAAAGAAAGTCACGGGGTTCGTGAAGTTGCAGATCCCCGCGGGCAAGGCCAATCCTGCCCCTCCGGTAGGTACGGCCCTCGGTCCGCAGGGCATCAACATCATGGCCTTCTGCAAAGAGTTCAACGCTCGGACGCAGGGCCAGGATACGATTCTCCCGGTCGAGATTACGATCTACTCCGACAAGTCCTTCACCTTCATCACGAAGACGCCGCCTGCGGCGATCCTCCTGAAGAAGGAAGCGGGCATCGAGAAGGGATCGGGTCAACCGAACCGCAACAAGATCGGGAAAGTCACGCGCGCGCAGGTCCGCAAGATCGCCGAGATCAAGATGCCGGATCTGAACTGCGACACCATTGAGTCGGCGATGGCGATGATCGCCGGCGCCGCCCGTTCAATGGGCATGGAGGTCGTTGACTAATGCGCGAGCATGGAAAGAAGTACAACAACGCCGCGAAGCACCGCGACATCGCGACGACCTACCAGCCGAAGCAGGCGCTGGAGATCGTCAAGAAGGCGGCCTTCGCGAAGTTCGATGAGACCGTCGAAGTCGCCGTTCGCCTCGGCGTCGATCCGCGTCACGCGGATCAGGTCGTGCGCGGCACCGTCGTGTTGCCCGCCGGCACCGGAAAGTCGGTGCGCGTGCTGGTGATCGCGGTTGGCGACAAGGCGCGCGAAGCACAGGAAGCCGGCGCCGATTTCGTCGGTATCGAGCACATCCAGAAGATCAAGGATGGTTGGCTCGATTTCGACGTCCTCATCGCGACGCCGGACCAGATGGGTCAGCTGGGTCAGCTCGGACGCGTGCTTGGTCCGCGCGGTCTCATGCCGAACCCCAAGGCGGGCACGGTGACGTTCAACGTCAGCAATGCAGTGAAGGAGACGAAGGCCGGTAAGATCGAGTTCCGCGTCGACAAGGCAGGAAATGTCCACGCGCCGATCGGCAAAGTCTCGTTCGGGCTCGACGCGTTGGAGACGAACTTCACCGCATTCATGGATCAAATCGTCCGCGCCAAACCAGCCGCGGCCAAAGGCGTGTACGTGAAGAACGTCTCGGTCTCGAGCACGATGGGCCCCGGCGTGACGATCGATACCAACCCGTACCGGGGCTAAGCCATGAAGAGATCCGAAAAGGAACAGCTCGTTGCCGAGCTGAAAACGAAACTCGAGAGCGCCACGGCGCTCTATTATACGGACTTCACCGGGCTGAACGTGAAGCGGATGACGGAACTGCGTCGGACGCTCCGAAAGTCGAACGTGGAGTACGTGGTGATCAAGAACACCCTGGCCCTGCGCGCCGTAAACGAGAGTGGTCTCGTGGGCGAGCGTCTGCGTGGACCGACGGGTCTGGTCGTCACCAAGGATCCGGTGAGCGCGGCGAAGATCATCACCGATTTCGCCAAAGCCAACGATTCACGCCCCGCGGTCAAGGGCGGCGTGTTCGAGGGCAAGCCGATCGACAAGGCCCAGGTGACGAAGTTGGCGTCGATGCCCTCGCGCGAGCAGATGCTCAGCGAGCTCGGAGCCAGCATGCAGGCGCCGATGGCGATGTTCGCCGGTGCCATGAACAGCCTGCTTCAGAATTTCGCAGGAGTTGTTGAAGCGCTTCGCGTTCAGAAGGAAGGAAGTGCCTGAAAGTCGGTCAGCGACCGACCGTAGCTGTTAACTGACCGATCTATCGTTTGACCGACTTTTAATAACACCAGGAGAATTACGAAAATGCCAACGACCATGAGCAAGGACGAGATCCTCGACGCGATCGGCAACATGTCCGTCTTCGAACTCGCCGAGCTGATCGAAGCCTTCAAGAGCAAGTTCAACGTCACGATCGCCGCGGCCCCGGTGGGCGCGCCGGCTGGCGGTGGTGCTGGTGCGGCTCCTGCGGCCGTGGAAGAGAAGACTGAATTCGACGTCCTCCTCAAGGACGCCGGTGGCAAGAAGATCCAGGTCATCAAGGTGGTTCGCGAGATCACGGGCCTTGGCCTCAAGGAAGCCAAGGACCTCGTCGATGGCGCGCCGCAGACCGTGAAGGCCGGCGTCTCGAAGGATGAGGCGGCGGGCATCAAGACCAAGCTGGAAGAGCAGGGCGCTACGGTCGAAGTGAAGTGAACCGAGGAGCGCGGATGATTGGTCTGAGGCCACGTCGCCTCCGGCCAATCATCCTGTAGCCTCCCAGGTCTCTTCCTTCTGCCAGCGCTATTAGTGATCTCGATACTCCGCGCACCACAAATTCTTGCAGTTCAGGGCCGTCGTCGAGGCGGACGCGCTGGGGCGCGTCCGTCTCGCACGCGTCTGTCTGTGGCCTGTTCCCGAGTGAACAATGCCTGATACGATCAAGCAGATTTCTTTCGCGAAGTTGGACCAGGGGATGGAAATGCCCCACCTCCTGGACATCCAGACGCGCGCCTTCGAGGCGCTGCTCCAGCTGGACGCCGCTTCGCATGACCGCGAGGACATCGGCCTCGAGCGGGTCTTCAAAGACCTGTTCCCGATCACCGACGTCCACGAAAACTTCTCCCTCGAGTTCGTTCGCTATTCGCTCGGCGAGCCCAAGTACACCGTCGAGGAATGCATCGAGCGCGACATGACGTACTCGGCGCCGCTCAAAGCGACGCTGCAGCTCGTCATCAACGAGGTGGTCAACGAGCAGAAGCGACCCCGCAACATCATCGAGAAGGAAGTCTATCTCGGTGAGTTGCCGCTGCTCACGCCGCTCGGCACCTTCGTCATCAACGGCGCCGAACGCGTGATCGTCAGTCAGCTGCATCGGTCACCGGGCGTAGTGTTTGAAGAAGCGACGCACCCGAACGGGCAGCGCCTCATCTCGGCGCGCATCATCCCGTTCCGTGGATCGTGGGTCGAGTTCACCGTCGACATCCACGACGTCGTCTACGTCCACATCGACAAGAAGAAGAAATTCCCGGCCACCGCGCTCCTCCGCGCGTTCGGCTACGGGAGCAATTCGGACATCCTCCGTCTCTTCTTCGCCGTTCGCGAGCTCGACCTCACCAAGAAGCGTGAGAGCCGCACCGACGTGCGCGAAGTGATCGGCGCGATCATCGCCGAAGACATCGCGCTGCCGGGCGAGGCGACGGCCGAGGATGCGCCGAAGGCCCGCACCAAAAAGGCGAAGGCCGAACGCGAGCGCGCCGAGAACGTGCTGCTCGTCAAGGAAGGCGATGAGCTGTCCGAGGAGGTGTACAACCGCCTCCGCCGCCAGAACATCGACAAGATCAAGGTCTTCGCGTCGCACATGAAAATCGACCTGCGCGACGAGCAGGACGCGATCGAGCGCGGCGAGCGTGAAGTCCGCCGGCGCCTGGCCGTCGACGTCGTCGACAGCGAGGGCGAAGTGATCGCCGAGACAGGCCAGGCGCTTACCGACACGATCATCAAGAAGATCCGCAAGGCGGAGATCACCAAGGTGAGCGTGTTCGTCGCCTCCGGCCGCGCCGAGTCGACGCTGATCAAGAACACGCTGGCCAAGGATCCGACGCACAGCGAGAAGGAGTCGCTGTCGCAGATCTACGCGCTGCTCCGTCCGGGCGACGCGCCCGACGCGCAGACGGCCAAGCAGGCGCTCGAGCGCCTGTTCTTCTCGCCGAAGCGCTACGACCTCGGTCGCGTCGGCCGCTACAAGATCAACCAGCGGCTCGGCATGAACATGCCGGCCGATTATACGGTGCTGTCGAAGGAAGATTTCGTCGAGATCATCCGTTATTTGGTCGAATTGCACGAAGGCCGCGGCCACGTTGATGACATCGATCATCTCGGAAACCGTCGTATTCGTTCCGTTGGCGAGCTGATCGCGAACCAGTTCTCGGTCGGCTTGTCACGCATGGCGCGCCTGGTGAAGGAGCGCATGTCGATCAACACCGATCCAGAAAAGATCTCGCTCGACGATCTCGTGAACGCGCGCACCGTTTCGGCGGTGATCCAGGCGTTCTTCGGATCGTCGCAGCTGTCGCAGTTCATGGATCAGACGAACCCGCTGGCCGAGTTGACGCACAAGCGTCGTCTCTCGGCGCTTGGACCGGGCGGTCTGACGCGCGAGCGCGCCGGGTTCGAAGTGCGCGACGTGCACTATTCGCAGTACGGCCGTATGTGCCCGATCGAAACGCCGGAAGGTCCCAACATCGGACTGATCACGTCGCTTGCGTGCTACGCGCAGGTGAATGATCTCGGCTTCGTGGAGACACCGTACCTCGTCGTGAAGAACGGCAAGGTGCTCGATCAGATCGCGTGGCTCGATGCCAACAAGGAAGAGGACGCGATCATCGCGCAGGCGAACTCCCGCATCGACGCGCACGGCAACTTCATCGAGGAGTTGGTGCTCTGCCGTCAGCAGGGCGACGTGCCGCTCGTTCCGAAGGATCGCATCGATTACATGGACGTCGCGCCCGAGCAGCTCGTCTCGATCGCCGCGGCGCTCATTCCGTTCCTCGAGCACGACGACGCCAACCGCGCGTTGATGGGCTCGAACATGCAACGTCAGGCGGTTCCGCTTCTCAATCCGCGAACGCCGCTCGTCGGCACGGGGCTCGAGGAGAAAGTGGCCGTGGACTCGGGCGCCGTCGTCATCGCCAAGCGCGGTGGCGTGGTGTCGCGCGTGACGGCCGATGAGATCATCATCGACTCCGGCCCGGCGGAGCTGCGCAAGAAGACCGAGGGTGAAGGCGCAGATCGGCCGTTGGCCCGACTGACCCAACACGACCGGTATCGCCTGAAGAAGTACTGGAGAACGAACCAGGACACCGCGATCAACCAGCGTCCGCTCGTTCGTCAGGGCCAGAAGGTCAAGACGGGCGACGTGCTCGCCGATGGTGCCGCGACCGAAATGGGCCAGCTGGCCCTCGGCTCGAACGTGACCGTGGCGTTCATGCCCTGGTACGGCCACAACTTCGAAGACGCCATCGTTCTCTCGGAGCGGCTGGTGAAGGACGACGTGTATTCGTCGATCCACATCCAGGAGCTCGAGCTGCACGTCCGCGACACGAAGCGCGGTCAGGAAGAGATCACGCGTGAAATCCCGAACGTCTCGGAAGAGGCGTTGCTGGATCTCGACGAGCGCGGCATCGTGCGCATTGGTGCACATGTCAAACCCGGTGACATTCTGGTTGGTAAAATCACGCCGAAGGGCGAGACGGAGTTGTCACCTGAAGAAAAGCTCCTCACGGCCATCTTCGGTGAGAAGGCGAAGGACGTGAAGGATTCTTCGTTGAAGGTGCCGCCGGGAATGGAAGGCGTCGTTATTGATGTAAAGATTTTCTCCCGGATTGAGGACCAGGTTGTAGAAAAGGATCGCGGTGAGCGCATCGGTGAGGTGCGCCGTCTCGAGGGCGACGAGAAGATTCGCGTCAACGAGGTCCGCGACGGTGAATTGATCGACGCGCTCGACGGTCAGGTCATCGCCCTCGCGCTCAAGAGCGGCACCGTGGAAGAGGCCATTCCGGCCGGCACCAAGGTGACCGCGGAGTCGCTGCGCGAGATGAAGCTCACGTCGATCGACCTCAAGACGCTTCG
>Ga0310811_10004605_pt1 | contig 17350 bp, 8 predicted proteins | sample YCmetagenome_FD_207642 | JGI IMG/M metagenome (GOLD analysis project Ga0310811, IMG submission 207642) | Soil microbial communities from experimental microcosm in Duke University, North Carolina, United States - YC | ecosystem: Engineered > Artificial ecosystem > Soil microcosm > Unclassified ...
GCCAACCGCTACCGGTTGAGTTCCTCTTGTCACTCAGGTCCATCTTTGTGCTCCCGACTTCACTGTGATCTTTGTGCCTCCCAGTTTGTTCCGAGGTGGACAGTCAGCATCAGCGTGGCAGCGGACTTTCGGATTGGAACATCAGCGATTTTTCATTCGAACGGACGATCCAGGACTTTGAAGAACTTGTAGATGGCCGCGGGCCTGGAGAAGTTCGCCATTCTCGGTGGTTGCCAGGGCGCCGCGGTAGGAATCGCGTACGCAGTGCGCCACCCCGAGCGAGTACCTTGCGGAGGGCTTCGGCTTGTGCGCTCCACTGTGCGAAAATGACTCGGATATCCTTGCCGATATGCTGTGGGGAACGGATGATCTTTCGCGTTCAGTCGGCGCTATCGAACTGGAGAGGACGCGTCACCCGGGGTACCTCTTTGTCGCTAGTTACCACTGTTGCAGGCGCCTCGAGCCTGGTTCTTTGGCTGCTATTCGTCGCGACCTCACTTCATCTTTGCGCCCAGACAGCGTCGACGGGCGCGTTGACTGGCACCGTTACGGATCCAACCGGCGCCGTCATGCCGAATGCAAAGATCACCTTGCGCAACTACGGAACAGATGGGACGCTCACCGCTTTCACCCGCCAGAACGGGTCATATCGGTTTTCCCTGCTGCCTGCGGGCGAGTATGAGCTAACTATAGAGGCGGTTAACTTTGCGACCGCGGTGGTGAGCCATGTGTTGATTCAAATTACCGAAGTGACGAGCATTACCACACAGCTCACCGTCAAAGGTGCAAGTGAGGAAGTCGTAGTCAAGGTTCCGCTGTTGCAAACAGACAATGCGACACTCGGAAGTGTGATCGATCGACAGGCGATAGTGACCTTGCCGCTCGTGAACCGTAACTACACCCAGATTCTCGGCTTGACGGCCGGCACAAACACCAACGTAGTGGATGCGACACAACTGGGGGCAGGAAGCCAGGAAATTCGCGCGAACGGAGCGCGCAGCGGTGACAACAACTTCATGGTGAACGGCGTGGATTCAAACAGCGACGGCGCCAATATGACCGAGGCGACTCCGAACGGCGGCGGAGGACTGGCGATACCGGCACCGGATGCGATCCAGGAATTCAAAGTTCAGACCTCGCTCTACGATGCTCAGTATGGAAGAGGAAGCGGGGCGAATGTTGTCATCGAGACGCGGTCGGGCACGGCCGAGTTTCACGGCAACGTCTATTACTTTGGCCGCAACGAGGCTTTGGACGCGAACAACTTCTTTGCGAATGCCACGGGAGTCCCAAGAGGAGATTTTCGCCGCAACCAACCTGGGGGTACATTTGGCGGCCCCATGCCTTGGTCCAGAAAGCGGACCCTCTTCTTCGTCTCCTACCAAGCCACACGAGACGTGAATGCCGCCTCACTCGCCAGCAGTGTGCGATCGCTGAGTCTGCCTCCAATCCCTCAGATCCGTACGCCAGTTTCCTTAGGTGCAATCTTCGGTGGCCAAACGGGACTGTTTGGGGGCGTCGCGGTCGCGCAGGATGGATCAAACATTAACCCTGTAGCTCTCAATTTGCTGAACACAAAAAATCCGGATGGTTCATTTGTGATCCCGGCCCCGCAGATTGCCAGTAGTGGTGTCAACTACACTGCTGTCTTGCCGGGGCGCTATGACGAAGATCAGTTCAACACGAATGTCGACCACATATTCAGCAAAGCGGATCAGTTATCGGCGAAATTCTTCTGGTCGAACTCCGACCAAAATTTGCCCTTCTCCGGGGCCACTATCCCTGGGTTCCCGGCACTTCGTAGATTCGCCAACCGAAATCTCGCGATTTCGCATACCCACACATTCTCCGCGAGTGCGGTCAACCAATTCCGTGCTGGCTTCACCCACGTCGGCAGTAGAAGCTCTTCTTTAGGAACGCTCACGGCTCAGGACGTGGGGATTAGCCGGGTCGGCGACGCGCAGGTGAGAAGCCTGCCGAACATGCTGGTTCTGGGTGCTTTCCGGCTTGGACACGCAAATGAGGACAAAAGTCGAACTTCGAACAACCATTTCTATTTTTCCGATATCCTGTCATTGGCGCGAGGGAAGCACAATCTCCGTTTGGGATCCGAGATCTTCCGGAACCAGTTCAATGAGAGCCCGGACTACACGGATGGATCGCTCACCTTACTCTCCTTTCCCGATTTCCTGCTTGGTTTGCCAGCAGGACCTGTCAGCGCAGGTGGCAATGGCACACCTACATCTAACGTTTTCTCCTCGCTGAGCAGCGCCACCGTCGTTCACGCCGGACTGCGTTCGACGGCAGCCCATTTGTTTGTAGTCGAAGATTGGAAGATCTCGTCAACTCTTACCGTCAATTTAGGGTTTCGCCTCGAGGCGAACGGTCAGCAAAGCGAAGCCCATGGGCGGATGGCGAACTTTGCCACGGAGTTGTATGTTCCGCCACTACCGGGTGGATTTACAGATCCCACCACATCCGGATTCGTCCTGCCGGACAATTACACAGGATCTGCTCCCGAAGGGTTTCCGCGCGGCAATTCAACGCTTCTCAATGACTCGATTAAATTGCATCCCGAGCCGCGCATCGGCGTAGCCTGGTTGCCTTTCCCATCCCGCAACATTGTCGTCAGAAGCGGCTATGGAGTGTACGCGAACCGCCTCAACTTTTTCGGCGGCGCAACCAATCTTGCCTTTCTCCCGCCTTTTCAGTTCTCCAAGCTTTTGATTGGCGCCGCCAATGCAGAAGCCAACCTGCAGCAACCATTTCCCGCACTGCCTCCGGCGTCGAGCTTTCCCAACTTTATCGGCACGATGCTCCCGGGACCACCATATACCGGAGATCGCACACCGCTGCTCGTCGGCTTCATTGATCCCGATTTCAGGGAAGCTTCAAGTCAGCACTATGGCCTGCAGATTCAGTATCAACTGAAAAGCTATTTACTGTCCCTCGCCTATGCAGGCGCCACGGGCACTCACCTTACGGTGATACGGAGCAACAATCAGCCCGCGCTGGCCAGTCTCTCGAATCCTGTAAATGGATTGACCGCCAACTCGGTCACGAATGCCGTCGAACGCGTACGATTTCTAGGTATCGCTCCGCCGGTTTTTGCCCTGCGAGGCGACGCTACCTCCCACTACGACTCCCTGCTGGCGACAATCGACAAAAGATTCAGTTACGGTTTTCGCTTCCTGGCGGCATATACCTTCTCGAAGTCAATTGACACAGCGGGCGATAGCATAGGTTCAAGCGCTTTCGGCTTTTACGGCGACCCGATCTTCGGCGAGCAGACGTTCAACGATCAAAACAATCCCACCGCTCAGCGAGGGCTCTCAGATTTCGATCGAAGGCATCGATTGGTAGTCAGTTACACCTGGGAACTGCCGCAAAAGGCGAACCGATCAAAGGTGTCGATAAGCAGGTTGAGCGAAGGATGGGCCATCTCTGGAGTTGTCGCGCTCCAATCTGGTCTCCCCTTCACTATTTATGATACTGCCGCAGGTACGCTTTTCGGGCCAGCGACTTTTTTCACCACTGGGAGTCTGGAGCCGGGCGCGACGCTGGACAGCGCGGTCCGGAAAGGCAGCGTGAGCGGCCGCGTCGATCAGTTCTTCAATACCAATGTATTTGTCCCCGCGCCGTTCGTTCCTGATGGCGGATTGATTGATGGACAGTTTCCAGTGAGTGGCGGGGGGACAATCTTTGGAAACCTGGGAAGGAATATTCTCAGAGGGCCAGACCAGCGCAACATCGACATTGGCATCGTCAAGCGCACAAGACTCAGTGATAAAGCCAGCCTGGTTTTTCGCTGGGAAGTCTTCAATCTGTTTAATCGCCCTAACTTTGCCAATCCGGCAAGCGATGTCTCGAGTCCAGCCACATTCGGAAAGATCACCGCAATGAGTGTGAACCCTCGCATCATGCAATATGGATTGAAGGTCGAGTTCTGACGGCGTGATGGACCTTTCTCAATACCGGCTGGAACCGATTCGTAAGGATGGAGAATTCGTCCTGTACCGATGTGTGCCGCAGAGCGAAGCGCTCACGAGTGCAAAGTCTATCCTCGCGCTGTCACCGATTGTGGAGCATCCTGCTCCCGCAACCGTCAAGAAGATAGAGCACGAATTATCTTTGAAGGACGATCTCGATCCAGGGTGGGCAGTTCGACCGATCGCACTCTCCCAACAACAGAGCCGGATCATGCTGTTGTTTGAGGATCCTAACGCAGAGTCGCTTGATCGGCTCGCTGGAAGACCCTTGGAATTGAGAGAGTTCCTGCGCTGTGGGATTGCCCTCGCTGCATCCCTTGGCCAGGTTCACAGGCGTGGCTTCATCCACAAAGACATCAAGCCGTCCAACGTGTTTGCAAATGCCGCCATGGACCACGCTTGGCTGACGGGTTTTGGTATTGCCTCTCGTCTGTCGAGCGAGCGCCGGGCCGTGGAACCGGCGGAACTCATCGCGGGAACGCTTGCCTACATGGCCCCCGAGCAAACGGGAAGAATGAATCGTTCGGTTGATGCGCGCAGCGATCTTTACGCCTTTGGCGTCGTGCTCTACGAGCTGTTAACCGGCAGTCTCCCTTTCACCGCTTCTGATCCGATGGAGTGGGTTCACTGTCACATTGCCAGACAGCCACTGCCGCCTGACGAGCGGCTCGGAAGTATTCCGCAGTCTGTCTCGGCAATCATCGTTAAGCTGCTCGCCAAGACTCCCGAACAGCGTTATCAGACTGTGGCGGGCGTGGAGAGCGACTTGCGCCGCTGTCTCGAGGACTGGGATCGGGAGGGTATTGTTCACGATTTCGCGTTGGGACAATATGACAGGCCAGAAAGGCTTTTGATTTCGGAGAAACTTTACGGCCGAGAACATGAAGTCGACACATTGCTTGCTTCCTTCGACAGTGTCGTCAAGAGCGGCCGGCCCGAGTTGGTTCTAGTCTGCGGGTACTCCGGCATTGGGAAGTCGTCCGTGGTGAATGAGCTGCGCAAGGTGCTCGTCCCGCCACGAGGCCTCTTCGCATCAGGCAAGTTCGATCAGCTCAAGCGCGATATCCCATACTTCACTGTGGCGCAGGCTCTCCAGATTTTGCTTCGTCAACTCCTCAGCAAACCCGAGGCCGAGCTGAGCCGGTGGAGAGACCAGCTTCGTAAGGCTCTGGATCCCAACGGTGCGCTAGTGACGGACCTCATCCCCGAGCTGAAGTTCATCATCGGGGAACAGCCGACCGTGCCGGACGTCACGCCTGCGGCGACAAAGGCTCGCTTTCAAATGGCGATGCAGAGGCTGATTGGTGTATTCGCGCGAGAGGAGCACCCGCTGGCGCTTTTCCTTGACGATCTACAGTGGCTCGACACAGCGACCATGGACCTGTTGGAGAGCATCCTGGTCGAGTCCGAGATTCGGCATCTCCTTCTCGTGGGCGCGTACCGGGACAACGAGGTCGATGCGGCGCATCCGCTGATCCGGAAGCTCTCGGCTCTCCGAAGGAGCGGGTCGCTCACGCACGAGCTCGTACTGAAGCCGCTGACGAGTGAAGATCTAACTCACTGGCTCGCGGACGCATTCCAAGAACTCCCAGAGCGCGTCCGGGCATTGGCCCAGGTCATGCACGATAAAACCGCGGGCAATCCCTTCTTCGCCAATCAACTCTTGCAGGAGTTAGTCGAGAAGGGCCTCGTCACGTTCGATACTGCTCATCCCGGTTGGCGCTGGGACATCGGGCCCATTCAGGCCAAAGGATACAGCAACAATGTAGTCGAGTTGATGGTTGGCAAGCTGGACCAGCTTCCTCTCACCACCCAGGAGGCCCTGAAGAAAATGGCGTATCTGGGCCACACGGCTAACGTTTCAACTCTCGCCATGATTTACGGAACATCGGAGGAAGAACTCCACTCCCATCTCCGGGAAGCCCTCCGTCTGGAGCTGATCGCGCGTTCTGACAATGCATATGAATTCGTGCATGATCGGGTGCAGGAGGCTGCGTACTCTCTCGTTCCGGAAGAGCAGCGTGCTCCCGAGCATCTTCGGATCGGCAGACTCTTGGCAACGCATATCTCACCCGACAAGCGAGAAGAAGCCGTCTTCGAGATCGTCGGTCACTTCAACCGCGCCACGCCTCTCCAGATGTCGCAAGAGGAGCGGGAAAAGGTTGCCGCACTCAATCTGATGGCGGGTAAGCGCGCGAAGAAAGCGGCAGCGTATGCATCGGCTCTGAATTATCTGACCGCCGGAGCGGAACTGGTGGCGGCTGAGGAGTGGCGACGCCACGATCTGGTCTTCGAACTTGAGCTTCACCGGTCGGAATGTGAGTTTGTCACTGGGGAAGTGGTATCTGCCGAGAAGCGTTTGACAATGCTCTCATCGATCTCAACGAGTATCACGGAGCTAGCCGCGGTGGTTTGCCTCCAGGCAGAGCTATACTTTGCCCTCGAAAAGTACGAGCGCGGAGTTTCAGAGGGCGCCGAATTCTTGCGCAAGGCAGGGTTCCCAATTCCGCTGCGCCCGGCGGAGTCCGAAGCGCGGGCGGCCTACGACAGGATCTGCTCCAGGCTCGACGGTGTTGGGATCGACGGAATCGCCGCACTGCCCTTGCTAACCGATCAGGCATCGCGGGCGATCCTCGACGTGTTCACCAAGCTCTCAGCGAGTGCTGCGAGCGTGGACAAGAGCTTCAATGTCTTGATCATTTGTTCTGCCGTCGAGCTTACGCTGGATCGCGGGGTTCACGACGCTTCGTGCTGGGCATTCACCGTGATGGGTTATCTGGCGGCGTGGATGTACGGCAACTTCGAGGCGGCCTTTCGTTTCGGTGAACTGGGTTATGAACTGATCGAACGAACGGGGCTGCGGCGGTTTGAAGGTTACGTCTGTTTGATCTTCTCGACCTTGCTGATGCCCTGGGCGAAACACGTAACTGTTTGCCGCCCGGTGATCCGCAGAGCCTTCGAGTCAGCCTACAAGAATGGTGACCTTCAATGGGCTGCGGCGAGCGAGAACATTCTGCTCTCGAATCTCTTACTGGCGGGGGATTCGTTAGCCGATGTTGAGGAGGAAGCTGAAGCTAGTCTGGCCTTCTGCCAAAAGAATGTGTTTTCCGGTTACACCGATACCGTCAGAACGCAGGCGGCATTGATACGAAACCTCCGCGGCTTGACACGTCAATTCGGCGTGCTCGACGATCAGCGGTTTGACGAGTTTCAGATCGAGAAGCGCTTTGAGAGTCAGCCCAATCTTTTGCCTTTCGCGTGCTGGTACTGGATCCGGAAGTTGCAAGCCCGTTTCTTGGCCGGAGACTTTGTGACGGCCCTCGAAGTTTCGCGTCGGGCACAAGACTTGTTAGTGCATTCGCCCGGCATGCTCGAGCGCGTTGAGCACGAGTTCTACAGCGGACTTACGCATGCCGCCCTATGCGGTCCCCTGTCCAGCGCCGAAGGTCGGGAGCACCTCGAGGCGATGGTCGCCCATCATCGGCAACTCGAGACATGGGCCCGGCACTGCCCCGAGAACTTCGAGAACCGCGCCGCCCTGATTGCAGCAGAGATCGCTCGGGTCGGGGAACGAGATTCCGAAGCCATGAGGCTCTACGAGCATGCCATCCGGTCGGCGCGCGAGAGCGGGTTCATCCACAGTGAGGCCCTTGCCATGGAGATCGCGTCACGCTTTTACGCGGACCGTGGTTTCGACAAGATTGCAAAGATGTACCTGCGGGACGCGCGATTCGGCTATCAGCAGTGGGGCGCCGATGGCAAAGTGCTGCAGCTCGACCAGTTGTATCCCGATCTCAAGCAGGAGCAGGCGACGTCAGGTCCTACATCGACGATCACGGCCCCGGTCGAACGACTCGACCTCGCGACGGTCATCCGAGTCTCGCAGACCATTTCGAGTGAGATTGTGTTGGAAAAACTGTTCGATACCGTGATGCGCAAGGCAATGGAGCACGCCGGTGCCGAGAGGGGTCTGCTGATCGCCCCGCGAGGGGATGAGCTACAGATAGAGGCGGAGTCCAGGATCAGCGGAAACGATGTGATTGTGTCGCTGGGCGGCGTGTCAATCGCGGGAGCAGACATGCCGGAGTCGATTCTTCGTTATGTAATGCGCACCCACGAAAGCGTCATTCTCGATGACGCATTATCGGCGAGCTCCTTTTCCGCCGATCCATACTTCCTTCAGCGTCACGTCCGTTCGATCCTTTGTTTGCCGTTACTCAACCAGGCCAAACTCACGGGAATCCTGTACCTCGAAAACAACCTGGCTCCGTGCGTTTTCACGCCTGACCGGATCACGGTTTTGCGTGTGCTTGTCTCGCAAGCGGCCATCTCTCTGGAGAACACGCGGCTCTATCGCGATCTCGAAGATCGTGAAGCGAAGATCCGCCGCCTTGTGGACGCCAACATTCTCGGAATCGTGACTTGGGACGTCAACGGCGCCATCCTCGAAACCAATGAAGCCTATCTTCGTATGCTGCAATACGATCAGGAAGAGGTCACTAGCGGTCGCGTGCGATGGTGGGACATGGTACCTCCAGACTGGCGCGAGCGCACTGAACGCGCTTTGGCAGAAGTAATGCAGACCGGCACTATCCAACCCTTCGAGACAGAAATGTTCCGGAAAGATGGCACCCGGGTGCCCGTTCTGGTTGGAGCCACGTTATTCCAGGAAGGCGGGAAGGACGGACTCGGCTTCGTTCTCGATTTGAGCCCGCAGAAGAGGGCTGAAGCAGAGATCAGAGCGCTGAAAGATCAACTGTATAAAGAAAATTTGGCGCTTCGCGACGAGGTCGAGCAGACCTCGATGTTCGATGAAATCGTTGGGACCTCGAATCCATTGAATTCTGTTCTTTCTCGAATTGCCAAAGTGGCTCCCACAGACTCCAGCGTTTTAGTAACCGGGGAAACAGGTACTGGCAAGGAACTCATCGCCCGCGCAATTCACAGAAAGTCCCAAAGAGCCGGCCGAGCCTTCGTGAGCGTCAACTGCGCCGCTATTCCCCGAGACTTGATTCTGTCCGAGTTATTCGGCCATGAGAAAGGGGCCTTCACGGGAGCTGCACAAAGGCGGCTCGGCCGTTTTGAATTGGCAGACGGGGGAACGATTTTCCTGGACGAAGTGGGCGAACTCCTACCCGACACCCAAGTCGCGTTGTTACGGGTGCTGCAGGAACGGGAGTTGGAACGAGTCGGGGGAGGACAACCCATCCATGTCGACGTTCGCGTCATCGCTGCGACGAATCGTGATTTAGAGGCAGCGGTAGCCAATGGAACCTTCCGCCAGGACCTCTTTTATCGCCTCAATGTCTTTCCCATTGAGGTGCCGCCTCTCCGAGAACGAAAGGACGATGTCCAGCTCCTGGTCGAGTATTTCGTGCAGCGCTACGGCGTCAAGGCAGGCAAGAACATTCACTCGATCGAGAAGAGGACGCTAGATCTGTTGCAATCCTACGACTGGCCTGGCAACATCCGGGAGTTGCAGAACGTAATCGAGCGGTCTGTCATCCTGAGCGCTGGCGATGTCTTTTCCGTGGACGAATTGTGGCTTTCCAAAAGATCTGGTTCCCCTGCACCCGCTGTGAAAGCGTCGCCAATCGCCATGGAACAAGTTGCCAGCGGTCAGCTTGAACCGCCCAGCGAGCGGGAGATTATCGAGGCGGCGCTGGCCGCAACCAGGGGCCGCGTCTCTGGAGTCTCGGGAGCAGCTGCGAAGCTCGGTATTCCTCCATCGACTCTAGAGGCCCGCATCAAAACCCTGAAAATCAACAAACTCCAATTCAAGTTTCGCTGAGAGTATTCCAGTATTGCGGTCGCGAAATTCGCGAAATTCGCGAAATTCGCAAGATCCACAGACCCTCGTCCGCGGCGGATATTTTACTGCCATCTTATTTTCATAAAGTTACAAGTGGCAAGCGGCGTGCTTTTCAATTCAGCAAAGCTCAGACGCGATGCCGCGGAGACTGTTTACCATGACCTGCAAGATCCACCGCGAGGCAATCGGAGACGATCGTGTGGTCTTGCGCGTCAGTGGGCGGCTTACAGGGGATAACGTGAACACGCTGAGGACTTTGTTGGAGCAAGAAAGCGGGCCGTTGACCTTAGATCTCAAAGACGTCCGGTTGGTAGACGGCGACGCCGTAAAACTGCTGGCGATCCGCGAATCGAATGGGGTAACAATCGACAACTGCCCACTGTATGTCCGAGAGTGGATTACGCGAGAAAGAAAAGCAAAATAAAGGCCGGTAACCGGACGAAGAACCTAGTCAAACGGAAGGATTAAAGCCATGAGTTGCTCCGTCGGGATCCCAAACACGACGCTCACCGAATTCGCTAAGGTAATCCGTTGGTATGCTACGGCCACCGACATCGATGATCAGAAGAAGACCGAAGAGCGGCTCCGCAATGAGAACCTCGTCCTGCGGGAGGAAATCGATCGTTCTTCGATGTTTGAGGAGGTCGTCGGCGCCTCGAAACCAGTCTACCAACTGCTCAAGAAAGTGGAGAAGGTTGCACCTTCAGGTTCGACCGTCCTCATTTTGGGTGAAACCGGAACGGGCAAGGAGCTCATTGCCCGCGCTCTGCATCGAAGGTCAAAACGTGCAAATCGACCTTTCGTACGGGTCAACTGTGCCGCTATTCCCCAATCTCTCATTGCTTCCGAGCTTTTTGGCCACGAGAAGGGAGCGTTCACTGGCGCGCTGCAACGGCGGGTGGGAAGATTTGAGGCTGCAAATGGGGGTACGCTGTTTCTAGATGAAATCGGCGAACTTCCGATGGAAACGCAAATCGCGCTCCTTCGTGTCTTACAAGAGAGAGAATTTGAACGGTTAGGCAGTAATCACCCCGTCTCCGTAGATGTGCGTCTGATCGCCGCAACCAATCGTGACCTTCCAGCCGCCGTGGCGGCAGGAACATTCCGCCAGGATCTCTTCTTTAGATTGAACGTGTTTCCGATCTCCGTCCCGTCACTTCGCGAACGACCAGAAGACATTCCATTGCTCATCGAATATTTTGTTAGCCGTTACACGAAAGAGGCTGGCAAAAAAATACGCCAGATCGGCAAACACACGTTGGAACAGTTGCAAGGCTACCATTGGCCGGGAAACATTCGGGAATTACAGAACGTTGTGGAACGTGCGGTCATTCTCAGTGAAACCGAAATCTTCGACGTGGATGAGAGTTGGTTAAACGCTGAATCCGCAGGCCCTTCGCAGCGCGAGGGCCTTTCGGCATTGAATGATCGTGAAGTGGAAATGATCGAAGCCGCTCTCGCCGAGACGCATGGACGGATTTCCGGACCCTCCGGAGCGGCTGCGAAACTCGGGATACCACGCCAGACGCTGGAATCGAAGATCCGGCGGCTGGGCATCGACAAGTACGGGCAAAAGCGACTTGCTTCTTAAATAGCACCTAATTTGCGGCAGCCGCCAGCGATTGGCTGAAGTCCGTTGGTCCGAACCGTCTTCGAACTCGACGGTACACCACGCAACCCTAGTTGTTGAAACATCGCGATCTCTAACAATGTCGGCGGTGTCAAGCAGCTTTCGCGCACACTACAGCATGCACTCATAGAAGAGCGCCATTTCGCTCTATTAGTTGGTTTGCGCTTTCCAACCTGGGCTCGCTTTGAATCGTTCGGGTCAGGAACTCGGTCCGACCCAGCCATCTCTTCGATCACTCACTGCGATCAAGATTCCTTTTCTTCGAACTCCCTCACTGACTGGGAGCGGGATGCCCAATCATTACGTCGGTGATTGACTGCTCACCATCGCGATTTCCGGGCTCTCCCGCGTGTCAGTTTGGGCCTGCGGCCCGCTAAATCTCATGAAAATGGCTCCGAGTCGAATGCAGAATAGGACAGGCTCGGAGCGGCGAGATTGAGTTCGCACTGGAGAAGTTGAGACTGTCCGCGTGTCTGATCCGGAGCGTGCGTGGTTGAGCAAATAATTGGGCGTTGTCTGTTCCCACTGTGGGAGCGGCGATAGCCTGTGACCCTGGGAGCGGCGATAGCCTGTGACCCTGGTTAAGGAATTCGCAGCACGCTCTCCGCTCCCGAGCCAGGAGGAAACGTTATGTCGTATCGGATCGCGGGAATTGACGTCCATAAGAAGATGTTGGCCGTGGTGGTTAGCGACGTGGAAGTTGATGGCGAGTTCCAGTTTGAACGAGTGCGTTACAGCAGCAGCCCAGAGTATCTGCGACGGCTTGCGGAGTGGCTAATCGCGCAGCGGGTTGAGGAAGTAGTGATGGAATCAACCGCACAATATTGGAAACCGGTCTGGGGTGCGCTAGAACGGTACTGGAAACCAATCTGCCAGGACCGTTAGGCTTCGAACATTTGGCCGAGTTCCTCGGATGTTACAACCCCAGGAACCGGCACAAGCGCAAGGCGACGTGGGATGTAGAAAGGAATCCCGAAGGCCGTTGGCGCAAGTTCACTTACGACGAACTTACCGCGCGCGACAAAACAAGTCTCGACATCTTCTGGCTTAAAGACAAGAGCCTGACCGACCTCGACAACCTTCCGACGCCAGACACCCTCGCCGAAGAAATCATCGAGAACCTCGAAGCCGGTATTGCAAGCTTTCGCGCCGTGCTCATGGGATTGAGGAAGGTTGGGACTCCAGACGGAGAACCAGCGGCTTCAATAAAAGAGTGAACTGCTAAGCAAAGAAGTGTGACGACGATGAGGAGCTTTGGGCGGCCGCAGTCGGATTATGCGCCTCACCTTTGCGGTCGCAGATACTTTTCCTGGCCACACAGTCGAGCGCTCAGGGTGGCCCTACCAGGGCAGGTCCCCTTTGGCGTTGATGGTGCGTAATCCGATGCTTTGATCTTTGGCCCAATAGGGAATCAGTCCCCATCGCATCAGCACAAGCTCGCGTTCGCCGGTATCGCGGTTCAGCCTGACGATGGGCTGAAAGGTCTGCGGTGCAACGTTCCATGACGGGCCGAAGTCAGGGAGGGATGGGCCATGTACCGCGAAGTGCTCAGCGATCTTTTGTTTGTCGCACTTTCGAACGTAGCGGCCGCACACTAATCACCATCCTACGGACGCAAAAGGATACCGTGGCGTCGAATCTGGCAGCAGCAGCCCGCTTCATCAAGTCGGTGCTAGCCGTGGATGATGACGAGGCTCGGTCACGCATCAAGGAGATTCATCGGCATCATGGCCTTCTATTGATTTAGGAAGGCTTCCCTGGCTCGACACTCAGACGCCGGTGAGTGACTTAGGAAGACATTCATGAAGAATGGAAAGCGGAGAATCGTTGAAGAGTGCGAGGTGATTACAGAGCGGTCCCCCGGGTCTCGTCTCGCTGCGGTTTATGCAGCTCAAGGATCCAGTCCCTTGTTCGACTACTCGCGTTGCAACGGCGGGAAGCGGCGTTGGCTACTGTGCCTTAGCTGCTTCAAGAGGGTCGGGAAGCTGTACTGTCCGCGGAATGAGGTGGTCTTTGCTTGTCGTCAATGTCATCAACTAACGTACCGAAGTGCTCAGTGTCACGATGCGAGATTGGATCGTCTGCTTAAAGCACCTGTGGAGATCCTTCAGCAGACGATCGCCTCCCCCAAGCACCACATAGCTTTGCTGGGGATCAAGGCGACCTACATCCGGTTCGGATTGATCGATAAGTACTAACACCGGCTGATCAGCCACTGGCCGGGAAGAGTGTTTAGCCGTGCTCTTGATCCACGCTCGTAATGCCAAAATAATTTGCGCGGACGGATATATAGGAGGGTGGCGTCCTGTGAGTTGCCAGTTACCGCGCTACCTGCAACCACTGCGGGCGGTAGAGGTAGTTATTCTGCACCGGCGCGGGCGCCGCCTCCGCCTTGCGCAGTCGATGGCTTTCACGAGGTCCGCGTCGTCGATGGGCTTGGGCTGCTCGAGCGAATCGGTAAACTGCTGGCTATAGACGGGAGCGCGGCCGTTGCGAGGGGTGTAGCCGAACAAGGGCTTGGTTCCTTGAGCTGCATGAACCGCAGCAAGGCGAGGCCAGGCGAACGCTCTGTAGACACCTCACACTCTTAAGATTCTGTGCGTTCCATTCTTCATGAATGTCTTCCTAAGTCACCGGCGTCTGTGTGCTGAAGAAGTGATGCGACCAAATTCCGGCGACGCCTTAAATGCGGCAGAATCAGCAGAAAGGCCCCTCGCACGACGCAGGCGCAGGACCGACAGGGACGGATTCGGCGCAGAGGTTGTTCTCTGATTCAGCTTCGGCGCTGAGTTCAGCTTCTTGTAACACCTCCTGCTCCTCGGCGACTTAGGATTCAAACAAATCGGGAGTTGGAGCGCAGCTACCATCAACATCCTCGCCATCGCACAAAAGAGGCACTCGAACTCGGTGGGCCTGTAGGCGGTGGTCCGGCTCGCCTTGCAGTTTTTCACCGGTCTGTGCTTGTTCGCGCGGCCGTATGCCACAAAGAGGCGGAGCTGGCCACTCACCGACTGAATCAGGCGGCTGACCTCACGTGCATTTGCCGACTATCAATGTGATGTCGCCAGCGACCTGGACCCAGACGTCACCAAAATAGGACCGGCACGGTCACTCTCCGCCTTCGCCGTCTCCGTACTCTGGCCTCGTCGGGCGGGTTCATTCGTGCGGTGTGACAGCGTCGTGGCTGTCTGCCCCCCGATTTTCTCTTAACTCGTCGCTTGCTTTCTTAAAGCGGCACCCCGAATAGGAGCACAGCAATGCAATACCTAGCCAAACACCGGCTCGCGCTACTGGTGCTTATCATTGTGCTTGCGCCAGCACTCATCTATGGTCAGACGAGCAGCACGCTCGACACCAGCTTTGGCACAGGTGGCACGGTGACCACCGATTTCGGTGGCACCGGTGCCGCGGCGCATGCCCTTGCCGTGCAGGAGGACGGGAAGATTCTCGCGGCTGGGGTGGACTTCTTCAACGGTGGCACCTATTTCGCGCTGGCACGCTACAACAGCAACGGCACGCTCGACACCAGCTTCGGCATCGTGACCACTGCTTTCGATTTCCCGGGCTCCTTTGACAGGGTGTTTACCGTTGTCCTGCAGCCGGACGGGAAGTTTGTCGCAGTGGGATCGACCGTCATCAACCAATTCGCCAACTTCGCGCTCGCACGGTTCAACGCCAATGGCACGCTCGACGCCAGCTTCGGTACAGGTGGCGTCGTGACGACTGGTTTCGGGGTCAGTGCCGAGGCGACGTCCGTTGCCGTGCAGGCGGACGGGAAGATTGTCGCGGCTGGCTTCGCCAATCTCGACGGAGCCGACGACTTTGCCCTGGTGCGCTACAACAGCAATGGCACGCTCGACGCCAGCTTCGGCACGGGTGGCATCGTGACCACCGCTTTCGCCTTGGGCCAGGGGGGATTTTCGGAGGCCCAGGCGAATTCCGTTGCCGTCCAGCCGGACGGCAGGATCGTTGCGGCGGGGAACGCCGTCGTCGGCGGAGGCTTCGACTTCGCCTTGGCACGCTACAACAGCAATGGCACGCTCGACGCCAGCTTCGGTACGGGTGGCCGGGTAACGACCGATTTCGCGGGCGCCAATGACCAGGCGGATTCCGTTGCCGTCCAGCCGGACGGCAGGATCCTGGCGGCGGGAGCGGCCGGTCCCTACATCAACAGGAGCTTCGACTTCGCTCTCGCGCGCTACAACACCAACGGCACGCTCGACACCAGCTTCGGCACGAGTGGCAAAGTGACCACCGATTTCGCGGGCGCCAAAGACGTACCGTCTGAGCCGTCTGCCGTTGCCCTGCAGGGGGACGGGAAGATCGTCGTGGTGGGGCGAACCCTCGTGGGGCAAACCCCTGACGGCGAGCTATACGACTTCGCTCTCGCGCGCTACAACAGCAATGGCACGCTCGACACCAGCTTCGGCCCGAATGGCAAAGTGACCACCGATTTCGCGGGCGCCAATGACGTGCCGTTTTCCGTTGCCGTGCAGCCGGACGGAAACATCGTTGTGGCGGGAGGGGCCACCATCAACGGCCGCGCCGACTTCGCGCTGGCGCGATACGTCGGCAGCGCCGTGCTCTCCACGCCGGACATCGACACGGCTCCCGCGTCGCTCGCCTTCGGCAACGTCACCCAAGGTTCGTTCAAGGATCTCGCTGTTACCGTGCGCAACACCGGCACCGCGACTCTGAACGTCACCTCGACGACACTCCTGGGCCCGGCGGAGTACTCGATCGTGGCCGGAGGCGGCGCGTTCACCCTCGCTCCTGCCGCGTCCCGGCAGGTGACTGTGCGCCTCACCCCGACCTCTCTCGGTTCCAAGGTCGCTACCCTAAGCTTCGCTTCGAACGACACGGACGAGAACCCGAAGAACGTACCGCTGTCCGGCACGGGGGTCGCTTTGTCCGACCTCGTGGTCTCGGCGCTGACCGGGCCCGCGACTGCGGGAGCGGGCTTCGCGATCACCCTGAACGAAACCACCGGCAACATCGGCGTCGCGCACGCGGGGGGCACCTCGACTCGCTACTACCTGTCGACCGACACGTCGATCGGCGCCGGCGACATACTCCTCGGCGGCCGCTCCCTCGCGGGCCTCGCGCCCGGCGGGTCGAGCGCGGGTGCCACGAACGTGACGATTCCCGCGGACACTGCCAACGGCAGCTATCTAATCATCGCCAGGGCCGACGACCTCAACCAGGCCTTCGAGAGCAACGAGGATAACAACACCCGCGCCCTCGCGATCCGCATCGGGCCCGACCTGCGCCTCTCGTCGCTCACCGCGCCGACGTACGCGGCCGCCGGGGGGACGATCTCGATCTCCGACACGACCGCGAACCTCTCGGCATCGAGCCCGGCCGCGGCGTCCACGACCCGCTTCTTCCTTTCGACCAACACGACGCTCGACGCCGCCGATGTCGTGATCGGGTCCAGGGCCGTGCCCGCGCTCGCCAGCGGCGCGTCGAGCGCAGGAGCCACCCCAGTCACGATCCCCGCGGCGACGGCGACAGGTACCTACTACATCCTGGCCAAGGCCGACGGTGCCAACGTTCTCGCCGAGAAGAACGAGACGAACAACGTCTCGGCGCGCATTCTCCGGGTCGGTGCGGACCTCGTCGCGGCCGTGCGCGGCATCGCCGGAATTCCGACGGGCGGCGCGACGATCAGCGTGCAGGACCTGACGAGCGACCCAAGCGCGGTGGCTACGCCGCAGTCGACGACCGGTTACTACCTGTCGACAGACAACCACCTCGACGCCGGGGACATCCTGATCGGGCGCCGGATGGTGCCGGCTCTGGCCGCGGGCGGCTCCAGCTTGGCGTCGGCTCAGGCCGTCATCCTGGCCGGCACGGTGCCCGGGGCGTACTACATCCTGGCGGTCGCGGACTACCCGAAGGTGATCGTGGAGTCCAACG
>Ga0310811_10004606_pt1 | contig 17350 bp, 19 predicted proteins | sample YCmetagenome_FD_207642 | JGI IMG/M metagenome (GOLD analysis project Ga0310811, IMG submission 207642) | Soil microbial communities from experimental microcosm in Duke University, North Carolina, United States - YC | ecosystem: Engineered > Artificial ecosystem > Soil microcosm > Unclassified ...
CTGTCACCGGGCTGGTAGTCGAGATATCGGCCACCGACCTCGAAATTAAAACTCGACTGGGCCACTTTGAGGAGCTCTCTATCCAAAATCGTCTTGCCAGCCCAAGTAAGCTTTTCAAACCCATCTCGCCCAAAAATCAGCGCGACGCTAGTGACAACAGGCTTCCCGTGCTCACCTGCCGCCTCAATTGCCCAGCGCACAGTGCTCGCGGAGCGGTCAAGGTTGGGAGGTTCCAACCAGCCAACAATATGGAGGCCCGGCAGCCCAGACCGTCGTCTCATCGTGTTGTCCGCTTCAGTAATTCCTGCAACGGATATTAGCGCGGCATCAAGATCGAGGGTGCCCCAATCATCGAGCCTGACATACCCCGGACTGAGCTTCTGGAAGAAGACGATTTCCCCAGTTCGTGGATCAAAGAGCGCGGCCTCGACATCCAAAGGTGCGCTGGCGCCGGTGAACATCGTCCAGAACCGGCGAGCATCGACACCCACAAGTGGCCTGACCGTCCTGGGCGCGCTCAATGTGCCCCCAGACACCGGAAGCGTCAGCGTCTCTCCATCTCTCCATTGAAGCCTATTGGTCGCACCAAATCGTTCGCCATCAACCTCAGGAATCTTGGCAACGGCAACTGAACCCAGGACCAAAAAGGCAAGTCCAACGACAAGTGAGATCTTCATCCAACGTCTCCCGAGTCAGCGAGGTCTTTCATGGCGTTGAAGCGGTTTCAGCCGTGGATATCGTATGGCCCAATGCAAACCACCGGGAGCGATGTAATCATTGGAATTACGGGGTCTCGTTCGAAGACCGCAGCATCATTGGGCAGAATGCTCAGAACATAGACAGAGTAGTCGCTGATCGGCGCGAGGCAACCAACGGGTGCATCTGCGGCTTTGATTTTTGTGACTAGCGGCGACATGTCGCGACGGCTACTTTGGTTATAGCCGCGCCGCGGAGTCTATGCGCACCTGTTTGGCGTGGATTTCTGCTGGCCACGTGCTCTTGATGAACGCCAAGGTTGCCGCGATTTCTTCGTCGGTCAGACGTGCCTCGAAAGCAGGCATGTCCGTCTGATACCCCGCCGAATAAGCGCGGGGGCCGTACTTCGTGGTTCTAAAAAGCATCTCGTCGCCATGGTGCCAAGAGTGCCCCGATGCGTCGTGCGGAGGTGCGGGCAGGCGACCATTCGCCAATCGCGCTTGCCAGTTCGCTTGGCCTTCCAACTTGGCGCCGTGACAGCTGGCGCAGTTGCTCGCGTAGATCCGGCTGCCCAACTCGACTTGCGCAAGATCGCCCGCATCAATGCGAGGAAGACTTGGTCGCTGCAATGCAACGACGCCCAGTACAGAGCCGAGCGCTGCCAACCCCGCGAAGAATATCCAAGCGGCGCGTCGCCGCACTTTGGCGGCCGTACGCAAGCGCTTCGATTCTCTTTTCGCTCGTCTTCTCGAGACGGCACCTGTAGACGACATTGCCTCTCCAAGCACAGAATGGCGATTGGTTGCTTCGATCCCTTGCAGATAACGTCGTACAACGTGACGCCTGGCGAGAGCGAAGTCGGCCTTACCTGCGCAGGCACACACGACAGACGGTCGAGGGCCGCCTGCAGCTCTCGATCGCTGGCCCGGACAGTGCCTGCAGCGATCGGCGCAACCGCCAATGCACCCGCGGCACCAAAGAAGCTGCGCTTGCCAACCATCTGGATCGACGCACCACTGAGACTAGTGCGCCTTGTCCATCTTGGTGACCGTGATCGCACCATTGACGCGATCCGCGTCGAACTCGATCTTGTCGCCTGCTTTGACCTTGTCGAGCATGGCTGGGTCGGCAACCCGAAACACCATGGTCATCCCTTGATCCATGTCCAGCTTCTTGATGGGACCATGCTTGATGGTGAGTTTCCCGGCCGCCTTGTCGACCTTGACGACCTCGCCCTTCGCCATGCCTTCATCCGCCAGCACGGGTGAGACGAACAGAATTGCCGTGACCAACCCGGCCAATACTTTCTTCAACATGTTTTCCTCCTATCGCTGAGAACTACTCGACAGTGATGGCCCCATGCATACCGGACTGCCGGTGGCCGGGGATAAGGCACGAGAAATCGAACGTCCCAGCTTTGGTGAATTGCCAGAGAATCTCGGCCGATGCTTTCGGCTTCAGGCGGCGGGCGTTGGGATCATCGTGCTCCATGTCCGGGTTCTTCTCCATCGCCTTCATGTGCTCGAGATTCTCCTCCACGGTGCCGATGACGAACTCGTGGTCGATCTCGCCGTTGTTGCGCAGCATGAAACGGATCTGCTCGCCCTTTTTCACCCTGACTTGGGCGGGAGTGAAAAGCATCTGTCCGTCAGCCTCGCGCATCACGACCTGGACGACTCTGGCCGGCCTCTTCGGGTCCCCAGGCTTCCCGTAGACCGCCTCGTGCTCATCGCCATGTCCATGGGCGACGCCAAACACGGCACCTCCCAACGTCGTTACGGCGACAACTGCAAATGCCGCTGCGGTGCGTACTGATATTTTCATCTTCATTCTCCTGTGTGGTTTAGTGACTGCCGTGTCCGCCAGGCTTGCTGCTTGGTTTGACGACCTGCATGGTGCCACCGGCTGCTGGAACAGGCCTGGGTTGCGGAGCAGCGGCACTCGCCGGCGTGGGGCCTTTCCATTCCCAGGCCACCGTGCCGGGCGGATGCTGATACCAGCCGGGATCCTTGTAGTCGCCGGCCGCTTGGCCCTCGCGCACCTTCACGACCGTGAACATGCCGCCCATCTCGACCGGACCGAACTGGGCAAAGCCGGTCATCATCGGCAGCGTGTTGTCGGGCAGCGGCATCTCCATCTCCCCCATGTCGGCCATGCCGGCGCTGCCCATCGGCATGTAGTCCGGCACGAGGCGGCGCATGCGCTTGGCGAACTCGCGCTTGTTGACGCCGATGAAGGTGCGGATGTCGTGGCCCATGGCGTTCATTGTGTGATGAGACTTATGGCAGTGGAGCGCCCAATCGCCGGGATAGTCGGCCGTGAATTCGTAGGCACGCATGGCGCCAATCGGGATGTCGACCGTAACCTCGGGCCAGCGCGCTTCGGGCCGCACCCAGCCGCCGTCCGTGCAGGTCACCGCGAAGTCATAGCCGTGCATGTGGATGGGGTGGTTGGTCATGGTGAGATTGCCGATGCGCACGCGCACGCGGTCACCTTTGGCGACCACCAGCGGATCGATGCCGGGAAACACCCGGCTATTGAAGGTCCACATGTTGAAGTTCAGCATCTCGGCGACCTTGGGCACGTAGGTCCCCGGATCGATGTCGTAGGAAGCGAGCAGGAATACGAAATCGCGATCGACGCGGTACAATTCAGGATCGCGTGGATGGACGACGAAGAAGCCCATCATGCCCATCGCCATCTGCACCATCTCGTCGGCATGCGGATGGTACATGAAGGTCCCGCTCTTCTGGAGCTGGAACTCGTAGACGAAGGTCTTGCCCGGCTTGATGTGCGGCTGGGTGAGGCCGCCTACGCCGTCCATGCCGCAGGGCAGGATCTGGCCGTGCCAGTGGATGGTGGTGTGCTCGGGCAGCTTGTTGGTGACGAAGATGCGCACCTTGTCGCCCTCGACCGCCTCGATGGTCGGCCCGGGACTCTGGCCGTTGTAGCCCCACAGGCGGGCGATCATGCCGGGCGCCATCTCCCGCTCGACTGGTTCGGCGACGAGATGGAACTCCTTCCAGTCGCCGTTCTGCCGCCACGGCAGGGTCCAGCCGTTCAGGGTCACCACCGGCTGATAGTCCGGCCCGCTCTTGGGATAGAGCGGAGGCTGCATGGTGTTGGTCGTGGTGGTAGGCGCTTCTGGGATCGATTGCGCCTGTACGCGGCCGCTGACGGCAGCAGCGCCGAGCAGGGCGAGGCCAGAGGCCCCGACGAGATCGCGTCTGGAAATACGCATGCTGTTCTGCTCCTTCATCAGATGCCCAAGGGGATGGTTTCCGGCGGCGGCGTGGTGTTGATGACGCCGGACGGCGGAACCGTGCCGCCGACGATCAACGCCGACTGCAGGTCGGCGTCCGCCAGGTAATAGTCGCGCAAAGCATCCTGTGAGGCGAGGCTCGCCGCGATGCGCTCGCGCTCCTCGACCAGAAGCTCGAAGACGTCGATCAGCATGCCGTTGTAGCGCAGCAGCGCCTCGGCCGAATTTTGGCGCCGCAAGGGCATGATGCGCGTCTGATAGTAGTGGGCGACGTCGAAGCTTGCGCGATAGGTCGCGTAGGCCGCGCGCGCCTCGGAGCGGGCATTCACCGAGCGCTCGGCCAGACGGTTGATGGCGCGCATGTAGATCTCGCGCGCCTGGGTCAGCCTGGCCTGGCCGGTATCGAAGATCGGGATGGTGACGGCGAGCCTCAGGCCGGCCCGATTGATGTTGGTCGGAGTCGGTCCCTCGCCTGTCTCCAGCTCGTTGTTGTAGACGCCGCCCAACTCCAGGAAGGTCACGTAGCGCGTGGCGTTGACGAAGCCCACCGACTTGGCCAGCGTCTCGATCTCGTAGCGCAGGACGATGAGATCGACGCGCCGCCGCATCGCCTCCTTCTCGACGTCGGCCAGGGACTCCGCCGCGGACGGCAGCGCCGGCAGGGCAGCCGGCAGCTTATACTCGACATCGGCCCCCCACACGCCAAGCAACCTCGTAAGCGCTTCGCGCTCGCGCTGGGTGGTGAGCCGGGCGAGCCCCACCTGAGCGCTGAGGTCTGCATAGAATGCCGCCACGCGCCCCTGGTCGAGCTTGTTGGCACCCCCAGTCTCGCCCAGCTGCTTCATCATGGCGGCGGAAGCGTCAGCAGTCTGTCGGGCCTCCTCGAGGAGGCCGAGGCGCTGCCGAGCGGCCACGGCGCGGATCCAGGCACGGCGCACGTCCACTGAGAAGGCGAGCGTGGTGGCGATGGTGCGGTAGCGCTGCTCCTCGAATTCCCGCTTGGCGATCTCCGTTCTGCGCGGCAACGTCGCGAAGGACAGGAGGTTGCCCACCAGCTCCAGCCCGAGGCCCACAAAGTTTCCCACGCCCGACGATGCGGTGCCGAAGCCGCGGGAGACGACGAGCGCAGGATTAGGCGGCAGGCTCGCCTGCACGTACTCTGCTTCGGAGATGCCGAGGTCGTTGTAGGCGGCCTGCAACCCGCGATTGTTCAGCAAGGCGATCTGGACGGCTTCGTCCTCGTTGAGCGGTTCCGTCAACATCGCCTGCACGCGCTCGTGCGCGCGGCGAACGTCCTCAGGCGAGGTCTGTTTCGCGACGTCCTTGCCGATCTCTCGACGAATACCCTCGGTAACGGGCGCCATGCCGCCATCGCCGGTGAACTTGGCGCAACCGGTTGCAAGAAGGCCGGCGAGGATCGCTGCGGCGAGGCACGAGGGAACGCTCACGGCGACCGCCCGGCGCGCGGCGCCACGCTGTCGTTCAGTTCGCGCCAGGGCTTGAGGTCGGCCGGCGCATAGTTGACGGTACCGGCCATGACCGGCTGGTAGGACATCGGTGCGCCGGGCGCGAACGGACTGTGCGGATCGGAGTCCGACGGCTCCGGGAGGGGCGGCGTGCTGCAGGCGCCAAGCCCGAGCGCAAGCGCGACGAATAGCGAAGACTTCATGGGCGACGACCCGGAACGACGGTTGAAAGACGAACTGATGGCGCCGGCTGGCACTACGTGCGGACGCAGGACTGGCCCGGAATCGCGAGAGTTCAAATGCCCAAGTGTGTCACGTCGTCAAACGTTCGCGACGTCGAACGGCCACGGCCGGGCACGCGCCCTCGGCGCGATCCCGATCAGCCGCGTTTGGGCGGTCGCTCGGTACGAGCGCGCGGCTGCCCAACGAGCATGTCGGTGAACGCGGCAAGGCGAGAACCGCCCGGCTCGTCCGCGCCCGGATCTTCGATGGTCGGCACCGCGAGCGCGGCATGGCAGGCGATATTGCAGCAACTGCCCGACATGTGCGCGGCATGCCCGTTTTCGGAGCACGGCATGCCTGCACCGCCCTCATCGCAGTCAGCCCGTACCGACAAATCCGCCACAGCTGGCATGTTCGTCACAGCTGGCATGTTCGTCACGCCATGGCCGTCTTGTGCAAAAGGCATTTGAGCAACTGCTATCAGCTGAAGAGTGCGGCTCCCTGCGCGCCCGTCATGGGCGGACGCTGCGCTTGTAACCAAGACAAATCCCGCCACCGCAAACGACAGCATTCGCACCAGCGTCCAAATGGGATCGGTCCATCGCATCGCAGCAAAAATGGCTTGCGCCCTCGGGCTTGTCAATGTCGCCGAGGCCAACTCCCATGCGCCGCGTTTCGATCTTTCGGCTGCAGCAACAAAGTGCCTGTCGCGGGACATCGCACCTCTCCTAACTGCGGCGGCTTTCCAAGAGCTCGATCAATTCATCTATCTTGCTTTGCCGCTCTCGCCCTGAGCCGCCGTGGAAAGCATGGGTTACGCAATGTTGCAGGTGGTCACGCAGGATCTCCTGCTCCACGCGATTCAGCGCGGCACGGACGGCGCGGATCTGAGTCAGCACATCGATACAGTAGCGATCTTCCCCGATCATGCGCGCCACGCCGCGCACCTGGCCCTCGATCCGGCTGAGCCGGGCATGCTGAGACTTCTTGGTTTTCTCGTTCATGACTTGAACTATACCTGGCTAGGGTATAAATCGCAAGCAAATGACCAACGTCTGCTGCCAGCACGGCCACTCCCACGCCGGCCATTCCCAGGCCGTCACCGCGACCGATCCAGTCTGCGGCATGAAGGTGAAGATCGAGGGCGCCAAGCACACCGCCGTGCACGACGGCCGCACCTATTACTTCTGCAATCCCGGGTGCCTGGCGAAGTTCACGGCTGAGCCTGAGCGTTACCTGAAGCCGAAAACGGCCGAAGCGCCCGAGCCGCCGGCCGGCGTGATCTATACTTGCCCCATGCACCCGCAGATCCGCCAGGTCGGGCCGGGCAGCTGCCCGATCTGCGGCATGGCGCTGGAGCCCGAGCTGGTCACCGCCGAGGCCAAGCCCAATCCCGAGCTGGCCGACATGACCAGGCGGTTCTGGATCGGGCTCGTCCTGTCGCTGCCGGTGCTGGCGCTGGAGATGGGCGGGCACCTCACCAACCTGCACATGTTGCTGGGCGCCCGGGCCTCGAGCTGGATCCAGTTCGTGCTGGCATCCCCCGTCGTGCTGTGGGCCGGCTGGCCGTTCTTCGAACGGGCTTGGCAGTCGCTCAAAACGCGCAACCTCAACATGTTCACGCTGATCGCCATGGGCACCGGCGTGGCCTGGGTCTACAGCGTCGTTGCGATCGCCGTGCCCGGATTTTTCCCGCTCGCCTTCCGCAGTCCTGAGGGCACGGTCGCCGTCTATTTCGAGGCGGCCGCGGTGATCACCGTGCTGGTGCTGCTCGGCCAGGTGCTGGAGCTGCGCGCGCGCGAGCAGACCTCGGGCGCAATCCGTGCGCTGCTCGATCTCGCGCCCAAGACAGCGCGCCGCCTCAAGGACGACGGTTCCGACGAGGAAGTCACGCTCGACGCCATCGCGGTCGGCGACCGGCTGCGCGTGCGGCCAGGCGAGAAGGTACCCGTCGACGGCGAGGTGGTCGAGGGTCGCTCGTCGCTCGACGAATCGATGGTCACCGGCGAATCGATGCCGGTCACCAAGGAACCCGGCGCCAATGTGATCGGTGGCACACTCAACACCACCGGTAGCCTTGTGGTGCGCGCCGAGAAGGTCGGGCGCGACACCATGTTATCGCGCATCGTCCAGATGGTGGCTGCGGCGCAGCGCTCGCGCGCGCCGATCCAACGGCTCGTCGACCAAGTCTCGGGCTATTTCGTGCCGGCTGTCATCACCATCGCAATGGTTGCCTTCGCCGCCTGGGCTGTCTTCGGTCCCGAACCGCGCCTCGCCTTCGGGTTGGTGGCAGCGGTGACCGTGTTGATCATCGCCTGCCCCTGCGCGCTGGGCCTCGCCACGCCGATGTCGATCATGGTCGGCGTCGGTCGCGGCGCGCAGGCCGGCGTCCTGATCAAGAACGCCGAGGCGCTCGAGCGCCTGGAGCGCATCGACACGCTGGTGGTCGACAAGACCGGTACCCTGACCGAGGGCAAGCCCAAGCTGGTGGCGATTGTCGCCGCCTCGGGCTTCGAGGAGAACGAACTGCTGCGGCTCGCCGCCAGCGCCGAGAAAGCCAGCGAACATCCGCTGGCGCTGGCGATCGTCGCCGCGGCAGCGGAGCGCAAGCTCGCGCTGGCCGAAGTCTCGGCCTTCGACTCGCCGACCGGCAAGGGCGTGGTCGGCACGGTCGACGGCCGCAAGCTGCATCTCGGCAACGCCAGGTTCCTGCGCGAGTCGGGCGTCGAAACCGCGGCCCTGGAAAGCGAGGCGGAGCGGCTGCGCCAAGACGGTGCCACAGCGATTTTCCTCGCCGCCGACGGCAAGGTGGCAGCGGTGCTGGCCATCGCCGACCCCGTCAAGACCACGACGCCCGACGCCCTGCGCGCGCTCGCTGCGGAGAAGATCCGCGTCGTCATGCTGACGGGCGACAACCGCACGACGGCGCAGGCCGTGGCGCGGCGGCTCGGTATCACCGAGGTCGAGGCCGAGGTGCTGCCCGACCAGAAGAGCGCCGTGGTCGAGAAGCTGCGCCGCGAAGGCCGCTTCGTCGCCATGGCCGGCGACGGCGTGAACGACGCGCCAGCGCTGGCCGCCGCCGAAGTCGGCATCGCCATGGGCACCGGCACGGACGTCGCGATCGAAAGCGCAGGCGTCACGCTGCTCAAGGGTGACCTCCTGGGTATCGTGAAGGCGCGGCGGCTGTCGCAGGCGACCATGCGCAACATCCGCCAGAACCTGTTCTTCGCCTTCATCTACAACGCGGCCGGCGTGCCGATCGCGGCGGGGGTTCTCTATCCCTTCTTCGGCATCCTGCTGTCGCCCATCATCGCGGCGACCGCCATGGCGCTGAGCTCGGTGAGTGTGATCGGCAACTCTCTGCGATTGCGGCGACTATCGCTGTGAATTTGAGCGCTTCACCTCAATCGGATTTCGGGGAACCCCATCTGTCGCTGTCGTGACGCCGCCAGGGCCAATGCCCCTCGATCTCCACTTCAAGAGCGACGGAGAGGACAGTGCGGATTGCAATAATCGTTGCCAGCACACCGAGGCTCTCGAAGGTGGGGGTAATCGCAACAGTGCCTATGATATCTGCCGCCACAAGAAACTCGAGGCCTAGAAGAATTCCGCGTCCGAGGTTGGCCCTGTAGCCGCGAAAGGCGGCCTCCCACTGCCCTGGAAGCCCTTCCCGAAAGAACAAGAGCGTTGCACCGATCGCGCCAAATACGATCACAACGACACCAATGGTTTCCAGACCCATGGCCGCCCAGTGAAGGGCATGGATGATCGAAGCTCGGGCTTCCATGGGTGCTCCGGCAATCAGGGATGTCAGCAAAAGCGCTGTACTCAAACAACAGCACCAGCTCAAGCCCAAGCCGCTTTTCGAGACGTCGTCGGGGCACCTGCCGCTGTGCGTACAGCACGACCGCTCCGTGCCTGGAGGTTTTTCGTCACGCCGATCCTCACCAGCTTCCCAGAAACAGCCGATGCAGCGGGGTCAGCGTCGATAGCTTGGCGCTCATGCCGATGATCGCCGCAAGCGCTCACCACTACCAACCGCGGCTTGCCACGCTCCTGTGCAAGCGCGCTCCTTCTTGACCTAAGTCAAGGCAGCGAGCTGCCAGAACATTCAGTTTTTGCGGCAAGCGTCAATTGGAGGCGTCATGGTGGAAGCAAACAGAAGCGGGCAAATGATCGCCGTTCGGCCCTTGGGCATGGCTCTAAGCGCGTTTCTGGCGATCTCCTACATCCTGTGCATCGTGGGCTACCTCGTTCTGCCAGGCATTCCGGTGAAGCACGAAGCGCTCTCTATCTTCTTGCCGGGTTTCGAACTGTTGAGCTGGCGCACCTTCCTGATCGGCTTGTTGGAGAGCTACGCTTGGGGTTGGTACGTCGCGGTGGTCTTCACACCTCTCTACAACCTATTCAGCGCACGGCGCTGAGGCAGCACCAACATGGCTCCCACTTCAACATCCCGTTGGCAATTGCCCTTCAGGCTGCTGCTCATCGGGTTCCTGGCGATTGCCGCATTCTTTCTGGTCACGGAGCATACGGCCCATACTCTGGGCATCCTGCCGTTTCTTCTCCTGCTGGCCTGTCCACTGATGCATTTCCTGCACCATGGGCATGGCGGACACGGTGGGCACGACACCGGCGGGACCCCGCCGTCGGAAGATCGGCAAAAGGTGCTCCGGCACGATTATCCAGATCATCCACGTTGAAGGCCTCAAAGAACTTAGGAGGCCAGCATGCCCGACGATACCTCTGCCTATGGCCTATGGTCTCTGGTCGCCATCAACTCGGCGATCTTCATCTTCTTTGCTTTCTCTTTTTTCAGGCCACGGACGCGGCGCGACTGGCGTTCGTTTGGTGCGTTCAGCGGCTTCCTCGTCGCACTCTTTGCCGAGATGTACGGCTTTCCACTCACGATCTATCTGCTCTCGGGCTGGCTGCAGGGCCGCTACCCGAACGTGAACTGGTTCTCTCACGACGCCGGCCATCTGCTGGAGATGCTGGTCGGCTCGAAGGCGAATCCGCATTCCGGCCCCTTCCACATCCTGAGCTTTGTTTTCATCGGCGGCGGATTCGTCTTGATCTCGATGAGTTGGAAGGTCCTTTATGCGGCGCAGCGCGAGCATCGACTCGCCACGACAGGCCCTTACGCCTATGTGCGCCATCCGCAATATGTCGGGTTCATCATGGTGATGTTTGGCTTCCTGCTGCAGTGGCCGACCCTGCTGACGCTAGCGATGTTCCCGGTGCTTGCGTTCATGTATGTGCGGCTGGCGAAGACAGAAGAACGGGAGGCCTTGTCTGAATTCGGTGACGCCTACAAGCGCTACAGCCACGAGGTGCCTGCCTTCATTCCGAGCATAGGCCCCAGGTCAAAAGGCTCCGTTCCCGGCGCCGGCAGAAGGTGATGTGGCGGTCAGCACCCGTTGAAGTTGAAGGCTTTTCTCGACATCATAGCGCAAGATGCTGCCAATCCAGGCAGCGCACCTCTCTGGATGTCATGGCATTGTCAGATCCGGTTCTTACGCTAATCCATAAATGGCGGGACGATCCCAACGGCACATACCGAAACTGGTTCCTGTGGGACGAGCGGCTCAAGAACTTTCGCTCGATCCGACGCGGCATACAGCAGGTGGTGGCGGAGATCTCGCAGGGCGTGTTCGGCAACGCCTATCGCGGTTCGTCCTTGGAAACGGTCGTCGGCTCCATTGCCGAGCAACGGCAGATATTCAAAGGAGCCGATCATGCATTTCTCTGGAAGCCGAAGTTACGGATTCCGGACATCTATGAGAGCGCCGAAAATCAGAAGGCGTTCGGCCGGTTATTGGACACGTGCGTTTGCTGCACTGGCGAACGCGACGTGCTCGAAGCCATTCGGCAGATCGACACTCGGCATATCAAGGGCCTCGGGCCGGCCGTGGCCAACCTGCTCTACTTCCTCCATCCGACGTTCGTGCCCCCTTGCAACACCGCAATCGTGAAGGGTTACAACTCGTTGACCGGCGCCAAAGCGAAGCTCGGCCGCTGGAACGAGTATCTTGCCATGCGCGAGGGGGTTCTCGCCATGAACGACAAGTATCGCAACGTCCTGTCGAACGACATGGGAGCGGTCGCTGGCCTCCTCTATGACGTTGGCAGCGGGCGGTACGCCGCCCCGCCCCTCGACGGCGATCACGGGGCGCAAGCCGCTTGGGAAGAGGACCTCGCGCGTGTCCGCAGCGAAAGTACGCAGTTCGCCAAGGCGCTGGCGGCCGGACGAGAGGGCGATGAAACCCACACCGAGGTTCAAGGGTGGCTCCTCGATCTGGGGACGGCGCTCGGCTTTGCGACCTGGGTGGCGGCAAACGACCGGAACCGCTCTTTCGGCCAAGGGAAGCTTGGCGATGGCTGCCTCGAGGCCCTTCCCGCCGCCATAGCCGATGCACCGGGAGCCGAGGCGGTGCGTTTGATCGATGTCCTTTGGCTCGATCGCAGCACTGGCCATATCGTGGCCGCCTATGAGGTCGAGCACAGCACCTCGATCTATTCGGGCATCGTGCGTATGCTCGATTTGGCACTCGGCGGCCAAGCCCATGCCTTGGAGGGGCTGTTCCTGGTGGTACCGGATGGGCGCGAGGCCGAGGTGAAAGCTCAATTGGCGAGGCCCGCCTTTAGCCGTGTCGCGGACCTCAAAGTGAAGTACCTGGCGTACGGCGAACTGAAGGCGCACCGAGAATCGATCGCCCGCTTTGGCTCGGGCATGAAGGCGATCCAGGCGATCTCGCGCGAGCTGCTCTAAGCCTGGCTCTGCCCGGCCGGCGCGTCGGCATTATCAAGCTTCGCTGGTAGGGGCCAGTGCAGCCCGAGGCAACAGGATCTCCGTCTCCCTATAGCGCGGCACCGCACACTGCCAGCCAAGCTCGGACGAAACACGGTGTTGCAATGCTTGTGCCGCTGCCGACTCGCCGTGGGTCACAAAGGTCTGGCGCGGCGGTCGCGCGAACTTGTGCAGCCATCCCATGATTTCGTCGGCATCGGCATGAGCCGATAGCGCGTCAAGGTTCCTCACGGTGGCGCGCACGGGCACCCGCTGCCCATGGATCGTGACTTCCGACGCACCACTCACCATCGCAGCGCCACGAGTCCCGGCTGCCTGGAAGCCGGTAAAGAGGATGGTGTTGCGCGGATCAGGTGCCATGACTCTCAGGTGATGAAGGACGCGCCCGCCGGTTGCCATGCCGCTGGCCGAGATGACGATCTTGGGCATCGCCATGCCGTTGAGCGCCTTCGACTCCTCGACACTTCGGACATAGCGCGCGATCGAGCAGAGAGATCGACACTGGCTGTCGCTCAGCTTGTGATCGCCGAGATGGCGGCAAAAGATGCTCGAAGCGTCGATCGCCATGGGGCTATCCAAGTAGACGGGAACGTCGAGGATGCGGCGGTTCGCCTTGAGGCGCTGGAGGTAATACAGAATCGATTGCGTCCGGCCGACAGCGAAGGCCGGTATCAGAACAGACCCACCGCGGCGCGCCGTCGAACATACGATCTCGGCGAGGCTGAGCTCCGGGTCGATCCGTTCATGTCTTCTGTTGCCGTATGTGGACTCGACCACCAGATAGTCGGCCGACTCAGCGATCGCAGGATCCAACATCACGGGGTCGTTCGGGCGCCCCAGGTCACCGCTGAATAGAAGCGAGGTTCCGCCCTCTTCCAGCCAAACGCAGGCCGCGCCAAGGATATGGCCGGCGCGCTGGAACCGAACGGTGAGGTCGTCATCGAGCTTGTGGACGGCTCCGAAAGGGACGGGCCTGAGCAATTTCAGGGACGCCTCGGCATCGGCCGCGGTATAGAGCGGTTTGACGGATTTGTGCTTGGTGTTGCCATGCCGATTGGCGAACTCCGCGTCACGCTCCTGCAGGTGGCCGCTGTCTGGCAGCAGGATTTCACAAAGATCGCGCGTTGCTTCCGTACAGTACACCGGCCCCCTGAAGCCGTTCTTGGCAAGCAGAGGCAGATAGCCCGAGTGATCCAAATGGGCGTGGGTCAGAATGACGGCATCGAGGGACGCCACGTCGATGGGAAGCGGCAGCCAATTGCGCTCGCGCAGCTCCTTGAGGCCCTGAAACAGCCCACAGTCGACGAGGATGTGTTGCCGCGCCGTCTGCACCAGGTACTTCGAGCCCGTGACGGTCTGAACAGCGCCGAGAAAGGTGAGTTTCATCTAGCTGTTTCCACGGTTGACGACACGTCGGCCGAACTGCCTGTAATCGTGTGATGGTCCTTGGCGTGCATCTTCGCGTTACAATTGGATTGTTCGCGCGCCATGCTACGCATCGCCTCGGAAGGGAGATGCGCATCGAGACCCTCTCGCCTCAATATTTCCCACGCTTCTTCCGGATCGTTGGCAAAATGAAAGAGCTTTTTATCGCCAGGAGATATCGCCCCTTCTGCAAGCAGAGCGCCAAAATTGATGATGGTTGTCCAGTACTCTCGGTCGAAAAGGACGACCGGCAAGGGCGGCGCCTTTCTGGTTTGCAGCAAGGTCAAAATCTCGAAGAGCTCGTCCAGTGTTCCAAAGCCCCCCGGGAAGACCGCCAAGGCATTAGCGCGCATGGCCAGATGCATCTTGCGCATCGCGAAGTAGTGAAAGCGGAAGGTAAGCTCAGGCGTGGAGTAGGCATTCGGTTGCTGCTCGGCGGGCAGGGTGATGTTGAAGCCGACGCTGGGTGCCCCCACGTCACTCGCGCCGCGATTTGCCGCTTCCATGATGCCGGGGCCACCGCCCGTCGCGATCACGTTCTCGCCGCATCCCTCGCTGGCCCTCAGCGCGCCGCCGCGCAAGGAGACGATCCGGGCGAAGGCGCGCGCCTTGTCATAGTAGGCAGAACTGCGTTGCTGCTGCCGCGCCGCGACCTTCTCTTCAGGCGTGCGGGCCATCGCCAGCCGCCGCTCCGCCTCCTCCGGTGGCAGAGTCCGCGCACTCCCGAACACGACCACCGTCGAGCAGATGCAGGCTTTGCGCAGCGCCCGCTCTGCCTTGGCGTACTCCATGGCAAACCGCAACGCCCGCATTTCGTCGCAGAGAAGGAATTCTTCATCGTCGACTGCCAACAGGAAGCTTCGCGATTGCCGTTGTGCGCTGTTGTCGCCGCCCACGCCCGCCTCCCCTTGTGACGTCGAAGTGCACGAAAGCCTTCAAGGTTACTATAGCATCTAAAATAGGGTCTTGGCGCGCCATGCTTTGATCAAGGTCAAATGGAAGCCATGCGAATACGCCGCGAGTCCTCTGCGCAGAGCCTGTTCAATGTGAGACTCTGCTTTCGGGAGGTCCCCATCTAGGTTTTCACGCCGGCAGTGATCGAAGAGATCATGACTGAAGATCTCGACCGGGTCGTTCCGACTCTCATTGCCTCGCGGTTGCAAACGCCCGTGCCTTCTCAAACGAGGGTGCGGAGAGCAGTACCGCAATGCGCTCTAACCCTTGGAGATTCACCCATGGCTATCATCACAATGTCGGGACTTGCCCGAGCGAGCGCTACCCTCATCGTAGCTGTTGGTCTGGTCGCGTCGGTCGCTGCTCAGCAGCCGCCTGCGGCGGGGTCTACGCCTCCGCAGGCCGCCCCGGCGCAACCAGGCCCGGCCATGGGCCCGCAAATGATGCAACGCGGGATGGAGCAAGGTCGGATGGGCGAGGGCATGGGCGGCCCCGGCATGATGGGCAGCGACATGATGGGCAGCGGCATGATGCAAAAGATGATGGGCGCCGGCGCCGGCCACACCGAAGGTCGGCTCGCCTTCATCAAAGCCGAGCTCAAGATCACCGATGCCCAGATGTCACAGTGGACCGCTTTTGCCGACGCCGTTCGGGCCAATTCTGCGGCATTGGCGGACATGCGTCGGTCGATGATGTCTCAGCATGCCTCGGGCAGCACGCTGCCCGAGCGGCTTGCCGCCGAGGACAAGGCGTTGGGTGCACATTACACCGCGTTCAAGAAGACGACGGAAGTGCTCAACAATCTCTACGGCGTGCTGAGCCCCGAACAAAAGAAGATTGCGGACGGCATCATCGTTGGCCCCATGGGCATGCCAATGGGAATGATGTGACACTCGAGTCCCGCTTACTGTCGGCGCTCCCCTTCTAAGCGCTTTGCAAGTGGAACCTGCTTGAGGGTTACGCTATGGCCCAAACGCGCAAGGTAATGTCATCATGCAGCCTGCCAGATTCCGACACCATCGCGAGCCTGCTGTTGCCATGTGTGAGGAAGCAGAGCCGGTGGCGCATTTCAGGGAGTCGTCCCTAATGACCGACCTCATCAAGCTGTGCCGTCGCTTCCGGCTGTTCGCGGCGGCGATGCCGCTCCCTCGGGGAAAGAGCATGGGCTGCCAGGCGTTGCTCGCGGCACTTTCCGTCTTGGTGGTCGCGGCGACGGCGGGCTCTGTCATGGCTGACGACACGCCTGATTCGGCCCACAGGGCGGATGGCCTTGCCATCTACTTCGCGGCGATACCGGCCGCTTTCGTCCGTGCGCATCCAGCCGAGCATACCGGGCGCGAGATGCACGGCGATGCGCCGGACGCTCGCTATGCCCATCACCTCATAGTTGCCCTGTTCGATTCAAAGACCGGTATGCGGATCACCGAGGCCAGTGTGCTGGCGGTCATTCGCGGCGGCATTAGCCAATCGGAAGCCCGGGTCGAACTCGGGCCGATGGCGATCGCGGGCGCACCGGTCTATGGCGGCTTCGCCGACCTGCCTCCACGCGATCGCTATCGCATCGAAATCGAGGTAGTTCGACATGGTGGTGGCGCAGCGGTGCGAACGGTCTTCTGGCATCAGCATCTACAGCCATAAGCGACGGTCGGTAACGGACTGGCGATGCGGGGGCTGACCGCTGCCCCCATGTTCGCTCGTTCCCACGTCGCCTTCATCGCCGAACCGACGCCGTCCAACCATTGTGCCAAGGGCATCTACACAACGAGATGCGAGCGAGAGGTGCAGCGCAAAGCCAGTGGCCGCCCATGGCGCTTCGAGTACCGGGCCGTTTCCGGCAGCCTGTAGGATGCCGTCGACCGGTTCTTCGCTTTGGCGACCCTGTGGCCAGATCAGCGGAGGCGCGTTCCGACCTGTTGCCGCCCGCGCTTGCCTCTCAATTGGCCGCAATTTAGAATGTTATGGTGCTGTTAGAGGTCCAATGTTCTGGGCAGGAGGCTTGATCTATATCAAGGCTACAGCGGCCATTGGATGTGATTAATTTTTTGTTGGATATGGTAAAGAGAGGCAATGTTCCCATTGACGGCCTCGAAGTGGTACTCTTGCTGCTTGGCGGGCGCGATGACGGACCGCTTCGGCAAGCGGCTTGGTGTGCTGCTTGCGGCTTCAGTAGGTATGCTGCTGTTCGGGAGCGTGTCCTTGGCGCTTGTGCCTGATCAGCGCGAACATGAGCGTTCCATCCGATATTCCGAGCTGTTACCGGGAAGTGTAGACTTCAGAGCCTCGGTGCCAGCAAACTTTGCTGGTGGGATGGGAACGATCGTTTCGGCTGCCGCTTTCCTCGATCATCCCTGGATTGATCGGCTCGATCCCGGCACGGATCGAGATGAGTCCAACGATAACGAAGATGGCGACGATTGTAGCGGCATGTGCTGCGGCGTGGTATGTCACGCCGCTGTTGGCAATACTGGAAATGGTATTTGCCCGAGACGCCCACCATCGAGCGGTGCCGCATCG
>Ga0310811_10004607_pt1 | contig 17349 bp, 14 predicted proteins | sample YCmetagenome_FD_207642 | JGI IMG/M metagenome (GOLD analysis project Ga0310811, IMG submission 207642) | Soil microbial communities from experimental microcosm in Duke University, North Carolina, United States - YC | ecosystem: Engineered > Artificial ecosystem > Soil microcosm > Unclassified ...
CGTTCGGTATTGATTATTCCCAACGTCGATTTGCGAGAACCACAAGGTTGTCGAGCGAAATCTGGTGAGCCATGATCATGCCCATCTGACCACTACGAAAGAGATCCGCGACTTCAGAGCGCGACAGTGAGGCAAGCCGGTCCTGATCGACGGCGTAGAAGCCGCCGATCGAATAACTCTGTCCATCGGGCGTCGTGACATTGAAGACTCTTTCATGAAGCAGACGCATTTCGTGCAGTTGGCTACATGCTTCTACCGTTAGCGCCGTATCGCTATGCAAACTTTCGCCACGTTTGAAGCGATCCTGTAGGAACGCCGTGGGTTGTGCGTGTTCGTTGAATAGAATCTCGCCGTGGTTGCGTGCCCAGCCTTCCCAGGCATCGTCGACACACAGGGCCCAGCGTTGATCGTTCAGCGCGCTGACGCCGAAGGGATAAAACTTGACGAGCGCCGGCATATAGCGAGCTAGCCATTTCGCCTGGCCGTCGGCATCGGAAGAGACGAACAGATTTTCCCCTTCCTGCAATCCCATGACAGCGACGGGCACCACTTGCACCCCGTTGGTGTCGGCGCTCTGTGATGCGATGAATAGAATTGGAAATTCCTTGCATGCTGCGCCGAATTCAGACGCGGTCAGACACATCACATTGATATTCCGCACGAGTTCCGCGGTGTTGATGTCGGTTGGACAACGCAAAGCTTTGTGCTGTTCGGCAACGATCGGGCACAGGTTTCTGTGCAATCCGGAATGGATCATGACGACTCTCGAATGGGAAAGCGGGCGCGCAGGTGGTTGGCGGAAGGCGTCGGGAAACAGCGCCTCCCTTTTCCGGCAGGTTTGTCATGCCTTCGCTATTTGCCAAAAAATGGCTTGAAGAATTCATCACTGAGTTCTTTCGGCCAGCCTTGCGCGTCCGTGGGGCGCAAGTCATTGATGTCGGGTTGGAAGTCGTACGATTTTTCGCGGCGCTGCTTGTCCTGGACGGCGGCCAGCTGAGTCATCAAGGAATCTTTTACTGTGCTCATTTGGGTCAGCATGTCACCGCACGCTTTATTGACGCCATCCGTGATCTGTGACGCGTTTTCCCCCCCTTGAATATCGCGTGACATCACGTGATCCAGAAACGGTTGGGACATTGAGCTGCCTGCATTCTGTGAGAGCTGGTGGGCTTGCTGAATGGCTGCGAATATTTCCTTCGGGTCGATCATGATTCAGGCCTCTTGAAATGAGTTATCCACGCCTTTCAGCGCGGACAGCGGAACGAGTCCAACAGGTTGGACCATAGCGGAGCCGGCGTTGTCAGTGCCTGCCATTCGACGTGCACGGCACCAAGCGACGTGTCGTGCACGGTTTCTCTACGATCGGCCAATGCGCCGGTTTGCCGACCGGAATCGAAGAATCGGAAAAGAGCCCACGGTCCATCGAACCTGAGGTTCGCGGTATGTCCATCAACCGACCGCAGGAACAGGCTGACGCGAACCTGTCCGCTAGCGCTGCTGGCAGCCCAGTCGGCCCGGCTCGTCTCGACACTGCCGTGAGCGTAGTGCAGGCTCGTTGCGCCGACGTCGAGCTGAGCCTCGGCGATTTGCGGGTCCATATCCGTGATGCCGATCATTACGCTGACACGCAATTTCCCTTGCTCATCGAGCATGGCGCTACGAATGTGATCGGCCGCCTCGTAAGCACGAAGGACGTTGGCATTGATGAGTGGGGCGGTGCGGCCGTCGACACGGATCGCTTGCCACGGCGAGCGCGACGTATCGACATAGCTGGCGAGTTGTTCCTGAAAATTCTTCGCGAGTTCTCCCTGCTGACCGAACAGGGCTTCGAAGTTTTGTACGCCGACTTCAGCAGACGCGGCTCGCTTGAATGGATATTTGGTCGTGAGACCCTGGTTGCAGAAGTCGCGGGTCGCGCCGGTGGCCGTCCGCGACAGCATGTCGGCGGACTTGTTGACCGCCATGCTGCTGCCGCCGTTCACGAGGTCGAGCATGATTCCGCGTATGGGTTCTGGTTGGAGAGCCGCGTCGGCGCGCATCCGTGCGAACGCGTCATATTGCGGCAGGATTTGACCGGCTAGCATCGCGCCGTTGACCAACGTCAGTTGCCGGTATAGCGGATCGAACAGCCGGTTCAATGGATTGGACCCACCAGTCGAAGCCGCCGCCTGATCGATTTGCGATGCGATACGCCGCACCGGTTCGAAGTAATCGTCGACGACCTGTTCATGCCGCACGCGCAAATTGGTTCGGTCGCCTGTAATTTCACCGATGATCGCCCGCTTGCTCTTATCGACGTTAGCGCGCTGGCTATCGATCCAGCCGGCGACGCCTCCTTCAAAATTTCCGGCAAGCGTGGTCTCGCGACCGGCGAAACGCATGAGCTGCGCAAGCGGTGATTGCGCCTCCATCATCGACGCAGCAATCTGCGAGGCGTCCGAGAGGCCGCTATAGCTACGCACAGTGACGTTGTTGAGAAACCCTTGCCAGCGACGAATGTAGTCTTGAAGAAATTGCGACTGCGTTGCGTCGTAGAGGTCCTGTACAGTGCGCTCCTGCTCGAATGTGTTACCCGAAAGGGGCTGATCGCGTAGAACCCAGCTCTCTTCCTGCATGACGTCCTTGACCGCACCGCGCAGCTTGGGGCGAAACACGTCGAAGTAGCCTGCCCGCGTGTACCAGCCCGGTATGGCCGGATCCGTCTGCGCGGTACCGTCGCGCAGCCGCAATGTGGCGGCCGCGCCGAAGCCGCCGGCCCGCGCGAGAGAAACGGGCTCTATCGCATCGGGCAGCCCTTCATCCTCGATCCTGTCGATGACTCGCGCGACCGTCGGCACCTTCGCGCCGCGCTCCCGTGCCGCGCCAACCAGGCTATTGTCCTGCGGGGTCCCTGGGATATCCTTCGCGAGGAACAGCGCCCGCAGATGCTCTTCGTAATCGGCCTGATCTTCCGCGTTGTACGCGCTGCCCATCAGCTGCTTCCAGCGCGGCCGCATCCACTGGATGATTGCGTCCGGATCACGTTTGTCTGGATGCGCGAGCATCAGGTAGATCTTGAGTGTGTTGTACGGATTGTCGGCGTCGCTGCGCAATTCGGTTGTCAGCGTTTGCCTTACGTAGTTGTAGACCTCGGGCATCAGCGTATTGCGCAGATGTCGCTGGTAGGTTGCTTTTGATGTGTTCTCGATTCTTCGATGCTCGAAGAACGGGAAATAGCCGAGCCAGGGCTGCTCGTCGATGGTATCCCTCGCATAGCGCATCTGGGCCAGCACGTCGATCATCGCAGTACCCGACGAGCCGCCGGCGGACGCCGCCTCCGCCAGGCGGGTGCTTTCGGCGAAGCCGGCCCGTTCGACATCGATATAGTTGCGCTCATTCAGATAGGTCCACGCGAGCGCGACCAACAGACACGCTGCGAGTGATCCGCAGAGAGACCAGCGTACCAGTCGCCACGCTGTTGCTTTTGGCGTGCGGGGTTCCTTGCCGGAGACGAGTCCGCGCTCCGACTTCATCTGCGCGAGCGGGGTCCGCCATAGTGTCGCGAGTCGACGCATATCGTGGTGGCCGTCCGAACCGTCCCAGAATGTCGCGCGTCGGTCCGCCGTGAGATCGACCGAAGTCCCGTACCACGCACCACGTACGACACACGACTCGCTGGCGACGTTTCCGATCACGCAGCGGCTCATGACGTCCAGCAGACGCTCGCGCAACACCGGCATCGCTTCGGTAAATTCGAGGAGGGCAACATTCGTCTCCGGATCACCGGCATGGGGCGAAAATAGCTGGACGTGCTGCTGAATGCGAGCCTCGAGCTGTGCCATGACCTGTCGTAACTGCTCGGTAGTCACCGCATGCGCTTCAATCGTCCCGGACCACGGCAGGCTGAAGCCGATACCCTTTTCCAAAGCGGTTTCGTCGAGACAGCTCAGAAACTGGATGGCGCCCGGCACCTTGTCCAGACCTGTCACTAGAACGTGTACCGCCACCTTCTGATTGAAATGGTCGGCCACGTCGGCGAGCCGCTCGCGCATCGAATCGCTCAACCGCTTGCGTTGCTCGACGTTGGCATGCAACAGCCAGTCCGCGTCCACGCACATGGCGAGATTGTCGATCGGCGGCCGGCGTTTGAGTTTCGCCAATGCTCTGAGCAGGTGTTGCCATCCTGGCGAAGCATCGGACGAGAGCGCTCCGCCTGGCTCGAGCCAGGCGCCGTTGACATCGACCCAGATCGCGTTGTCCAGCTGCCAGAGGTGGCATGTCGTGGTATGACCGGTGTCGCACGCGTAGTCGGTCGACGTATCGTCATGAGCCGTGCCTGCAGTGCCACTGCCGCGTCGTATCAGCGTTGTCTTGCCACTGCCTGCCGCGCCGAGCACGAGGAGCCACGGCAATTCGGCGCGATGCGCGCCGCCGCGCAATCCGAACCAGCGTGCGCGCCAGCCCGGATGCCGCTTGAGCCACTGCCGCGCGAGTTGCCGGTCGAAATCTTTCACCTGCAACGCGATGGCGTCCGATGTGTCGGCCGGCTTCGTGCGAGTCAGCGTGGGCACCCGGCGCGCGCTCATGAACAGGCGGCCCCACATCCGCACGAGAATCGGCCAGAAGCCCCAGAAGAGAAACAGGCCGACCATCACCTGACGCAGCAGCAACCATCCAAACGGGCGATACGTGCCAATCAGCAGCAGCGGCCCAATCCACCAGATCGTCAACGCGAGCAAACATCCGAGGATGACTCGCAGCCCAATACGTATCATGGTTGGCCTACCTTTGAAGACTGGTTGCGCAGACCCGCGACATTCCACAATATTTCGACGCGGCGATTGCGCTCATATGCCTGCGGTGTATTCGCCGGATCGATCGGCTCGGTCGATCCTCGTCCAGACCAGGTGATCTGACGTGCTGGCCGGTTCATGCTGGTGTCGGCGTTGCGGACCAACGCCTCGGCCACGATACGGGCACGTTGCTCGGATAGCGCGAGGTTGCTCGGGAAACGGCTTGTGTTCACCGGCTGCGCATCGGTGTGGCCCACCACTTCAATGTTGCCCGGCCACGGGGCGATGGCATCGGCGAAGCGCTCGATGAGCGGTTCAAAACTCGGCAGGAACTGCGCGTCGCCGGCATTGAATGCGCGGTCGGACCTGAAGGTGAGCCGCCATCCGTCCTTATACCTTTCAGCGCTCATCCATCCTTCGCGCGTAATTGCTTCAATGGCGTCGGGCAGATTTTTCTCGAGGTCGATGGTGTGTGTAGGCGGTTCCCAGGCTACCAGTGCGGCTCTCAAGGGGCGACCGCGGCTGTCGAGATCGATCACTGCGAGACCGTAAAGCAGTAGAAGCGCCACAAGCGACAGCAGGCAGAGCCGCGCAGCGGTCCACCAACGGCGCTTTACGTCTTGCCGGGCTACCGGCAGTGCCGCGGTAAGGGGCGCGGCGGTTTTTTCGCCCCAGAGCTGCGTATTCAATTGCGAACGTAGATCCGCCAACAGAGCCTGGCCGCGCTCCAGTACCCGGTATCGGCCTTGCCAGCCTAAAGACAGTACGAGTTCGTATAGCTCCAGCAAGGAGACTGGCAGCGGCGTCTTTGCCATCCAGTTTTCAAGGTCGGAGAAAGCATCCTCGCCGCCCCACGAATCGCCATGAAACTCGACGAGCAGCGAGTGCTGGCCGTCATACGGTGTTGCCTGATGGAGGCGCGCCGAATCGTTCGCTGTTTCGTCAATGTACGTACACAGCAGGTATGAAGCGTCGTCGACGACCGCGGACGGCTGCCCCGCCTTGATCAGCCGCTCGCGAAACAGCTTGAGCTCGAGTGCGAGCTGCGACCGGCTATTCGCGTCGATCCACTGGGCGCCGTCATTGCCGCGGTGCAGACGCAGCAACACCGGCATGGCGGCATTGATGATCGGATTGTCCCAGCGCGCCTCGCTGCGTCCGGCGCGCGTGACTGACGGAGCAATCCGGGCTGTGCCCGGTCTCGCTGTCCCGGTTGGCTGTTGCGATGTCTGCGATTCGCCAGCGGGCACCAATGTGGTCCGCTCGGCGGCTTCGCTGGCGTTATTCGCCGCGTCGCCGTTTGTGGACTGCGGCGTCATCGTACTGGCGAATGGGCTAAAGAGAGATTCAGTCGCCGAAACCGCCTCCGAGCCGGCTGACATGCCGGGTAGGCGCCGCCAATCCGCGTTGACGCCGGGGGCGTTTTGCATCCCAGGCATGCGGCGCAGCATCGCCGCAATGTCGTTCAGAAGGTTCATGCTACTTTGCCCTCACGCAAGCCCCACGCCTCAAACTGCAACCCTGGAAAATCACCCACTACTCGTAGCGCCATGGCCGCACTGTTGACCGTGCTTTCCCAGAAGGAGTCCGTCGACTCGACTTCGAAGTAAACCGATTGGGCATAGAAGGGGACGTGACGCGGTGTAACTGGCACCGGCACCAGACGTGCGCCGGGCAACTGCAGGTCGACCAGTTTCTGAATCGTTTCGACGGGACCAAGCTTGATCTGTTGCGGCAATTGCACACGCAGCATTTCCGACGGTATCTCCGCCCTGAACGCGAAGACCAGTTTCTGCAACCGCCATTGGCGATCGATCACGCAACGATAGAAGCCATCCCCTTGATTTTCGAAAGGCAGAGACAGCAATGGGGTTTCGATGATCAGCGCCAACGCACGCCGCAACGCCTGTGACAGAGCCTGAAAGCTTCCGTGGAGGTCGTCGTGGTTATAGGCGAGATCGGGCCGGTCGGCTACGTCCTCGAGACCGGGAACGACCGCGAGCCGGCCCAGCAGACCTATCAGTTCGACGAATAGCAGAGAAGGCGGAAGAGGGGAGAACGCATCGAGATGGCGCAAACGCAGGCGATATTCGGCCAGCGCCTGTGCCATGAGCAATTCGATCAACTCGGCTACACCGCCGCCCGCCGACAACACGGCGCCCCGGATTCGCGAGCCGAGGCGAAGCGAAAGAACGCTCTGAAACTCAGCGCACAACGCTTTCAGTGAGGGATGGGCGCGCGAGTCGAGAAGCGCGGGAATGAAATGCTCGTCGAGCAGAACGGACGATGCCGATTGACGCCCTCGTACGCGCGCGAGCCGCAGGAACGTTTCGTTCGAGCGAAGCTGGGATTCGACGCACAAGCGTGCATTGAGCATGCCAAGCGGCATGTTGACGCGCTGTGGGGTGACGCCGGACAGACGTGCGACATTGGCGTCAGCTACCTCGGTAGGCACGGCGAAGTAACGTGCGCCGTGCGAGCGGCCGTCGTATTCGACTTCACCGGTACCAAGATGAGCCATTGGAACGGCAAGACAGATCACATCGCCGGGAACCGCGCGTTGCAGATCGAAGTAATCCGGCAACGGGTCGTTGTCCGGTATCGAGAACGCGGTGCCATCCGGAAACGTGCCGCGCGCCCCCCGCAGGCCGAAACGGTTAAGGCCGAGCGCCTCATGGTCGATTTCGTAGTGCGTGAAACCCCAGCCATGATTCAAAGTCTGCGCGAGACGATTCGCCGCACGGTGTTCGAGGCTGCGTTCCAGTTGCTGGAAATGCTGTACCTCGATCAGCATGCCCTCGCTCCACGCGACGCGGTTGCAATTGATCTGACTCATGGCTAGACGTACTCAAAAGATGGATGGTTTGCGCTGCCTTATCTGGATGAGAGAGCTCAGGGTGATGAAGCTTTCGAGCGGACGATTTGCTGCTCATCGAGCAGAACGATCTCAACGCTGTTCCTGGCTTTTTTCGTCGCTACGCGAAGCGGAGCGGCTTTAATAGGTCTGGCGCGGAAGTCCGCATCGATCACCAACCAGCTATCCCGATTGCCGGGCGCTTTTATCGTCAGCGTCTCGGTGCGATTTGGCGCAACGATGCGTCGTTCGCTCAGTACCAGGTCTCCACCCGACGACGCGGCTGCACACTTACCATGGAACTGCTGTGGGCCGGGTAGCCAATCCGGCTCGAGCACGAGGTACAGGCAGATCTCCACGGGAGACGGAATCCCACGCACGCTTGGGTTCAGCTTTTTCCCGCCAGTGAGATTCACCTGGATATTGCGTTGCGCTGATTCGGTGCCGATGACCTGTCTATAAGTGCTTGCAACGCCTGCGCCCAATCCGCAGCCAGCAACGCAGGCCGCGGCTATGAGCGACGTGGCTGCATTGAGCAGTCGATGAAGTGGTTGACTGTGTTGCATGACGGTATTGCGCCGAATAGGAATTGGTCGTTCGAGCGTGTCGCGGAGGAATAGCGTCGAGCCGCACAACGGCGGTGCCGCGTCGTGAACAGCGTTCAACCGTTATTCATATACTGTGAGGTCGATCCCGTCATTGTCGAAACGGTGTTATTGAGCGTGTTCATACCCATATCGTTGTTTCTGACCACCGGTTGGGCGTTTATATACCAGCACTGACTGCCTCGAATGGCTCTGGCCATGGCGCCTGGTCGGACACCTGATATGACCGCCAGATTCATCCCCTCGGCACCGATCGTGGTCATACCGTTGGCGAGTGTCGTGACATCGGTGCTGTTGTACAGAATCCGCATATTGTCCGGCGTCTGCATGGCGGTCATCCCTCTGGTACCAACGGCGACTGGCACCGGAACACCGTACGGGTAGTGCATGTCGGCGGGTGCCATGAGAAAGATGTTTCCGCTTCTATGGGCAACGTTCATGTCGGTCTTTCCTCCTGCAAACGGCTAACGCCGCCACAACTGGGCTTGTAGCATCTCGATCATTACGCGAATCTCGGCCATAGGACCGTAAGCCTGCGGTATGAACGACCGAATGCCGCGAAATTGCTCAGGGCGTTTTTTTTCGTTTGTTTGCTCGCGCTCGGCTGAAATTCTGAAGGTTGAAGGTACCGGCGCATTCGCAATGCATAGCCTGATCTTATGCAACTTACTGATCGCTATTTGTTACTTTTCGTCAAGACGTTATGTTGTGTTGGATGCGATCGCCCGGATTTGAACATCGTTAATTATCGCAATCCTTCCAATTTGGTAATCTCCGCGCACATGGCGATGGTACCCGCCTATCAGTCCGCCTTGACAAGCAGGAAGCGATGAACAACAAACAGCATGTTCTGGAAGCCGGTTTGGCTCTTCTCCGATGCCTCACGGTAAAACGGCGCTTGAAGAGCGCGGGAGCGCCGTACGGTGTGACGGGCGGTCTCGTCTTATTGGACGGTGAGGAAACTCAAGCGCGCACGGGAGAAGATGTGCATTTTGTGCATTTGCCACTCGCGCATTTGCGAATCCATCCGCCCGTGATGGAGCGACTTGCCGAGGTGGCGAAATGATCATTCCGGGACGAGTCCATTGGGCCGAAATACTACGATACGTGGGGCGTCCCCTTATCTGGTTGCTTGCATGGGATATCGTGGTGACGGCGATATACCTGCATACGCGCGGTAGCCTGACATTTCCCGGACTGCCGTTATCGCTGCTGGGATCGGTTATTGCGGTCTATCTCAGCTTTCGCAATGCCGCTGCATACGCGCGTTGGTGGGAAGCACGAACGCTGTGGGGCGCGATGGTAAATCATTCACGCAGCTTCGCTCGCGAAATACGTTTGCTGTTACCCCACGATGTACCCGGGGTGAAGGAAGAACTGGTGCGCCGGCACATCGCGTACGTCCATGCACTACGTTTGCATCTACGGTGCGAGCCACCATGGGATGAGCTTGCTCGACGGCTAACGCTGGACGAAGTGACGAGATTGAAAGGGGTTGCAAATGTTCCGAACGCAATTATGAATCGAACCGCGGAAATTATCGCAACGCAGATGGGATTGGACAGCATGAGGCTCGCAACTGTAACCCATACAATGAGTGCATTGTCGAATGCACAAGGTGGTATGGAGCGTATCAAGAATACGCCGTTCCCCAATCAGTACTCGGCTTATCCAGTTCTGTTCACTCACGCCTTCTGCTTTCTGATGCCTGTGGGTTTGGTTGGGTCGTTAGGAATTTATACCCCATTGGGGTCGACTGCGGCGGGCTTTCTGCTGCTCGCACTATTGAAGATCGGAGATGACATGCAGAGCCCTTTCTCAAACACCAAAAACGACGTACCGGTAAATGCGCTCGCACGTGTTATTGAAATCGACCTGCTTGATGGTCTCAATGAACCACACACTTTGAAGCCGGCAGTGGCGGAAGGTGGCGTTCTTTGGTGATAAAAATGCGGTGATAGGAGAACTGTTCGATACTGAAACCACTGCAATCGACACCGATGACAATGTCAATCTAATCAAGTTTCGGATCCGACAGTGCCATTTGGCCTGCGCAATGCAAGCGAAATACGTAGAGAAGATCGGTTTATCGAGCGCTGCCACCGGAATCCGACTTTTGCGGATTTAGGTTAGTACGCCGGCCTGCGGCGGGGTCGACACGCGCGATTTCGACCCACATGGTACCGGCGCGCTGAAGATTCAGAGCCGTAGCCGATGCGTACGATAGATCGATAACGCGCCCTTGAACATAAGGTCCTCGATCGTTGATTCGTACAATGATCGATCGGCCAGTCGATGGCGCACTGACGCGGACGTATGAACCGAGAGGCAGCGTACGATGAGCAGCTGTGAACGCGTTCATATCATAACGCTCGCCGTTGGCTGTCCGATGCCCGTCAAAGGCTTTGCCATAGAATGACGCAACTCCACTTTGGGAGAAGGTTCGCATACCTTTGCCACTGCCAGACGGCGACTGAAATGGCGCTGGGATATCTTCATTCGATGCCGGCAGAACTGCCTGCGGCTGGATTACAACGTTCTGGGGTGGGGATTCTCGGGGCGGAGCCAGTGCGAGCCTTGGAGAAGGGCGTTCATGCGTCGACTCCTGCGCTTCAGGAACATTATGCTGTGCGCCCGGTGCTATCGGTACTGTGCAGCCTGCAAGGAAGACGAGCGAGACAATCGCTGTTTCATATGAAGCTCGACGTATTTTCATAGAGGTCAGGTGTACGTCGCGTGACGATGCATCAACGTCACGCAAACGGAGCCTTTCGGAGGAGAGCGGAAAATGCGGCTTTGGCGATGCACGGTCAGTTGAACGCCCGGGCTCCGTCGCTAGCGTCGGGTTGCCCGGGCTGGAGCATCATTGGGTTGACCGGCTCGCCGTTGTCTCTAGCCTGGAAGCTGACAGGCAGTACGCTGGCATTGTCTGTGAGACTGAGCTTTGCGATCTTTTGACATCGCGTCACCACGGTGCCTTCCTTTATCAGAAGTTTTCCGTTATTTCCATATGCGGTGATGAAATGGGCATTGTGCTTGATGATGATCAACTGACCATATGCGGCAATGCGACCTCCCGCGTATACGACGCGGCCGGCTGCAGCGGCCGTAACAGAATCACCGGTCTTTCCTTCAATCATGATGCTATTTGCTTTCCCCACTACGAATGGAGCCGTGACGATGCCGTGTAGCGGCCACGCGAACATTGCTCGGCGCAACGGGCGTGTCGCAAGAGTGGTTCGTTCCGAAGCCGCTTCGCCGGCGTCCTGTACGGCCGGGGAGGGTGCCTCCTGAGTGTTTTCAGTAGAACCAGAAATTCGCGTTTACTCTGATTCAGTTAGCTGCGTGAACGCAGCGGCACGTTACGTCTCCGGGGGGGAAATCGAGCGAAGCGCGGGCTGTCTCGCATCAAGATGGAATTCGTCCAGAATTCTATTGCTGCTACGTGATATCGAAGAACCTTTGTGGCAGTGAACAGCGGGACGATTCTATTTGTCGAACGTTGATGACTTGGTCAAGGATTGTCACCAAATGAGATAGACGATGGCGTCTACACAGTTCCCGACGCAGACGCTCAGTGCCCAGGCTTCATGTTTCATGGGCGACGGTCATACGTTTTCGAAAAGGTTCGAATGTCTTCCACATTCGTGGCTCCTCCTCGCTGCCGCATGAAGAGACCGAGATTTGTCCGGCTAGTAGCGTGGGATCGCGAGGCTTCGTAAGTGAGATGTGGGACGCGGGGGACTGCGCAGAATTATGAGGCATTCACGTACAAGCGATACCGTACCGATGCGTTTCAAAAAGTGACTTTCTTATTCAAGCATGCTCGTAATCTGTCTCGAAGTAAGCAGTGCGTTGTGGAAATAGAGGGGCTGCACCATATGCATCCCGCGAGCAAACAGGACGCTTGGGCACGGAAACGATGCCAGACGGCCCGTTTGATCGAGGATCCATGAGCAGCCACTTTCCGAAAGTACCTGCATGCAGTTCGACGCTTGCGGCGTCTGCGGTTCGACTGGCGAGTAGCCAACTATTTCAGCCTTAACGATTGGCCATATCGATGAAAGTACACGTTAATGCGATGAAGGTAATGGTGTGGCTGTCCAATCACCAACGCGCGACGGTGGGGCAGATCGCCGCCAAAACTTCAATAAAATCACGTGATGTATCCGTGGCGGTTCAGTACTCGGTACGTCACGGGAGCATCGAACGCGTCCCTACTGCGGTAGAGGAGCCGAAAACACGTCCGCTGTATCGTGTGACGGGAAAGCCGTTACCCACACAGGAGACGGGTTCAGCCAGATCATCGTTCGATGAATTACTCACGGCTTGGGGCATTGCGCGAGTTCCGCCTCAATTGAATGCGGAAACGTCATATATATGTGATTCTGCAGATTGACTATACGACGGCGCGCTTTCGGCAAAGAACTTTATTTAAATGAGATAGTTGTTTGAAATAGGGGGCGCGCCGCCGCATTTTACTTATCCGAAGCCGTTACAACGACAACGATCGGGGATGCCGTGCACGGAGAGACGCGCAAAGCTCACCTCCTGATTCTTTCTTACTCATTGGTGCACGAGCCACTGACTGAATCGGTTCTTAACGAACTTCACTGGGGCTATGCGTACCACTATTGGCCTTGATTGCTTTGCATAAGCAAATTTGCGATCGGTCCGATAGCTCATTCGGTCGCGAAAGGATCGATGTAACTTCGGGTTTTTATGGACGACGTCGCAGAACTGGATACTGTTCGGCGACGATCAGGCTCTCGCCTATCCGTATGGCGGCACGCGTTGGGTTTGTGGCAGCAAGCTCGGCTCCGGTCTTCAGGCGTCGACAATGCACTCGATGAACCGCGTGAATTGATCGAGATGCCACGCGGCGTTGGAAAATCTTTCGCCCTGACCGTCACGTGAAAGCAGTGCGCTCACGTGCGCGACGCAGGCGTCGTCGGCCGGCTGTACCTCCCGGGGACCGGGCAAACCGTTGTCGAGTAGAAACTCCGCGCACTTGCGCTGATAACAGAACAGCATCATCGGCACGTCATACACGAAGCTGACGATCGCGCCGTGCAGCTTCGAGGTCACGACGCACGTTGCGGCCGCCAGCAGATCTACCACCTCGGTAATCGAATCGCCATATTGAAAGCGGCTCACCGCCACGTTGGACGGCGCGAACAGCCGGGCGATGTCACCGGTGACCGCGACGCTCTCGTCGTCGAGCGACACGAACAGCACTTCATCGACCAGACGCTGACGGTCAACTTCGTTCAGGACGGCGAGGGTCGCGTCCATGTACTGCTGCAGATGAATCGACACGACGAGCGTGCGCCACTTGTGGCGCGGGAGCTTGGGCGTATAGAGCGCCGGCAGCGCGAAAGCAAGATCCTTCAGATTGGTGGGCGCGTAACCCGTTGCGTCGGCGACTGTGTGAACAGAGGCTTCGTCGCGAACCGCGATACGCGCCACCGCTTTGAGCACGGCGGCGAACGCCTGGCGCCGTCCGGCTGTCGCGAACGGTCCGACCGATACGCCGAGCGCGCCGACCGGCCGATTCACGCGCCGTCCTGTGTTGACGATCAGCCGCGCGAAGTCCAGCGAGGCGTTCGCGCCGAACAGCGAACCGCCGCCGAAAACCGACGCCTGAGCGCGCAGCACGGCGGCCACATAGGTTACCGTGCGCGCCGCCGCGCCCAGTGCACCCGGACGCGCCCACATCCTGCGCGCGAGCGGCAGATGGAACGGATGCATCAATTCCCGGGCGGCCGAAGCGCCGACTATCAGCGGGACAATGCCCGGCATTCTTAGCGAGATCGACTGCAGCAGATAGCCGAACAGGTCGTCGCCGAAATTGTGCCGTCCGTAGAAGCCGAAAAACGCAATGCGCGTCTCGCGGCGTACGGCGGCACTTCGCCGTTGCCCCACGACGGGGCGGGGCGCAAGGCGATCCGGTGCGTCGCGCGGCGCCGCGTCGGGCACGGGTGTCGTCATTTGAGGACCTCATGGGAAGCCAGGTGCGAGACGGCCTGCGGACGGCGGCGTTGCATCGGCGTGAGCAGGCGCCGGTAGACCCCTACATATGAACGGAACGATTGTGTGTCGGCGAACCGCGCGCGCGCATGTGCGCGCGCGGCTGCACCCATCCGCTGGCGCAGCGGCGCATCGTCGATCAGTTGACGGGTATAACGTTCGAGTTCGTCGTCGTCGTTGGCGAGAAAGCCGGTGATGCCGTGCACGATGATGTCGCGATTGCCGACGATGCGACTCGCTACCGCGGGCAGACCCGACGCTTGTGCTTCGATCAGCGCGATCGGCATGCCTTCCCACAGCGAGGGCAGCACGAAGATGTCGCATTGGAGGAGCCGCTGGCGCAACTCCGCGGCCGGAATCCAGCCACTCATCTCTACCGCGCGGCGATCTATCCAGCGTTCGACCGCGTCCGCTTCGCCGTCGCCGAACCATCTGAAGCGCGCGTTCGAGTGGGCCGACAGCTGTTGCGCAAGACGCGTGAAGCGCCATGGCGCCTTCTGATAAGTCACGCGCGCCGAAGTACAGACGACGACCTCAGCGTCTCGTCGCTGCTGATCGCTGGCATGGAATTCGTCGAGCTTCACCGCATTCTCGACGAGGCTCATGCGTTCCGTGCGCAACAGCAACATGCGCGCATATCGCAGCTCGCTCTTCGAGCACGCGACGATATGGCCGCCGGTCGCGTGCAGCATCCGCTCGATCAGCAGGTACAGCCTGATCTTCAGCGGCGAGATGTCTTGCTTGAGGAACGCGAAGCCGTGCGGCGAATAGACCGTGCGCTCGATCATGCCGAGCAGGCGCGCGGCGATCCGGCCCACCGCAGCGGCTTTCGACGAATGCAGATGCACGATGTCGGGGCGCTCGCGCAGCAACGCGGCGAGCACGCGGAATACGCTGAAAGCATCATGGACGCCGATGTTCGTGCGTACGTCGACGATCTCGCGGCGCACCCGCGGATCGAACAGTTCGTTCAGCTTTTCGGCCGGCGGTGTGTCTTGCCGTACCGAATGCAGCACGACGACCTCGTCGCCGGCTGCCGCCTGACGATTGGCCAGCAACACAACGCAGTGCAGTACCCCGCCGCCGAGTGCTTCCGTTACATGTACGATTTTTTGCCGCATTGATCGTCAACCTAGTTCCTGAATCGATGGAGCAACCTGATAGGGCAGAAACGGAGACTGTCCGTGTCCTTCTTCATCGGTCATGTTGTGGATGCGTCCGGCCAGTGCGATCAGTCCGACCACGAACAGCCAGGCGGCCAGATCGGCACGCATGCGACCGCCCGGCGGCGCGAACTGACGCCACAGCATGACCAGCATCAGGTTCACAAGAATCAGCTGGAAGCGGATGCCCGCATAAGTGACTTGGGTCATCGCGTACAGAGCCACGGCCAGTACCGTGCAGATCAGCCAGCCGACGGGTGGAATGGCGAATTGCCGCCGGTAGCGGATCATCACGCCCAGCATCAGCAACTGGATCAGCAGGAACAGCAAGCCGGACGATGCATTGGGCGCCGCGATGCCGGTATAGAGGCTGGTCTTGTCGGCGAAGTAGTCCGGCATCAGCAGTGAGGCGCCGACCACGATGATCGCGACACCGGCGAGCTTCAGCGTGTGGCCGCGCCGGGTGGTCGCGATGAACAGCAAAAACAACAGCGCCGACGAGAAATGCATGCCGGTGCCGATGAGCGCGTAGATGACATAGCGCAGCGGCTTGCGGTGGGGCGGAATGCGCGTCGCGACAAGGAAGATGGCAGACGCGAGACCGAAGCGCATCACGTTCATCGTCAGTTCGTAGAACATGCCGGGCACCAGGATCAGCCCGCCGAACCAGATGCCGAAGCGGCTGTGCGCAACCGACCATAGCAGCAGCAGCGCTGTCGTCATGGAAATGCCGTTGACGACGAAACGCGGGTCCGGACAGATCGACCACAGGAGTTGCGCGTACGCATTGAAGAGTGGCTCGGCGCCGTAGCCGTTGCCCTGGCCGAGGTCCGTGAACGACTGGTAATACGCGGCAGTGTCGGTGCCGCTGTGGCCGCGCAGTACGGCGAGCGCGACCATCGGCAGCGCGCAGGTCAGGATGACCGCCGGATTCGTGCCGCCATAGGCGATGCACAGCGCGGTGCCGAAGTAGAAGATCAGCAGAGGAACGAGGTAGTAGGTCATGCCGCATTCCCAGTCGGTTGCGGCATTGTCCGAATGGCTTGTGTGCCGTTCACGTGAACCTCCGCGATACGACGCAGCGCCGAAAATACTTGGCCGCGCTCAGCAGCGAAAAACACAGCCATTCGGCCCGGCTGATGACCTTGCGTCTGCGGAAATGCAGATAGTTATCCTGTTCGCCCTTCTGGATTTTCCACAGCTGCGCACTGAGGCCGACTCGCGCGCCGAATTGCGCCTTGTAGATATACGACAGTGGCATCGGGAACAAATACGCGTCACCGTGAGCCACCAGCACGACCTCGAGCAGCATGAAATAGTCTTCGGCATGGCGCTTCGCCTCGTCGAAACGAGCGCAGACGTCCGCACGCATCAGAACGCTCGACGGCGTGAAGCGGTTCGAGAACAGGATGTGCCAGCGCGACATCCGGCGCGGTGCGGCGGCGGGCGGCAGCTGTTGCACGTCGAACGCCTCGCCGGCTTGCAGTTGTGCGACCGGATGACCGGTGATCGCGGCTTCGGGGTGTGCACGCATCCAGCCATACTGGATCGCGAGCTTCGCTGGATGCCAACTGTCGTCGGAATCGAGAAACGCAATGTAGGGCTGCCGCGCCGCCGCCCACGCGGCATTGCGCGCGGCGCCGGGGCCTGCGTTGCGAGGCTGATGCAGCACGCGAAGCCAGCCGGGCGGATAGGTTTGCGCCAGTTCGCCGAGCCGCTCAAGCGTGCCGTCCGTGCTGCAATCGTCGACGAGAATCAATTCGGCGGGTCGGCAAGTCTGCCGATACACCGACTCGATCGCCCGGCCGATCGTCGTCCGGCAGTTGAAGCAGGGGATGATGGCGCTGACCGGAACAGGCCCGTCGGTTGCAGCGGCTTTGGTGGTGTCAGCGGTTTCGGCGGTGGCGCGCGAGATCGCGTCGATG
>Ga0310811_10004608_pt1 | contig 17348 bp, 14 predicted proteins | sample YCmetagenome_FD_207642 | JGI IMG/M metagenome (GOLD analysis project Ga0310811, IMG submission 207642) | Soil microbial communities from experimental microcosm in Duke University, North Carolina, United States - YC | ecosystem: Engineered > Artificial ecosystem > Soil microcosm > Unclassified ...
GGTGGTGGATCGCCCCGACGCTGGGCGCGATAGCGGCGTCGGTGCCGCTGGCCTGGCGCTTTGTGCTGCATGACTATCAGAAGGCGCGGGTGGAAACCTTCCTGGACCCGGAATCGGATGCCTTGGGTAAGGGCTGGAACATCACTCAGGCCAAGATCGCCATCGGTTCGGGCGGGGTGGCGGGCAAGGGCTTCACCCAGGGGACCCAGAGCCGGCTGAACTTCCTGCCCGAAAAGCAGACCGACTTCATCTGGACCAGCTTCTGCGAGGAATTCGGCTTTGTCGGCGCGCTGGCGCTGCTGGTCCTGTTCGCGGTGGTGATCTTTTACGGCGTGCAGACCGCCATGAGCGCCCGCAGCCAGTTCGCCCGCCTGCTGGCCATGGGGGTGATCCTGAACTTCTTCTTCTACATCATGATCAACGGGCTGATGGTGATGGGCCTGATCCCGGTGGTGGGCATCCCCATGCCGCTTCTGTCCTATGGCGGCTCGGCCATGCTGACGGTGATGCTGGGATTCGGACTTTTGATGAGCGTGCATATCCACCGCCAGGTGGAAATCCCCCGCCATTCTGGGGGAATCATTTAATTACCCCCATCCGTCACAGCTCAGGTCGGCTTCGCCGACACTTCGCTGTGACACCTTCCCCCGCTCGTCGCTTCGCTCGCGGGGGAAGGAAGCTGGTGGATGCGGAGGGTCGCGCCGCGAAATGCGGCGCTCAAGCTCTAAAACCGGGACGCCGACCTATGTTTTTCCTCGGTTTTCATTGGAAAATTTGCCCACAGGCGGTTCCGCAACCCTTTGTAGACAGGGGGGATGCCCTCTGCTATTAGGCCGCTCCCGCAGCCATTCCTTTGGGCCCGGGGCCGCGTGGGTGATTAGCTCAGTTGGTAGAGCAGCTGACTCTTAATCAGCGGGTCGTAGGTTCGATCCCTACATCACCCACCATTTTTCCAGCAGGTTAGCCGTGTCGCGTGCAGACACGTTCGTCGTGCCGTTCCCATATAGTCAGCTGTTCTAACCGAACGCAGAAAATGTCCGCTTTGCGCCACAAGCGGACATGCAACCACCTTAAGCAGGTTGAGCTGTGGGACCAGAGCCGCCGGGACGAATTACCCGCTCGTGCTTGATCAGTATGCCCAGCGATACCAAAACATTAAACCAGCGTGGGCGATTGACGTCAGTCGGCGCAATATCGTCCCCATGCTGAATTCGACCCGGACACACTTTTTCCCGTGGCACAACCACCTGAACAAATGATCGCTATTGACTGATTTGCTCCAGTTCCTGGCCCGGCGGGATCTTTCGCAGGAAAAATGTTGCCCACAGTCCCAACGGGAGGATCACAGCGACCACCAGCCAAAGGAAGTCGGGCGTAGAGGTGGCGCTTAACACAGTCCAAAACACGGTTCCGACCACGAAACCCACGATTTGCACGGCAGAGAGAAAGCCCACCGCCGTGCCTCGAATCCTCGTGGGGAAGCTCTCGCCCTGATAGGCATAGCCGGCCCCAGACCAAGTGCCATTCGTGGCCTGATAAAGGAAAAAATATACCGCGGACACCGCCCAAACGGAATGAACATATAGAAAAGCCAAGCTCAGCGGAGCAACCAATATTCCGGTGCCGATCAAGACGGCCCGTCGCCCGAATCGTTCACCAAGCAAGCCGCCCAAGATGTAAAAAAAATACCCTATACCGCCGCAGATCAGGAGCAACTTGCTCGCCTGATCCGGGCTAAATGATTTGAAGTTGGTCAACCAGTAAGTGATATAGAAATTCGTCGGGACAATCGCGGCGCCGTAGAAAATCCAGATGATTGAAAGCAGGACAAGCTGGCGGCGCACGCTTCCGGAATTGCTGAAAAGTTGCCCGATGGTAACACGGTCAAGTTCTTCCACTGCAACCGCGTGGTGCTCGAGAAGTGCATCCAAGCGTGCTTTGTCGCCGGAACGGTGCGCATCGCGCACTTCCTGAAGATGAGAAAAACGTTCGGACTCGCGAATGAAGACGCGCCCAAGCATGACAACGGCCAGCGGAAGGGCGCCCAGCAAAAAAACGAAGCGCCACCCCAAATGCCCAAACGACAGGTAGACAGCAGACGCAAGAAAGACCCCCAGAGGCCACCCCCCCTGAACAATCGAATACAGGAAGCCACGCCTATGAGCAGGCATCTGTTCGCTGACGATGGTGATGGATACCGCCGCCTCGGAATACGCAAAACCTGTTGCCAACGCCCTGACCAAACAGAGCTGCCAAAATTCATTCACAAAATAGGTCAGCCCCGTGAAAATCGCGGATCCTGCCAAACAAAACATCCACATTCGGCGGCGACCGATGGTATCCATGCCATAGCCTGCAAAAAGTGTGATGCAGAATTGCGCGCCGAATACGCATAGGCCCAAAAAACCAAGGCCCGCCTGGGTGATATTCAGGTCTTTGGATATCGCGGGCAGTGCCAGTACGAGAAGGTTCACATCGTAAGATGCGAGTGACCAGCCCGCCAATGCTATCGCGAGCAAGTAAAGGGAATACCGGTCAAGCCCAAGGCTTCGCATATCGCCCCCCAAAGAATTATCAGCCCGACAAGAGTTCGCCGCTGTTATTTTACGTATTGTTTTTCAACCGGCTGCAGAGTGCGGCAAGGCGATCTTGCCAGGTCTGGCTGCCCAGAACCGATCTGTTGACAATCGTTCCAGACGGCGCACGGCCGTTGCGATATTCGAGGACCGCCTGAATATCGAGCGCTCCCATCCGGGCGAAGCATTGATCGGTCCAGCACAGTGCATGCGGCGTCAGAATGACATTATCCAGAGCAAGTATGGGATCACCGGGATCGGGCGGCTCCTGTTCCAGAACATCGAGGCCTGCCCCGGCAATGCGGCGCTCCTGAAGCACTTTCGTAAGCGCTTTCTGATCGACAACCGGCCCGCGAGCCGTATTGATGAAATAGCTCGTGGGTTTCATGAGCGCCAACAATTCCGCACTGACAATGTGTCTCGTGGCGTCCGTCAGAGGGCAACTGACCGAAAGGACATCGGACCGGCGAAACAGATCTTCAATACCGACGAGTTCGACTCCAATCTCGGCCATCATTGCCGCGTCCGCAAAGGGGTCATGCGCAATCAGCTTCATGTCGAACGGCTTGGCCAGGCGGAACGCCTCGGCGCCGATATTGCCCACACCCAAAGAGCCGAATGTCCGCCCAACGAGCCCGACGCCCATATTCGCACCGCGCTGCGCATATCCCGTTGCACCCGCCCGAGCCAATTTTTCCTTGACAGCCAATTTCCCTGTCAATGCCAGCATCAGGGTGATGATCGCCACGGCCACTGGCCGGCGCACCGATTCCGGCGTTATGACCAGGGCAATGCCAGCATCCGTGCAGGCTTGCACGTCGACCGTGTCGTACCCAACGCCGAACCTGGCGATGACGCCAAGACGCCCGCTTTTCGGGACACTGTTGCGCCCAAATCTGTGGGCCAAGAGTATAAGAGCATCTATGTCCTCGAGCTGACTGGAACTCAGCTCGCTTTCAGGCTCAAGGAACAATGCTTCGACACCGGCTACGGTTATCAAGGGCGTCAGATCAAAATCGCGGAAGGTCGGAGATCCGTCCGCGTTGCGAAAGTCACCTGAAAGCCCAACTCGGAATTTCTCCGTCATTGTGATTACTCCGGACAATTTCGATTGCAATGACGCAAGTATTGGGAATGACGGATCACGGGCACATCCGCATCAGGCTTTGGCGTATCACAATCTCTGGGAAACGACATCGGCACCCGAAAAAGCAAGCCTGCATCTGGTAACCGACTTCTTAAGGCATAGTGCCTCGCTCTGGCTCGCAAACGTCCGGAAGTGCTCCGTTTGCCGATGCGCGTCAAATGCCGCCTCGTCCGAATAGATCTCGTACAGCAGCACGCGGTCGCCATCGTCTTCCGGCTCAAGAACATCGAATTGCACGCATCCTGGTTCGCTTCTAACGGAAGCGTCCGCATTCGCGTCTATGAGGCGGCGAAATTGCGGTCGCGCGCCTTCCTTGAGGTGAAATTCGACAACAACCACGAATGGCATGAACCTGATCTCCCCCTGCCGGCGCCCCTTTTTGCTGCTTTGCGGCATTTTATCGAGCTGCCGGCCTATCGCGTCATGTTGCCGAAAATGCCCAATTCGAGCAAGTATAGGCTGTCTTTCATCGTTGCGGATCGCTATCAAAAATGGACTTCGCCCGGCATTGTTCGCCGTGAAGCGAATGGACATCATGGGGAATGGAGATGAAAAGCAACCCGGTCAAGTCGGCCTTGCGGGCGGGCGAATATGCTTTCGGAACGATGGTGTTTGAGTTTTTCACGCCCGGCATGCCGCAAATTGCCAAGACCGCGGGAGCGGAATTCGTTCTGTTCGACATGGAGCATTCGGGCGTAACCATTGAAACGCTAAAGGGGCAATTGGCGGCTTGCCGGGGCATCGGCATTACGCCCATGGTCCGGGTCCCCGCGCTGCAATATCACTTCATCGCACGCTGCCTCGACATGGGGGCCATGGGCATCATGGTCCCGATGGTCGAGTCGGCAGCCCAGGCGCGGGAAATCGTCTCGGCGATGCGCTATCCGCCCGCGGGCCGGCGCGGAGCGGCATTCGCCATGGCGCATGATGATTATGCGGGAGGTCCGGTACCTGAGAAGATAGCGGCGGCGAATGAACGCACGCTCGGGATCGCCCTTGTCGAGACCGCGGCCGGCGTCGCGGCCGTGGACGAAATCGCCGCCGTGGACGGAATCGATGTGATCTGGCTGGGTCATTTCGATCTGACAAATTTCATGGGGATACCCGGCCAATTTGATAATCCGGATTATTTGCGTGCGGTTGATACCATCGTTCAAGCCGCCAAGCGGCACGGCAAGATTGCGGGTTTCATGGCGGCCGATGAGGTATGGGCGCGCGATTATCTGGCGAAGGGATTCCGTATCATCGCATATGGCGTGGACCATCTTCTTCTTCAGCGAGCCCTTGGCCAGGGGCTGTCCCGCATGCGTGAGATTGTGAGCTAGGCGCCGTTTTCCGCCGAGTTGAGCTCGCCATGGAAGCTGCCGGTTCAAACTTCCATGCCGACGAAAGCAACGCCCAATGGCGGCATCTCCACATTTGACCCGCGATCGGCTTCGCTCGTGTCGAGCCATTGCGGGTCATGGATTGCGGACAGAAAAGTATCGGCATTCAAGGAGCGGATTTCTGCATCATGGGGAAGGCGGACATGGGAGACGGCCGTTCCAAGATTCGCAATTATGAGGCGAATGCTTGAATGATCCTGTGAAGCCACGCCTACAATTCCGTCCCCTGCCGAACGCATTGACAATCTTGGCGCACCGCCCATTGCGGACATGAACCGGAGGACGTGAAAGACAGGGTATACCATCATCGTCCCGCTCTCCTGATAGCCAGGCTGCGCCCAGGCTTCCCGCCGATATATTGCCCCAAACGGCCCAACCAATGCTGATAGTGCCAAGGACGACACCCTGTGCCCTTCGGTGGCAGCGACCGCACCAACTGCCCATGCGGCTGCAAAGAGGCCGCGCTGCCTGGGATCAGCCCCGGCCATCGCAATCCGGTTCTGCAGGCTATTCTCCATGACACCGAAGCCATAGGGATTTGAACGCATGCCGATCGCCACCAGGCCCAATCGATAATCTCGCTCCTCGGCCAGCGCCTCGGCACTTCTGTAAATATGAGAGAGACCCTCGAGGCTCTCGATAACCGAACGATCGTCTGCAGCATGTGTAATTGCAGTCACGCCGTGTCCGATGTAATCGCACATGGCAGCCGCTGGGCGGCAGCGGTTCAGTTCTGTGAAGTATGTCAGTACCCCTGACCCGATTTCAGCTCCCGGGAAAGACCGGCGCGCATGTTCGAGAAGGTCTTGCGGCGCAGGACCAGCCGGCCATGGGCCAGCCGGCTGATAGCTGCGAAGGTAATTTTCTGGAAGTGCCAGAACACGAGTGACGGTGAGCGAGGCCTTTTTGCACTCGGCAGCAACACTGGCGATGGACATTTCAGGGTCGCCGGTTGCGGGAACAATGATTTCCAGTTCGATCTCTGGGGGCCGGGCGAAAATCAGCTTGCCTGCGCATTGGCAAACACGCAGCGCCGTGTCTGGCGTCACCCTCAACTGCAGTATTCGCGGATCCATCGCGCGGGCACAAGTTTGCGCAGCATGATCAGGGATCGCACTGTCATCAATTGTAACTGCGATATGTGGGACAGTACCGGCGCGGGACTGCAGTTGAAGCGCGCCGGCAGGCCGAGCTGTCGCGCTTGCCACATCCCCGGGGCGAGTTCCCGCAAGCCGGACATGTATTTTCTGGCGGCGAATTTCTCCGGCGCTCAGCCGGTACGGGATCGGGAGCGACAATGGCCGGCAATAGGTCTTGAAGGAGGCGTCGCTCCAATTGCGCTGGTCCTCCATTTCGAAAACCTCGCCCTGGAATGCTATCTCGGTGTCGATTCCATCGACGCAATAGCGAAGGCCGGCTATTTCGGCCGCAACCTGCCCGGGAGAAATCAACAATGGGAAACGGGCAGACGTGACGGAGCGGTTTGGATGAATGATGCTCAGCGGTGTCCCGACAACATCGCGCAGAGGATGAAGCAACGTGAAACCGGCGCGATTGGTGACAAATTCATCGCGTGCCGACATCTCGGTTGTCGCGATAAAAGTTCCGTCCGAATGTCCCCGGAAGACGAGATTGACGCGAAACGCGCCGTCCGCAACCAGGCGGACTTGAGAGATTTCAAATTCGTTTATCGACTCCTCTACCTTTTCATCAACCAGCACCGAGGCATAAGTGGCCCAGTTCGCATCCCGAACGGGACAGGCAATGCCGCGAACAACTTCTGTTCCATGCCAGGATAGGCCACGGATAGTGCCATCCGAGAGCACCAACGTAAGCGCGCCCGCAGAGAATTTTCGCTCGGCCGGGAGAGCCTCATCGGTGCCGAAATAAATCACGCTGTCGGGTTGAGGATCCATCACAACCGGTAATGCTCATCGATGAGGGCGATATGGACAGTATGGGTCGCGCAGTGTTCTCCGCGATTGCCGACTGAGTCAATCATTGGGTGTTCTCCAGGAGAAAGGCGTCCTGAAGCTTCGATTCAGGCGCCCCACTCTCAAATGGCCTTTTTCTTGATATGACCTCGTTCAGAGGAAGCGCCTGTCATTGGCCAGTGTCCGCTTTGCGCCAAAAGCGGACATTCGCAGACCTGGGCCAGACCTGCCCACGGCTTGCGAGGCTGACAGGCGCTATCTAGGATGCTCCAGGGCTGAGGGGTTAGCCCTCTTCTGCTGCCGCAATGGAAGTCGGTCGCGCTGGCGATCATTGGCAGCCGGATTCGCGCGTTCGACTGAGCAAAAGGCCTGTGACCGTTTTTCGCTTTTGGGGTCCAAAATATGCCAAGTGTCGGCGACAACTATATCCTTCCGGGACAGAGCGACCATGATCGTCTTCGCGTGATCAGCGAAATTCATGATGGCGCGACGCGGGAGCTATTGCTTCGCGGTGGTTTCAAGCGCGGATGCAGGTTTGTCGAGTTCGGATGCGGCCTGGGCTACGTCACCCGCTGGGCGGCCGCGCAAGGCGCGCGTGCCACCGGCCTGGATGTAAACGAGGAACAGATAAATGCATCCCGGGGCTTGGCGGACGCCGAAGGCCTCGATCACGCCGAATTCCGTTCTGCCAACATCTACGAACCCGGCCTGGAGCCGGATTCCGTTGATGTGGCATATTGCAGATGGCTCATGGTGCATTTGAGCCGGCCAGTTGAAGCGATGGGTGTGATTCTCAAAGCCCTAAAGCCTGGCGGTGTAATGGTATGCGAAGAAGCGGATGTCAGCGGAGTCTATGCGGTACCGCATTCGGCGGCGTACCAGGAGATGCGAGACATAAGCCTGTCGGCTGGCCAGGCCCGCAACGTGAACTACGAGGGCGGGCGGATTGCTCATTTATGGGCGAAACAGGCTGGTTTCGAACTCGTCCATGCAGCCGCTTACCATCCCCACTACCTCGCCGGACCGCACAAGGGTTTCTGGAATTGGACACTGCGCATCGCCACACAGAGCCTCATAGCTGAAGGCACATTGTCGGGCCAACGATGGAAAGAGCTCGTCGATGGCATGACCGAGGCCGACAATTCACCTGACACTGTGGTAGCGCATTGCCGAATGCATCAACTGATCGCCAGGAAACCTGGTGGCGCCGGTGCCGGGATATTGTCCTAGAGCCGTCTCAGCGCGCTTGCTCAGGACCGGCGCCGGTGCAACCCATGGCGGAACGCCCGCTTTGCGCCATAAGCGGACATTCGGAGGCGACCCGCGAAACCCTGGAGCAGGCATCTAATCCGCCGGAACCACATCGAAGGCGACGGTTGTGCGATTCTGGGGTGCGCGGAACGGCACGGTGCCATGCCACATATAAGATGGAAACAGCACCAGCCGCCCTACCAGCGGCTGCACCGTCCGGCGCACCGGATCGCTGAGGCCGGCCTCAAAGGAAGGCTCCCCGAATTTGATCCACCCTTCCTGTGTGTTCGTGTCGCGCATTGTTTCCGGCAGGGCGACATAGAAGGCCGAACTGATCCAGCCCGCGGTATGAATGTGATTGGCGTGAAAGCCCGTGTCCTTCAGGCGGGAAGACCAGGAACCCGCAAACCGGAAATCCCTCCCGCGCCGCCGCAGGAAAGGGTGGCGCTCATCCTGCGGCAACCGGGCGATATACAGGCGCACCGCTTCCTCTATCCGCTGGCGTAGCCCATCGAGCAACGGGTTACGGCCCGGCCGGAACAAAGAACCTGCCGTCTGCGTGCCGCCCCGCAGCGATTGATCGATATGCTCGCGTTCGTCGGAATGCAGCTTATCCAGCCAGCGATCCAACTCGCCGCAAAAGGCCGCCATGTCGCTGAAGCCCGGAGGCGGCTCCAGATCGAATGTCTGAATGAATTCGTCATAGCGATTAAGATCGTGATCGCGCCCGTTCTCCATCGCCCGCCAGGCGGTTCCCAAAAGGCTCAGGCCGGTCTGGTCCTCCGGCGCCATTTGCAGCGCTCGCAATGCAGCGGCCTCGGCCTTTTCGGGCATGCGCCCGATCAAATAGGCCGCCGCCACGCCGGTCAGCATATTGATGTCCTGCGGCGCGCGCCGCAGCCCTTCCTCATAGCTGGCAATGGCGGCATCCACTTGGTGCAATTTCAGCTGCGCCATGGCCCGGCCCTGCAACACGATAGGTTCGCCGGGCGCCATCTTGAGCGCCTGCTCATAAAGCTCCAGCGCCTCGGCCGGCCGCTCGCTGCGCACCAGAAAGCTGGCCTTGGCGAGCGCGAAATCCGGCATGCCGGGAAACCCGGCCGCTGCTTCATCATAGGAACGCAGGAATTCATCATCCCGCTTCAGGCGGTAAAGCAGCTGGTTGAGACTGTAATGTGCCGCCATGTGGTTAGGATTGTTCTTCACCACAAGGCGGAATCCAGCCAGCGCCTCTTCTTCGCGGTTGAGGGCCTCAAGGGCAACGGCGCGCGCATGGGCCGCATCGGCATGCCCGGGCTTTGCGGCGATGGCGCGCTCGAAGCAAGCCAGTGCCGACTCGTTCTGCTCCTTGGCGAGATAGGCGGAGCCCCGCGCCAGCTCGATGGCTGCGCCCAGCTGAATATCAGGTGTGGCGGCATCCGCCAGCTGGACCAGCGCCTCATCCGGCCGGCCGGTGGCATTGAAAACCTCGGCCAAAGCCAGGATGCAGGGCAGCAGGTCTGTCTTGCGCGCCAGTGCTGCGCGGAGGGCTGCCTCCGCCCCCGCCATATCCATCATGCTCTGAAGGACCAGCCCAAGGCCATAATGCCCGTCCGCCAGTTCAGGCGCCATCGCAATGGCGTCGGTGAATTGCGCTTTGGCTTCGGCATGACGGCCCTGATACCGCAACACATGGCCCAGGCCGGTGGCGATCATGGGAATGCGGGGAGCCTGCGCGCGGGCCTGACGAAAATGATATTCCGCCTCGGGAAACTGACTCCGCCCCGCCGCGGCGATGGCTTGGCGCAGGATCGCCGCAATCTGTGGGCTGGCTGTCGGATACATGATCGCAATCTAGCTAAAAAAAAGCCGAGCAGCAGCCCCGCAATCCGTGCGGATCTCTCCGCCGCCCCAATGTCCGCTTTGCGCAATAGCGGACATCGACTTTGGTTTCGTGCCGTATTCGCTACTGCCAGACCGGTCGGTTCCCATGTTGGCGAAGGAGGCATATAATGCCATTCCGTCTCATATAATGAAATAACCGGGGTGGAAAAATGAGATCACGCTTGTCGCGCATCGGAAGTGCTGGTTTTGGGCTGGCTACGGCTTTGGCGCTGTCAATCAGCGCTCACGCCTTGCCGCCTCCCGCAGTGCAGGAGCACCTGGACAAAGCGAAAGAATTGGCGGGCTCTGATCTGGAACTGAAGAATTCGATCGGTCTGATGTGCACACAAATCGCTTCCAATGGCCCCGACCTCGCAACAGCTCGGTCACAATCTCTTCCGATTCCTCCCCCCACAAAGGCTTTCGACAACCTCTATTACGTTGGCATTGGTTCTGTCGGAGCTTGGGCGCTTACGACAAACCAAGGCATCATTCTTTTCGACACGCTGGATAATTCCCAAGAGGCCGAAACTTACATTGTTGGCGGACTCAAAAAAATTGGTCTGAACCCATCGGACATAAAATACATCATCATCACCCATGGCCATGGGGACCATTATGGCGGCGCGCTTTATATGCAGGACCACTACCCGCAGGCTCATCTGCTGATGTCGGATGTTGATTATGCCTTGGCGGAAAAAAGTGCTTCGTCACCACCCCGAAATGGTCGGCCCCAGGCTCCAGCACCGCGCCGCGATATGGTGATAACCAGTGGCCAAAAGCTGACGCTCGGTGATACCACTTTGACACTCTACGTTTATCCTGGGCATACGCCCGGCGCCATTTCTACGATCATCCCGGTCAAGGACCACGGCAAATCTCATTTGTTATCCTTCTGGGGAGGGACGACGCCGCCCCGGGATCGCGAAATGCAGCAAAAGTATGTGCAATCCTTCGCGGACTTCACACAAAAAGTGAAGGCGAGTGGCGCCGAAGGGCTTATCAGCAATCATCCGGTCTGGGACGGCACAATCGACAAACTCGCAATGATCCGGGACAACCCGAACGGGCGCAATCCTTACCTAATCGGGAAGAAAAGGATGGATCAGTACACAGCTATTCAGAATGAGTGCGTTGCCGCCGCTCTCGCACAGTGATTGCTCTGTTTCGAAGCGTGCCTGTGCGCTGCAATAGGTTGTTCAGCCATAACATCAGCAGATTGAGTCGCGCTTTTGTCGCAGACCGAATGTCCGCTTTGCGCCAAAAGCGGACATAACCCGGGTTCACCTTTCATTTTCAGAACAGCTCGGGATACGCGACGCTTTGAGAGCGATTGCGTTATCGTTTTCCGCTTTACGGCTCAAAAAAGCTCAACCAGGTCCCATTGGGGACGTTCTGCATTGGTCAGATTTTCATGTTATGAAATCCCCATGATCAAAATCCTAGGCCGAACCACATCGATTAATGTCCGCAAAGTGCTTTGGACGGCTGCTGAGGCCGAGCTCGACTTCGTTCACGAGAATGAGTGGGCTGCCGACCGCCCCACGTCCGACATTGCATTTCTTGCCCTCAATCCCAACGGTCTTGTACCCGTACTGGTGACAGATGAGGGCGTAATCTGGGAGAGCAACACCATCTGTCGCTATCTGGCAGCGAGAGCCAATCGGCACGACTTGTTGCCGGTTTCAGCCTTCGCCCGCGCCGATGTTGAAAAGTGGATGGACTGGCAGGCTACAGACTTGAACGCGGTTTGGCGTCCAGCTTTCATGGCGCTCGTCCGCCGGCGCACATCTGCCGACAGCAGCGATGTTGTGCGCAGTATCGAGGAATGGAACGCGATGATGCTCCTTTTGGAGCAGCGGTTGATGATGACAGGCGCCTTCGTCACTGGGGACACGTTTACCCTGGCAGATGTCGGGCTTGGGCTCTCGCTCCAGCGCTGGCTGCTAACGCCTATGGCCCGGCCCAATACTCCCGCACTCCTTGCTTACCGGGAGCGTCTTCAAGCTCGTCCCGCGGCCCGCGCCTGGATCGCTCCGGACATTCCATAACGCTCGCCATCGCAATGTCCGCTTTGGGTCAAAAACGGTCGTTCACGGTGGTGCGAGACGGGCAGGACGCATGTCATTGGAACAGGGATATCGCCACTTGTAGACATGAAAGACGCACAGCAAGATAGGCCATGACATTGAACTCGCGAGATCTGGAAGAAGTCTCCAGCCTGACGCTCGAGCATTACGACAAGCGAGCCGCGGATTTCTGGGAAGGAACGCGCGGGCATGACGTCAGCCAGAATATCGCAGCTTTACTTCAATACATTGAGGGCCCGCCTCCCTTCACAATCCTGGATTTTGGTTGTGGGCCGGGCCGCGATCTCAAAGCGTTTGAAGAATTGGGACACGTTGCCGTTGGCCTGGAAGGTTCCGCGCGTTTCGTTGCCATGGCCAAGGAACGGGGACACAGCGTATGGGAACAGGATTTCTTGAGACTTGACCTACCCGAGGGCCGGTTTGATGGCGTGTTCGCCAATGCCTCGCTATTTCATGTGCCGAGCCAGGAACTCCCCCGGGTTTTGCGGGAATTGCGTGCTGCTCTGAAGCCAGGCGGGGTCCTGTTCAGTTCCAATCCGCGCGGCCAAAACGAGGAAGGTTGGAACAAGGGCCGCTACGGCGCGTATCACGATCTCGAAGCATGGCGCGGTTTCATGCTAGGCGCAGGATTTGTCAAGCTAACGCACTATTACAGGCCCGCCGGATTGCCGCGCGACCAGCAGCCGTGGCTCGCGAGCGTGTGGCGCAGAGCATTTTTCTGAGTTCCTCTGACAGAATTGCACGGCAAATGTTGCCTTTTAACCAAGTGGTAACCACAGCGTTTCCTGAAAGTCTGCCATCGCAATTTGGCATTCTCCTTGCGTTGAAATTTGGCAGATTCAGGGAGGACCATCATGAAAGAGATAGCTGGCGTCCATTCACAAGCCAATTTCCATCGTCAGAATGTGACGCAGCCCCGGCCATCCGAGCAGACCGGCGAAATTGAGCGCGCGATGAATCCCGCGAAGGCGGCGCGGGCCGCGCTGATTGATCGCCCCGATCTCGCGGGCAAGCCGTTTGGCCATTTAGTTTCGCTATTTGCGCGCGGCCTACCCCTGCCGCCTATTGAAGAAATAGAGCCGGTCGAGCCTGCGCCGGAAACGGAAACCGCCGACACTTCCGGCGACACCACTGCGCCGAAGGTTTAAAGCCGCTACTGCCCCGCGGCATCACGACCGGCGCTGCTTGCAACAGAGAGCCATTAGTCATCGGCAAGGTGCACAGCTCGAATGTCCGCTTTGGGTCATAAGCGGTCCTTCAGCCCCGATCTGCCCAATGTCCGCTTTGCGCCAACAGCGGACATTCAGGCTCTCCGACGTGCGGTTAGCGGTGCTGCAATTGCCGTTTGGTTCCTGCTTGGGCGTCCCGGGTTGACCGCTGGGCCACGCCGATAGGCGCCGTAAATTAGGGCAATATTGACATGGCTTTCCGCCGGGAGGAAGATTTCATGGAAGTCGCAGAGGGCAATCGCTTAAAACGCACCGCTTCTTCGGCGTATCGGCCTACTGCTTGCAGAGGTTCGGGATTTGGCAGGATCCAAATCGGATAACGCGACATGGGGAACGACGTTACGCTAAGTGAAAACCTGAAACGGCTGATGTTCTAAAAGGAGGGTTCCGCAATGGAAGTTACTCCACCCGGCATAGCCCAGAGGCTCCGCGCTGGACGCGGGGCAAGGCCATAAAATGAATGGCTTGGACAGCTGTTTATCGGCCTCCACATAGATCGACAAAATGAACCGCGGGATTATCCCGCAAACTCATCCGGCTTGATGTCGGATATTAGAACGTAAGCGTTCAGGGCCCCGCCGCCATGAGCAGCGGGGCTTTACATTTTCGGCTCAGTCCAAGAACTGTGCCATTCATTGCCGCCGTCACCGCAAGGATGAAGCCTGTGCGCAATATCGGGAGGCATTAACGCTGCACCCTCCTCAGGTCGACAAGTCTGAACTGGCGAGCGTCGCTTTCCGATATGGCTGAAGATGCCAATTGGCTGGGGCCGAAATCGGAAGCCTGCTAGAATTGCCAGGTCATGCGTCGTCTTCAGTCAAGATTACTAAACCCTGCAATTACGCTGTTTTCACTGCGCGCAGTAAAAAAGGAAAACTCCCATGACCAACATTCCAAAAACTGTATTGCATTGCGCCTCTGCAGTGGCGGTTGCTCTGGCAGTTTCCAGCGCAGCGTTCGCCCAAGGCATAGGACTGGAAAAAATGTCGTCTGGGCATATCGCCGGCGAATATACCCGAAATATTCTCGTTGCGAATGAAAAGGTGCAAGTCTGGGATGTTGTAATTCGACCGGGCGAAGCCGGGCCAATGCAATCAAGGGAAGGAATGTTTATATATCACGTAACTGGCGGCACGCTGGAGCGCTCTTTTGCTGACGGCTCGAAACAGGTCGTGACCCGCAAGACAGGGGAAGCATTGGTAGTTGCGGAGAAGCGTCCCTACTCATCGAAAAACATCGGCAGAACTACAATTCATCTGATTAGCGCGGCGTTCGCCCAAGACACGGCGATGAATAAAATGTCGTCGGGGCAAACCGCCGGTACAATGACGGTGAAAATTCTTGCCGAAAATGGAAAGTTTCTGGCTCGCGATGTAATAGCAAGACCGGGTGATTCCTCGCCGCTACAAGTGCGCCCAATGCGTGTTGTGTACTTCTTAACCGGCGGGGTCTTCAAACGGGTATTCAAAGACGGAACCCAGACGGTCGTGTATGCCGACGCGGGCGAAACCAGACTTCTCGACGTGCCGCTGCCCTACTCCTTGAAAAACATTGGAAATTCCACGGTTCATCTGATCGAAGTCGATATAAAATAAGGAATCCTGGCTTTTGCCACGCCTGGGGCGATCGCAGGCCGGATGAACAAGTGCGGGCGGGGCTTGCATTTGCCTTCTAAATACCGGATCGCCAATGACCGGCCCGAACGTCCGCTTTGGGTCAAAAACGGACATTGGGCCAATATCCCCTTTGCACCAAACAGACTTGAAGTAGCGAGCAGACGCGATAGGAATGACCTAGGGTGCCACCTTAACACACCCGGCAGAAGACGCTGCGAGAAGGTATGGCTTTCCATGATTCCCTGGGTTCATCTGAGTACGGCAACGGTGCCTGGCGGTGGCGGCGATCTCAGGCTCATGCGGCGGGGCAGCAGCGAGTTTGCCATCATGGCCGGGCCCGTCGCGCTCATGAATAGTCGGATGAGCAGTTCTGAGACAGCGCTTGCGGAGTTGGCGTGCAATCACCTTCGCGAGCGCCGAAATTGTCGCGTGCTGATCGGCGGATATGGGATGGGTTTCACGCTGCGGGCCGCCCTGGCGAGACTGGGCGACGACGCGCGGATACTGGTCGCCGAACTGGTGCCCGCGGTCATGGAATGGGCGCGCGGCCCGATGGCCGAGCTTACTGCTGATTGTCTCAATGACCCGAGAGTTAGCGTCCGCGTGGCAAATGTAGGCGGTTTGATCACCGCGGGGCGGGCAAGCTTCGATGCGATCCTGCTTGATGTGGATAACGGCCCCGACGGTTTCAGCCGCAGCGCAAATGATAGGCTTTATGACTTGCGCGGACTTGAAGCCGCGCGCAAAGCGCTTCGGCCCAAAGGCATTCTGGCGATATGGTCGGCGGCACCGGATCGGGAGTTCGCCGGTCGTCTCCGCCGTGTGGGCTTCGCTGTTGAGGAGATCAAAGCCCGCGCGAACAAGGGTCGCGGTGGGCGACATGTCATATGGACCGCTACAATCGAGGCTGATGCCGTCAGCTAAGTTCCGCCCAGCGAATTACGGCCATCGTATCCTAAGGATTGGGCCTCCGGCTTCCCATTGAATGGTGTCCGCAAATGTCCGCTTTGGGTCAAAAGCGGTCATTCCCTTCAGCGGGAGACGGCCATGGTATCAGCGCACCGGTTCCATGCCCTGAGCTTCGATCACCGGAAGCGCCACCGGCCCTTTGAGAAACCGGATCAATTCTCTTGCCGCTTCCGGCGCCCGCGAGGCGGCGCTGACGCCGGCACTGAATGTGATGTAGGTCTGGATTTCGGGAGGCAGTGGGCCGACGAGTTTGACGCCCTGTGTCGTCATGATCTGGGTGATGACGACCATGCCGAGTTCGACATCGCCTTTGGCGACAAGCTCGGAAACGATATCGGTCTCCGTACGCGTCACCTTGGAATCGATGGCTTCGGCGATCCCGAGGCGCTCGATCATTCTGGCGACATAAATGCCGCTCTGCCCCTCCTTCAGGTAGGCGATGGATTTGGCATTGAGCAGCGTGCGCTTGAATGCCTCCACCGAGCCGATATCGGGTTTGGCAGCACCGGCGCGGACCTCAACCCCGATCCCTGACCGCACGAGATTGGCGCGTGTATTGGGGGTGATCTTGCCCGATTTTATGAGTTCGTCGATCTGTCCGGGTGCGGCAACCAGAATATCAAAGGGCTCGCCCGCCTGTACCCGCTGCGCCATGCGCACCGCGATGTCTATCGTGATATTCAACCGGTGGCCGGTTGTGCGCTCAAACTCCGGGCCGACTTTGTCCAGTACGGTTGCGACCGCCCTGGTGGTGAAGATCTTGATCTCGGCGGCCATGGCGGTATCCGGCCGGCTGAGAAGGGCCAGCCCCAGAATGGCCATGGACCAGATTGCTCGAGACATCCCGCGCGCCTCGCCTGTAGCGTGTTCCGGCAATAAGATGATCGCAGAAGCGTGAGAAAACGCCGTAAGTGTATGGAAATGCCGCTCGTCCAGCATGAAACTCATACAGCAAGAGCGGCAGGACGCACAGGGCGCTTTGACGAAACAGGCCGGAAAATGCGGGGAGGCAATCCTTATGGTCAGATATCTCTTGTCGGCGGCGGTTTTACTGCTGCCGGTCTCCGGGGTTGCTCAGGCAGGACCGGACCAGGCCGTCCAGACCAAAGTTCTGGTGAAAAGCACGGCTGCGTGGAACGGCAGGGCCTATGAAAAGTATGGTGAGGGCCGCCCGGAACTGACCGTCACCAGGGTGACAATACCGGCGCACACGCAGCTCTCCTGGCATACCCATCCGATGCTCAGCGTCGGCTATATCCTGTCCGGTCACATCACCGTCGAGGATCGG
>Ga0310811_10004609_pt1 | contig 17347 bp, 29 predicted proteins | sample YCmetagenome_FD_207642 | JGI IMG/M metagenome (GOLD analysis project Ga0310811, IMG submission 207642) | Soil microbial communities from experimental microcosm in Duke University, North Carolina, United States - YC | ecosystem: Engineered > Artificial ecosystem > Soil microcosm > Unclassified ...
TCCATGTGGCCGTGCACCTCGGCCGAGCCGGGCGAGCGGCGGCGGCGATCGACTCGCTGCGCGAAGCTCTCGCCGGAGCCCTTGGCGTGCTCGAACGAGTGCTCCTTGCCGTTGTCGAACTTGATGCCCACGGTGCGCTTGCCGGACCGGCTGACCGTGCCGTGGCCGTGCTCGGGGTGGAACACCCGCTCGCCGGCCGCCGGCACACCGACGTGAATCCAGCCGTGGATGTAGCCCTTCGGGCCGACCTTCTCCAGGTCAACCAGGGCGAGCCGGTCGAGCATGTCCTGCGCCTGCTCCCGCACGGCGTAGTTGGCTGACTTGGTCAGCCGGGTAAGGTACGCCACCTGCTCGTCGATGTCATCGACGTCGAGGTCATCGGCGATCATGTGAACTTCCTTCCGCGCGTGCTGGGGCATGCAAAACGCCCCGACCGATGCCGGGGCGTTCAGGGGGGGGGTGTGGGGGGTCTATCGAGTGTTCTTCGCCGCGTTGAACAGCACCTGGTACTGCGCCGGGGTCACCCGGGGGTCGATGGTCACCGCGTCCCAGCTGTTCGGGTCGGTCGGCGGGAGATCCTCAAGGCCCCAGGTCTGCGCCTCGGTGAGCGGCTTCGGCTTCACCCATTTCCGGGTGGCGAAGTCGGCGGCCACCTGGGCGAGGGTGGCCTTGCCCGACGCGAGGCGGTCGAGCATCTCTGTCACTGTCGCCATGGCTTCAGGCTATCCCTTCGACTCCACGTGCACCGGCGCGCTGCCGCCGTTGTCGAACAGCGACCAGTCGTCAAAGTGCGACTTGACGTCCTCGAAGATCCCACGGTTGACCGAGCCACCATCGGGGGTCTTCATGGCCCTGATCAGGGCGGGCGGGACGTATCGGCCGCCGAAGCCCTCGCCGGCCCGCAGTTCGTCCATGCCCTTGCGGTAGCGGCCCATCGCCCGCTGCACGGAGGTCTCGACCGGGATGTCCACGAACACGCCCTTGATGTTGCCGTAGCCCCGCTTGCGCAGGTCGGGGATCAGGTCGTTCTTCATCCAGTCGGCGCCGCTACCCATGGAGATGTCCCAGATCACGTTCTTGTGGTCGGCGTATGCCCGCGCCGCGACCATCTCGGCGATGATGCCGGACTCGTGCTGGATGAGCGTGGCCCGCTCCATCATCGACAGCTCGGGATGGCCGGGGATCTCGGGCACCATGCCCCGCTTGGCCATCTCCTCCTTGACGTCGTCCGGGGCGATGGCAACGAAGTCGTTCGGATCGATGCCGGCGTGGCCCCGCAGGGTCGTGGTCTTCCCGGCGCCGAAGAGGCCACCGGTGACGACCGCCTTGCCCTCGCTCGGCACATGCGCGCTCTGGGCGTACATGTGGTCGGCGATCTCTTCCTGCTGCCGACGCCGCTCCGGGGTCCACTTGCCATCGGTCTTGTACAGGGTGGCCGAGTTGTACTTGGCCACCGTCTCCTTGGTGAGCGCCTTCTCCACGAGGTTGGCCCGGTCGGCCAACTCCTGATCGGTCATCGGCTTCTTGGCGTTGGCCTGCCGCGCCTGCCGGATGGCGGCGTCGAACTCGCCGGCACCCTGCTCCTGCCGGGCGAACCGCTCGGTCTCCCGGTGCTCCTGGGTCAGGTTGCGGCCCCGAGCGCGCACGTCCTCGCGGAAGTCGCCTCCACCCGGCATCGGGCGGTGCTCGAAGGTGTGCTTCCCGCCGCTGTCGAACTGGACGGTGGCAGAGCCGGCGCGATGGGAGAAGCCGGCACCGTCCGGCCGGATGTGGTCGGACTCCTGCTGGATGTGGGTCAGGGTGCCGGAGCCATGCTCGGGGTGGTGCACCCGGGAGCCGACCGAGCCCCCGCCGATGTGGATCCACCGGCCGTCCGGGCCGCGCAGCTGGTTCGGGTCGAACTTCTTCGTGACCAGCTCGTCGAGCATGTCCCGCGCCTGCTCGGCCAGCACCCGATCGGCTGACTTGGTCAGGCGGACGAGGTAGGCCACCTGCTCCTCAGGGTCCTCGTCAGGATCAAACACCGTGGCCCCTTTCAGCGGCGGCATGTGTGGCGGGGTAGATGCCGAGCGCGCCGTGGTGGCGCAGGTTGCAGAAGCCTTTGGCCTGCTCCTCCGTCATGTGCTCGGAGGCGATGGCCACGCACCGGGCGAAGTCGCCGGGCGCGCCCCAGCCGATGCGGGCGGCGCCCTCGCCGTGCTCGTACCAGCGGATCAGGTGCCGGGCGCGATGCTCGCCCACGGCTCCCTCTTCCACCTTCAACGCCACGGCGTGGGCGACCTTCAGCTGCTGTGCCGGCGGGGCGGTGTACCGCTCGGCCGGCACGTCGTGGCGGATGTGGCGTGCCGGCGGCTGCCACTTCGTATCGAGCGTCACTGTTCCCCCGCAACGTCGGCCATGTCCCGGAGGCCATCGGCGAGCCGCTGCGCGTCGTCCCGGCTCAGGTCGGTCTCGTCGAGGCGTCCGTCGCTGGACGGAACGCCGATGCGGATGTCGCCACCCTCGTCGACCCCGTACAGCGCGCCGTCGTCGTCGAGGGTCCAGTCAACGAGCCCGTTCGGGCTCGGTGGGGTGCTCTCGTGGTCGAGGTCAAGCGCCTTCTCGATGTGGTCGGCCATGTCCCGGGCGCCGTCCGCGGTCATCGCGGCGAAGTCGTCCCAGTGCTGCTCACGCAGGCCGGGGAAGACGATCACTACGCTGCCGTCCTCGTGGGCGCCGACCGACGCGCCGTCGTCTTGGAAGTCGGCACTGTCCAGCAACCCGCCGTAGTCCTTCTCGATCGAGTCCCACGAGCGGCTGCGGTCCTCCGGCGCGATCGGGATCCACCCGTGGCGGTAGCGCTGCCCCTTCTCGACCTCCGGCGGGTGCAGCACGTACAGCACGTGGGCGATGTCGGCGGCCAGCTCCCCGCGCACCGAGGGGTTGTCGTGCAGCTGCCGCGGGTCCCACCAGGCCAGCGCCTCGACGTGATCGCCGTCCGGGTCGTCCGGGTTCACCGCGGCGTCGCGCTCGCCGAAGACGTCGACATCGGCCTCATGCTTGACCCGCAGCACGAACCCGCGGTAGACGCCGTTGGGGCTGGTCCAGGTGCCGGTGATCTTCCCGTCCGGCACCTTCAGGCCGGTCTCCTCGGTGAACTCGCGGCGGGCCGCCTTCTCCGGGTCCTCGCCGGCCTCGCGGCGACCGCCGGGGAACTCCCACAGCCCGCCTGCGCGGTCGGTGGGGTCGACGGCCCGTTGCAACATGAGCACCCGGCCGGTGTCCTTGGCCTGCACGGCGATGCCGGCGGCGTCCGGGCCCTCGGCCTTGGTGAGCTTGGCCCGGTTCATCTGGGCGCCCCACGGGCCGTCGTCCGAGGTGACGTCACCGATGTACGCCTCGACCGTGGCCTTGCCGGCGTGCGCCAGGGCCGCCGTGCGGTGGTAGCCGTCCGCGATGTGGTACGGCAGGCCCGCGGGGGTGCGGACCAGCACGATCGGGTGCACGGCATACCCGGCGTCCAGGGCGCCTTCGATGCTGTCCACCTTGTCCTGATCGCGAGCCCCACCGGGCCGGCGGGCCATGTCGATGTCGGCGAGCGCCACCGTCTCCGGGGCGTGCCAGTGCGCATCCTTGACCCACTCCAGCACGTCGGCCGGGTACTGCCGGGCCAGGTACGCGTACACCTCGTGCGTGAGGTCGGCGTGCCCGGCGTGCTTGGTGACCGGCGCGGCCTCCTGCTGCGAGTGCACCTGCCCGGCGATGGCGACCGCGGTGCCAGCCTCGACCACGGTGCTCGGCGAGACTGCGCCGCGGGCCATCGACAGCGGCGTGGCGGCCACGCTGCCGGCGTTGAGCAGGTCCCGGAGCAGCTTGGACAGGTACGGCCGCTGCTGCTCGGCCATCGTCTCGGCGACGCCGTCGAGGAACTCCTCATAGGCGTCCGGGTCGGTGGCGACGCTGTCCGCGCCCTTGACGAGCGCGGGCATGGCGGCGGCCATCGCCCGGCGGGCGGCCACCTGCTGCGGGTCCGGCGCCGGGTCGGCGTCGGGCGTGTGGATGTAGGTGATCTCGCACTTGCAGTTGGTCCCCCCGCGGCAGACCGTGGCGCCGGGGCCGAAGCCGCCCATGCCGGGGTAGCCGGGGATGGTGCCGATCTCGTAGGTGTGGCCGTTGCGCTCCTTGCACAGGTCGCACGGCCGGGCCGAGGTGGTGTCCCAGCGGGCCAGCCACTTGCCGTCGCCGGTGGCGATGGTGGTCAGCCCGCGGCCGGCCTCGTAGCCGGACTTCACGGCGTCGGCGTACTGGAAGAACCGCGAGTTGTAGGAGGCGGCGTACTTGGTCACCGGCGAGGGGGAGCGGTGGCCGAGGTCGGCCAGCGCATGGCCGGCACCGGCGCCGAGGCCGGACCGGATGCCGCCGCGCAGCACGTCGACCGCCGCGTCCACGAACACGGGGGTGGCCACGGTGCCCGCCTCCAGCCCGGCGGCGAGCTGCCGCAGGCCGTCCACGACGAGCTGTTGGCCGGCGCCGACCGCCTCTTCGCGGCGCTGGCGCAGGCCGATGCCCTTGACCGCGGTCCGCGCCCGGTCGATGGACACACTGGTCCCGTCGAGGGTGGCGAACAGGTCGGCCGGGAGGTGCTCCACGGTCCAGTCGTCCAGACCGCGGCCCTTGATGATCCGGCGCCGGAGCAGGTCCAGCTCCCGCAGGGCGGCGAAGGTGTCGACCTTCTGCACGGGCTTCTTGGTCGCGGACTCCGGCTCGGGCTTCAGCTTCGGCTCGTCCGTCTTCTTCGGCGATCCGGCCGGCGCGGGCTTCTTGGCCGACGCGGTGGCAGCCTCGTTGGACTGCGCGGCGGCGTGCGCCGGAGTGGCCGCTGTACCGCCCCCTGGGGCCGGCTTCGGCTTCGGGGGTGGCTTCGGTCCAGCCGTTGGAGTTGGGCCGGCAGCGGGGCCGCCAGGTGCCCCAGGCAGGCCTTGCTGCTGCTCCGGGTGTCCGACCGGGAGGCCGGTCTTCGGGTCGATCTGGCCGAACGGGATGACCCCGGTGGCGGTGATGAGCACGGGGTCCGAGGTGGTCGGCAGCCCCCAGGGCTGCTTGCCGTCCTCGATGCGGCCCTCGTCGATGCTCATCAGGCCCACGGAGATCCGGGCCTTCTGGATGTTGACCTTCTTCTCTTCGTCCTCGCCGGTGTCGAGGCCCTCCCACCACCACTGCATGTCGTCCTGGCCGCAGACACCCTGGATGACGTGGTTGAAGATGTCGGCGAACCACTCCAGCAGCGGGATGTTGCCCTTGCGCTGCTGGGTGTCCTGACTGGTCTTCGCCATCTGGTTGGCGGCGCCGTTGGACTGGCTGGAGGAGGTGCGCGGCGAGATGCCCAGCTCCATCGGCATGACGGAGAACGCCATGCAGACCTGGGTCATGATGATCTCATCAAACGTGCCGGCCAGCTCGGCCGGACGCTGCGGGTCGGTGCGCGAACCCTGCGGCAGCACGATGATCTTGTGCTTCCAGCCGGGATCGCCGGCCATCGCGTTGAGCGCGTCCTGGAGTTCACGCAGCTGGGACGGGGTGGCGTTGGGGTCGCCGGCCGAGACGAACAGGCCCGGGATCGAGCCCTCGGAGAAGTAATTCAACTGGAACTGCTGGCGCTGGATGCCACTGAGGATCGGCACCAGGGCGCGCTCGATCGGCGCGAATCCGTACGGGGTCCAGTTCCGCGGCGTCTGCGGCCGGTAGATGAGCTGGTCGGCCTGGTACTCGCGGGTCAGCGCGTCACCCATGCCGGCCACGTCCTCACCGGTGTGCATGGTGACCAGGTCGGAGCGCGGGACACCGTACAGGTACTGCTGGAACCCGGGGTTGGGCGGCAGCGGGGTGCCACCGTGCACGTCGAGCAGCGGGCGGATCGTCGAGCCGTCGATGGAGGCCAGCTGGGACAGGTTCGAGCCCATCACGCCCTTGCCCTTGGCTCGGGCCGGCCACAGGTAGAGCGACAGCGCGTCGGTGACCAGCACCTCTTCGAGCAGGACGGAGAACCAGTCCCGGAACGAGAAGTACTGCTGGTCAGGGCGCTTCCAGAAGGTGACCATCCTGGCGCGCCGCTTGTCGAACTCCTGGCGCTTGGCCCGGTCCCCGCGCATCGCCTTCTCGGCGGCCTTGGTCGGCACCACGTCCCAGCCGAGGCCGAGCAGCTCATCCTTGCGCAGCTGGATGCAGGCCCGGGCCACGCTGTACGTGTCGCTGATGGTGCGCAGGTTGGCGAACGAGGCGAGCTTGAGCCCCTCGTCACCGGGCGTGCCGTGCGGGATGTTCCAGCCGGGCGTGTACTGCCAGCGGCGGGGGTCGGTGCGGTCGGTGTCGGGGTTGGGGGTGTCGATCGGCACCGGCTGCATCGGGCTGAGCGGGCCGAACGAGCCGGTCATGAACGTGGCCGGGTCGCGCGGCAGCGCGCCGGACGTCCACGCGGCGTAGCTCTGCACCAGCGGGGAGGTCTGCCCCGGCGCGGCCGAGGTGGCGCCGAACCCTCCGAGGCCGTGGTCGGGAGCGGTGGGACGGTTGGCAGCGATCAGCGCCTTGGCCATGGCCCGGGGGTTGCGTGGCATCAGACCCCCTTAGTCCTCGTCAATCAGGTCTTCCTGCCAGATGATCTCGGAGTCGTTCCACTTGCCTTCAGCCCAGAACTCGACGGAGGCCAGCGCGCCGTTGGGGTGGAACTCCATGCGCTTCACGCGCGGGCAGGCTCGGGTGTGCCGGCCGCCGCAGTGCGAGCAGGCCGGGATGCGCCGCAGCTGCGCGGCCAGCTCGGCGGTGAGTGTCGCGTCGTCCTTGCCGCCGGTCAGTTCCTCGGTGGTGAGTCGCCGCGGGTAGGTGGGCGGTTCAACATCATCAAGCACCGCCGTGGACGGCTCGGGCGCGGGCGGCAGTGCGGGCAGCGGTGGGGCGGGCGGCAGCGCATGGCGCATGCGGCGCGCCTTGCGGCGACCGCGGGTCAAGACCACTCCGGCGCGCTGGGGCTGCCCGGCAGCGGGCCCTGCACCTGCTCCTCGCCGGTGTAGCGGTAGGTGCAGCGGGCGCCATCGCGGGGCGGGACGAACACGTAGCGGGCCAGCGTGACCCAGCTATCCGAGGTGCGCGCATCCGGGCGGGCGTAGTAGCGGGTCTGCACCACCTCGTCGATGCGCACCTTGGCGCCATCGGCCGGGCCGCGCTCGTGGACTGCGATCGCCAAGGCCTTACTCCTCCCGGGGTCGCTTGCAGTGCGGGCAACGACCGGGGTGCAGGTCGATGAGGTACGGCCGGTCACAGAAGTCACAGCGTACGACCCTGTTCACTTCGAGCCAACCGGCCGACTGCGGCCACAGCGCCATCGTGACGGCGTCACCGTCGTCAGTGGAGCGGCCGATGCGCTTCTTGATGTCGTCCTTGCTCTCGACCTGGATCTTGCCGCCGGACATCACGCGCCAGTGCGGCGCGGTGAGGTCGCCGGTGAGCAGGTCATCGGGCGGCAGGGCCACGTCGAGGCCGCTGGCCGGGTCGAGCATCTCGCGCACGTTCCACCAGGCAGCCGAGCGGGTGTTGACGAAGCCCATCTCCCGGGAGCGGTCGCGGCGGGAGGTGCCCTCGCTGGCGTTGAAGCCCTCGACGGCGATGCGCTGCTCACGCAGCCGGTCGACCACGCCAGCGCCGATGCCGATCACGTCGACCACGGCCTGCATCTTCGGGTTGACGTCCACGATGCCCCGGACCCGGCCGGTGGTCTGCATCGTGTCCTCTTTGGAGGTGTGGCGCAGCTCGGTGATGGTGTAGCCGTAGCGCAGCGCCAGCACGGTCTTGTCGGCGCCGGAGCGAGCCACGTCGACCCCGACCGCGCGCAGCCCCTCGACCTCCGGGCGGCCGGCCTCGTCCCAGGCCCGCCAGCGCTCGTTGGCCTGCTCGATCCACGAGAGCGGGATGACGCCGTCCTCGTCGCTGGAGTGGAACTCGCCCTCGACGCGGTTGAAGTAGACCGCGGAGTCGCCCCACTGCTCGTGCCGGCGGCGGCACCACTCCTCGGTGATCCGGCCGGCGGCGATGGCCTCGGCCTTGGTGACGTGCCGGGGCCACCAGTCGTCGAGGCCCGAGGCCCGCCGGTGGATGTCGTAGAACCGGCCGTTGGGCTCGCCCGGGGTGGACATGGCCAGCGCGTACGCCTCGTTGTCCGAGTCGGCGGAAGCGCCGGAGAACGCACCCTCGGCGGCGTCGAACGTCTCGCCCTTGATCGCCTTGGACTCGTCGAACACGTACATCACGCTGTCGGCGTGCGCACCCTCGATCAGCTCGGCGTTGTCCGAGGCGACCGCGAACGCACTGCCGTAGCGCAGCTTGATGTTGAGCGCCAACAACTCGGTGTGTTCGTTGAGCGGTTCGCGGCCGAGCACGGACCAGCGGATCAGCCGGGCCCACTTGTGGATCTCCGGCCACAGGTACTGGATCAGCTGGCGCCAGGCACCGGCGGTGGTCACACACTTCCAGTCCCGGCCGGCGGCGTCGCGGGTCAGCGCGAACCACAGGATGGCGATGGCGGTGGTGGTGGTCTTGCCCAGGCCGTGCGGCCCGCGGACCGACACCCGGCGCTTGACCGGGATGGCGCCGAGCACCTCGCTCTGGTACGGGGTCAGCGCCTTGCCGTCCGGCCAGGCGATGCACTGCTCGGCGAAGCCCACCGGGTCGTTGTAGAAGCGGGCGGCGCCCTCGGTGGTCCGTACCGTCTCCACCGCTGGGTCGAGCCGGTCGGCCAAGGCCAGGCCGAACGGGTCAGCCGGAGCCGGAGATGAGACGGAGATGCCGAGCGACACCGCGACGCGCCTCCAACTGCTGCTCCGTGGTCATGCCGGTCTCGGCCATCCAGGCGGTCAGCGCCCGGGTCATCAGGTCGAGCTGCCCCTCCGACACCTTGACCAGCCGCTCGTCGATGTTGAGCTTGGCGATGTCGACGAGGATCTTGGCGCAGCGGTCGAGGGCCCGCTCAAACAGGATGATCTCACCACGGATGGCCTCGCCGCCCTCGGTGCCGTAGCGCATCTTCTCCAGCACGGCCATGTGATCGTGGCAGAGCTGCTTCCACGCCACCGCCTCCCCGGCCAGCTCCTGGAGCGTGGCGAGCGGGTTGGCGATCGGGGTGGAGACGATCTGCCCGAGCTGCTTGCGGATCTTCTCGTCGGTGTTGCGGGTGGCGGCGGCGGCCAGGTTCTGCGGCGCCTTCCCACCATGGGTGGCGCACACCTTCTGGTCTGCCATGGGTTGCCGCTGGCACTGGCCGCCGGCCTGCATCTTGGAGTGCGCCTGGCACTTGGTGAGATCGTGTACCGCCTGGCACTTCGGGCAGACCTGCTCCGTCATGGGTGCACCCACTGGATGAGCTGGTCGTCGGCGGTGTACCCGAGGTGCGCCGTCATGTTGTCCGGGTCCTGCGGGTGGACGGCCCGCAGGCAGGCGAGGTCGCCGTGGCAGCTGGCGTCACAGACCCGGCCGCAGGGCTCGGCGGTGCCGGCGGCGACCGCGGCCCGCTCCTGGTCGAGGAGTTCGCTCATCTCTACCTCCAGCGTCGGCCGCTCTGTACGTGGTCGCCGTCGTGGCCGTGCAGCCGGCCGCAGCGCAGGGGCAGGGCAACCAGGTGCGTGCGGGCAGGGTAGCGGGGGTGGGGCACCTCGTGCCAGGCCTTGAGGATGTGCGAGCACTCCATGTCGTGGGTCATTCCCATGTCTCGACCTTTCGGCAGGTCACGAACCGGTGCAGGTAGTCCACGTGGACTGGACGGAACCGGGTGGACGCGAGGACGAGCGCGTCCATGTCCCAGTGCAGCCGCTCGTCCTCGTCCAGCGTGACGAACGGGACGACGATGGCGGCCACGTCCCACGGTGGCTCGTCCACGTCCAGTCCACGCGTCTCGCAGAAGTCCAGGACGGCGGCGAGGCGGTCGCTCACCGCTCACGCCAGGCTCGGACCGCCTGCCGGGCGGCCTCGATGGTGAGCCAGCAGTTGCAGGGGTAGGCGGCGACGACGCCCGGGGATCGCTGCATGCGGTCGACCGGTTCGGCGCAGCCGGGGCACGTGGGCCGCTCAGGCGCCGGCACGGGGCCTGCCTCTCCCGGACTCGCGCGTGTTGCGCTCGACGGCCAGCACGTCACCGAGGCGGTACAGCGGGCTACGCCCGCGGCGACCGCGAACGGTCAGCCGCTGCTGGCGCACCCACATGCCGACCATGTGACGGGTCACGTCGGGCATCACTGCGTGGATCTCCGGGGCGGTCACCAGGGCGTCGAGGTTCACCGCCGCCTCCCCTGCACGCAAAAACGCCGGTCCGAAGTGGACCGGCGCTCACGAGACAGACTGCGGGTATGCAGCCGCGTTAAAAAGTACCGCGCGTCGATGCTCTGTGCAAGGAGGTGACCTGCGTGGCGTACTCGTCGGGGGAGAGCATGGTCGCGCAGGAGGCGCAGGTGATCCACGTTTCGCCGTTGCGGCGCCAGAGGGTGCGCTGGCTGCACTTCGGGCAGGCGACCCCGGCCTTGTACTCGGGCCGATCGTTGAGGCCGAGCGCCCGGCGCAGCGCCGTGCGGTACCGGCGCACCGACTCGGCGAACGGCGCCAGGCCGTAGTAGGCATCGCAGGCCCACTCCACCCGCTCGGCCAGCCACCAGGTCAGCGTCGGTACGGCCGGGGTCGGCTGCCGCTCGCCCGCGTCGCGGACCCAGCGCCAGTCGTCGACCCAGGCCTCCAGCGCCACGACCAGCGGCGCGTCCGGGTCCAGCCGGAGCGGGGGCTGGATCTCGGCGCCGCGCCGGGGCGCGAGCATGAGATCGACAGCGCCGACATTGATCGGCACGGGTGCCTCGTGGCTGGCGCTCACCCGGGGCTGCGGGTTGAGTCCGGGCACCGGGCCGGCGGGGTGGGCGTGGGCGACCGGGTCGCGCCAGCGCAGCACCAGGCGGCCGGCCTCGTCGCGCAGGGCGTAGGCGGGGGCGTCCGGGTCGCGCACGGGGGTCACCCGGACGTCGCGCACCGGCGGCTCCGGGGTGGCCAGCTGCTCGGCCAGGATGCGAAGGTCGCCGATCATCCGGGGCAGCCACGACCGGCACGGGTCGCAGGTGGCTGGCCGGACTGCCACACGATCGGAACACAGCACACAGCGCATGGCGAGATGATCTCCGTTTCGAGCGCGGCGGGATTACCATCTTCTACGGAGACCGGTGGCGGACGAGCAGCTGGCGCTTGCGGGAGCGTCGCGGCGATCATAGGGCAAAGAGAACCCCCGAGGCGCGCACGCCTCGGGGGTTCTTTGGAGAAAGCCGTGCCCCGGGCCACATGCTCTCGCAGAGGACAACCCGGGGCGTACTTGGTAAGTCTATCACGCGTTGCGGGCCTCGGCCTTGCCTGCGCGCCGCTCCCGGCGGCGCATCCGGCGCTTGATCTCGGCGGCAGCGCCTGCGCGCTGGAGGTAGCAGTAGTGGCGTCGTCCTTCGATGACGTCCTGCTCGTCGCCCGAGTTGGCCCTGACCTGGTTCCTGCCCATCGCCATGGGACGTTCCTTCCACTGTGGAGTTGTCTCAGACACAAGCGGAGGAACCAACGCTCCCGGCATCACTCGGGTGGTCCGCTGTCCCGGCGCGTTGGCCCTGAGGCCCCGAGGTTTCCGCATCTCCGGTGGAGGTTCCCTCCCGCTTGCACCTCTAGCTTACCACGTTCTTGGTAAGCGTCAAGGTCGGGCCACACAGTAGATGCAGCGCTGGTCCGGCATGCCGTCGACCTCGCCGGAGCACATGCAGCACCACCAGTCGATGAAGCCGCCGGCATGCCAGCAGTGCCCGGCGGTCCCGGCGCACGCCTTCTCCTGCCTGCGGCGGCGCCACCACGAGGTGTCCCGCGGCGGCCGGGCCACGACCCACTTGCCGGTGCCAGGGGCCGCCAGCACGTGCGAGTGATGGCCGGTGACGTTCGCACCCGGCTTCACGCAGGGGTGGCAGTCCGGGCAGGGGCAGGGCCCGTCCGCGTCCACCTCCAGGATCTGCACCGGCCGGAGCTTGTAGTCGATCCAGGTCAGCACCAGGCCGATCACGGAGAGGCCGGCGACGCTGACCAGGATGACCCACACGGCGGTCATGACCGACCCCCGTACGGGAAGCAGCTCGGGCAGCGCGCGTCGCCGAGGAAGACACGCGCCTGCGCCTCGGTGATCGGCCGGGCGCGCGTCAGCAGGGCGCCGCACCTGGCGAACTCCGGCAGGTTGGACATCCGGTGCGGCTGGTCGCGCAAGGAGCGGATGTAGAGCATCAGCCCTCCATGTCGTTCATGGCGGCGAGCGCGGCGAGCGCGAACACGGCGATGCTGATCACGATCAGGGCGATGATCCACAGTGGGGACAGCACCCACCACCAGGACCAGCGGATGACATCGGTCAATCGGAGGGTCACCAGTACGGCGGTGACCATCACGATGGCGAGCAGGAAGATACGCGCGCTCAATGGGGGCGTCCTTGGGGGAGATGAGCGGGATCGATGCTCAGGGTAAGCCACGGACAGCAGAACGCCCCTGGTGGCGAGCCAGGGGCGTTCTGTGTCGGGTGCCCTCTCCCGACTGGAGTACGAGTGAGGCGGGGAGGACTCGAACCTCCGACCTACGGCTTCGTCAGGTGGCCTAGAAACACCTCTGCTTCGCAGGAAGTGCGCACTTCCCCGCTCTGCGCCGTCGCGCTATGCCGCTGCGCTACCGCCCCATGGTGCCGGGTGCCCCATAGTGTTGCGGGCTGCTTGAAGCTGCCGCCCGGCGGCGGCTCCTGTTGCTCTGCAACTCGTCCCGTCTCTCCGGGCTGCCACGGCATCCGCCTTCCGTCCCCGGCAAGCGCCGAACAATCTCCGAGCAATTCGGCTCTCACTGCCCGAGGGCGATGACTCCGTGCCAGGCGATCCGTTGCGCTTATAGACCACCTTACTCAGATCTGGGTAACTGTCAAGAGGCCAGGAACTCACGGACCCGGTCATGCTTCTGCTGCGTGAGGCTGTGATCCCACGGTCGCGAGTGGATGGACAGGGACCAGCTGACCTGGCCCGTGGGCAGCTCGATGAACGCCCGGCCGCCAGCGAAACCGGACTCCAGGCCGGCGACCGCGGCCAGCGCCACGACGGACAGCACGAGCAGTCGGCGCACCTCACGGTCGTCCGGCCCGTCGTGCGCCTCGACCTCGGCCAGGGCATCCTTGAGACCCCCCAGCGCCTCGGCGCGCTGCTCGTCGGTCAGCCGCCACACGCACTTGTGCTCCATCAGTCCTCCTCGGTGGTGTTGATGACGGGCCAGGCCTGGGTGAAGGTGGGCCACGACCAGACCGGCGGGGCGGGCTCGGCGCGCTCGTAGAACAACGGACCGACGCCGTCGTCCTCGGCGTGCCAGTCGGGGGCGAGCGGGTCGGTGACGGGCTCGGGCTCCGGCTCGGGCTCGGGCATCGACACCAGGGGTTCCGCGGCCGGCAGGGGCATGAGGGGTTCGGCGTCTTCCACGGGGGCCGACACTACGGCCCGCCGGAACGGCCAGCGCAGGGTGATCATGACGCCTCCTCGCACGGCGGGTTGTTCTGGCAGCCCCAGCGGGAGCGCAGCCACTCGTCGGTGACACCCGCGGCGTGCTCGGCGAGGTGGGGCGGGGCCATGTCGATGACCTTTTGCAGCCTGCCCGTGACGAGCAGGTCGGCGAGCACGCCGCAGGGGTCGCAGCAGCGCTCGCAGCACGGCTCCAGGGCCAGGACGTTGAGCTGGTGCACCACGAGGGTGCCCAGCGCCACGGACAGGGGCGGCCCGGAGCACACGATCGACTCGTGAGCGTGCCCGGGGCAGTCGGCGCCGCCGACAGCGCAGTGGCTGGTCATGCGGTCACCGCCTTGGCCTTGTCGATGCAGGCCTGGCACGACAGGCCCATCGGGCTGGTCATCCACTCGGCGGGGTCACCGGCGTAGATGGCGTGCCGGCCGAGCTTGCACTGCGTGCGGTAGGACCGCTGCGGGCCGTTCGAGCCGAGCCGGGTGTTCCAGACGGAACGCTTGTCACTCATGATGCTCCCTTCAGGGCATCGAGCAGGTTGGGGTCGACGAGCTGGTCAGCGTTGTTGAGCAGCTCGTCGACCCGGGTACGACGGAGCATCCACATCAGCACGATCGCGCGCAGCACCGCCGGGTCAGCCTCGCGGACCAGGTCTGCGGTGGCGCTGGCCAGCATGTCCCGCAGATCCAGATCCTCGGCAAGCTCGGCCTGGCGGCGGGCCGCATCGGTGCTGGTGAGTCGCTGGGACAGCTGCTTCGCCCGTTCGATCAGGTCGAGGGCGCTCATGACAGCCCCTCCTTGGGCTTGGTGGTGTGCTTGCGGCCGAGGGCCTTGTACTCGTCGGGGGAGAGCGTGGCCGCGCAGGAGGTGCAGGTGATCCGCGTTTCGCCGTTGCGGCGCTCCAGGGTGCGCTGACTGCACTTCGGGCAGGCGACCCGCTGCTTGGCCTTCTTCTGCTCCTCGCGGACGTGGATGGCCTTGAACCATGAGGGCAGGACCGAACCGCGCACCGTGATGAAGTCTTTGAGGTCGGTCACGCTGGCCTCGACGAACCGGGCCCCCTGGCCGGGCCTCCAGATGCCGGTCCGGGCCCACTTCCACCCGGTGGCGGCACCGATGGTGCGCTCGTACATGGCGTAGAGGCGCCAACCGGTGTCGGGGTGCCGGGCCGACCAGACGCCGAACGTCTCGACCATCTTGTAGGTGTTGACCTGGACCGCCCGGGCCGGGCCGCGGGAGTAGCCGACCCGGGCCTCCCAGCCGGCCGCGGTCGCCCGCTTGACGAGGTCGAGCACGGGCCGCGGGTCGGCCGGCGCGTCGTCCGGCCGCGGGTCGGTGGCGAGCACCTCCGGGATCGGGTCATGCTCGGGCCAGGACGGCGGCTCCGGCTTGCGCTGGCGCCAGTAGTCGGGGTTGCGGTAGTCGACGATCGGGCCGCGCCAGTCGCGCACGATCACCGGGTGCGGGTCAGCCACGATGACGGGCCCTCCAGCGCGAGACCCGATGGTTGACGTAGCTCCACCGGGCGAGCCAGTACAGCCCGAACGCGGACGGCACGACGACGGCGTAGAGCAGCTCAGCTTTCACCGCGCCACGCCTCCCGCACCAGACGCGCCGCCTTGATCGCGATGAGCGCCACCGCGCACAGCACGATCACGACGACCGCCAGCAGCACCGAGGCGAGCAGCGCCACTCCCCCGATCACCAGCACCTCATGCATCGAGATCAACTCCTCCCACGTCGGACAGCTCGAAGGTGCCCTCCTTGTACAGGAAGGGCAGGGTGGTCTCCCCGGCGCGCAGCGGCACCAGGATGCGCCGGGCCGGCGGCCCGACCGGGGTGAGCAACGTGACCTCGTAGCCGAGCTGCTCCAGGCCACGCTGGAGGCCGTGCCTACCGAGGATGGCGATCAGCCGGTTGCAGGTCTTGGCGTCGAACGAGCCGGTACAGAGCAGGCCGCGCACCTCGCCGGTCTGGTGGTTGTGGTCGACCCCGAGGCGCTTGGTCTTGCCCTTGGCCTCGCGGCACACGTAGCAGGCGCCGCCCTGCGCGTAGAAGAGGGCACGGTACTCGACCTCGCTGAGGCCGTACTCGCGGCGGATGTGGCCGAAGAACGCGCGCTGCGACTTCGCACGGGCGGCCAGGGCTTCCGCGCGGGTCCGCCGCTTCCTCGCGGGTGGGGTGGGCTCGGTCATCGCTCCACCACCACAGAGGTGATGAAGTGATCTTCCCGGAAGTCGTCCATGACCTGCGCCTTGTCGGCATCGCTCATGGAGCGCCACTGGCCCCACGTGTACCCGAGCGGCACGGTGCCGGTCAGCTCAGGCCCGCTCGGGAGCACCAGGGTGAAACTCGCCTCCACCGGCTCGTCGTCCGGCGCGATGTACTTCAGCAGTGTCTGGTCGGTCATCGGTCCTCGTCACACTCGCAGTCGTCTCTGGGGTACCCGCATTCTTCGCACTCGCCCTCGCAGGTGCACCAGTCGAACGCCTCGCCGCAGACCTTGCACTTGGTCAGCGGGTCGACCTTGGTGGGAACCCCGACCCGGCCGAGGCCCTTGGCCCGTTGGCGACGGAGGCTCATGACAGCCGGCGCACCGCGGCGAGCAGGGCGATGGCAAGGTTGCGCTGCGACCACGAGTCGAGGCGCTTGAGCACGGCGGCGAAGCCCAGCTCGGGGCCGTACTGTGCCACGGCCTGCCGGTAGGCCAGCAGGATCAGCGTCAGCCCCTCATCGGCCGACGCATGGGCCTGATCGACGATGGCGACCACACCCGGGGGGAGATCTCGCTTCATGTCCATGTGCAGATCTTACCAGAATCTTGGTACAGCGTGATACCAAGGAGGCATGGAGATGGGAATGTATGGATTCGTGATCATCTACACCGTGCTCGTCTTCGGGCCGCTGGTCTGGGGGCTGGGCAACGAAGCACCCCCGCCTCGCCAGGAGTGGCGTGACGGGGGTGCGATGACTGCGGACGGCGTGCCCTACGTGGCTGGCCCGGACCCGTCCTGATCGGGCTGGACCACGAACACGCCGGGCATCTGCTCGTCCTTGCGCCAACCGATGAACTCGACCTTCCTGCCGAGCGCGTACGCGCGCCAGCCTTTGAGCCACAGTGCCAGCTGCCGCCGGGAGTCCCGGGTGATCTTCCGGTCGACCGCGGTGATCGTCGTGTTGCGCAGGCGCAGCCGTGGGTCGTTGGGCCTGTCGCGGCCATCCACGCCGACCTCCACGCCGTCCAGGAACGCGAGCACCTGCGGATGCTCCGGCGACATGGCCCGCCAGAGCAGGTACACCCCGGCGCTCATGGCGGTGAGGTTGCCCCTGGTCGCCTTGGCAATCGGCCGGGCTCGGGCGACAGCCTCCCGGAGCTTCGGGTTGGCCTTCACCGTCGCGGAGATGATGTGGTTGCTCACCCGGTTGCGCCAGTCGCCCTGCGGGTCGGCGTCGAACACGTACAGCATGCGAGCCACTGCGGCCAGGCGGTTGACGTCGACCTCGCCATCCACGTACAACGTGTCGGCCGCGGAGCGCCTGCGGCCGGTGTCCACCACGTCGAACGACTCCGGCGGCATGCCGCACATGACGAACAGGTCGGCGGCGGTGCCGGACTCCATGATCGCGAACAGCCGCTGCTGCCCGTCGAGCAGCACGCCGTTGGTGTCGAACGCGATCGGCTGGTGGGTCAGCAGCCAGGCGTCCCCCTTCATCGCGCCGCCGTACTGCGTGATGTCGGAGGCCCGCGGCTTGCGGTTGCGGGTGTTCCGGGCCAGCATGACCTGCGCCATCGG
>Ga0310811_10004610_pt1 | contig 17347 bp, 22 predicted proteins | sample YCmetagenome_FD_207642 | JGI IMG/M metagenome (GOLD analysis project Ga0310811, IMG submission 207642) | Soil microbial communities from experimental microcosm in Duke University, North Carolina, United States - YC | ecosystem: Engineered > Artificial ecosystem > Soil microcosm > Unclassified ...
GCCCTCCACCAACTAGCCTCCTGGCTTGTTGCGCGTTGGTCGCGGGCCCCCTCCACCAAGCCGCTGCGCGTCTTGGTCCCCCTCCCCGTGCCGGGGAGGAATGAGATCACCCCAGTTTCTCCATGACCTCGTCGGAGACTTCGTAATTGCCCCAGACGGTCTGAACGTCGTCATCGTCGTCAAGCGCGTCGATCAGCTTGAACAGCGTCGCGGCATCGCCTTCGTTCACCTCGACCATGGTCTGCGGGCGCCAGGCGAGCTTGGCGCTCTCGGCCTCGCCGAGCACCGGCTCGAGCGCCTTGGCGACTTCGTGGAGCGCTTCGTTCGAGGTCCAGATCTCGCGCCCGCTTCGAGCGCGGCTTCGAAAACCTTGTCGGCATCGCCCGCACCGGCCGGATAATTGATCAGGCCCATCCGATCGAAAGCGTGGCTGACCGAGCCCGACGCGCCGAGGTTGCCGCCGTTCTTGCTGACCGCGGTGCGCACGTTGGTCGCGGTGCGGTTGCGATTGTCGGTCAGCGCCTCGATGATCAGCGACACGCCGCCCGGGCCGAAGCCCTCGTAGCGGATTTCCTCGTAATTCTCGGCATCGCCCCGGCTCGCCTTGTCGATCGAGCGCTGGATATTGTCCTTGGGCATCGACTGCGCCTTGGCCGCGTTGACCGCGGCGCGCAGGCGCGGGTTCATGTCGGGGTCGGGAAGACCCATTTTCGCCGCCACGGTGATTTCGCGGCTGAGCTTGGAGAACATGCCCGAGCGCTTCTTATCCTGCGCGCCCTTGCGATGCATGATGTTCTTGAACTTGGAATGGCCTGCCATTGGGTCCTCGTTGGCGTTTGGCGGGTCTCTAGATCAGGCGGCGCGAGGGGTCAAAGCGGGTGGATTTTTTGATTCACGCGAAGGCGCGGAGGCGCGAAGAGATCGGGCTCAGTCGATCGTTCGGGAGACACCGGCAGATTCGAAAGAGCGCTTCGCGCTCGCCACGCACCCGACATCTTTGCGCCTTCGCGCCTTTGCGTGAATCAATCTTCTGACAACGCTTCCCCGCACGCGACGCCCGAAGCCCAGGCCCATTGGAAATTGTAGCCGCCGAGCCAGCCGGTGACATCGACGCCCTCACCGATGAAATGCAGGCCAGGCACTTTCCGCGCTTCCATCGTCTTCTGCGACAGGCCGTCGGTGGCGACGCCGCCGATCGTCACCTCGGCCTTGGCGAATCCTTCGGTGCCGTTGGGAAGGAAGGTCCAGCCGGCGAGCCGGGCTTCCGCCGCCGCCAGCGCCTTGTCGGACTGGTCGGCGAGATTGCCCGCCAGCGCCAGACGCTCGGCCAGCGCGTCGGCGAGGCGATCCGGGAGCGCCTGGCCCAACGCCGAACGGATCGTCGCTCTCGGCCGCGCCCGCTTCTCGGCGATCAGCCAGCCGGTGTCGCGATCGGGCAGGAAGTCGATCGTCACGTCCTCGCCGTGCCGCCAATAGGAAGAGATCTGCAGGATCGCCGGGCCCGAGAGGCCACGATGGGTGAACAACGCCGCCTCGCGAAAGCGCCCGCCACCGGCGCTGGCCACCACTTCGGTCGCGACGCCCGACAGATCGCGGAACAGCGCCTCATCGCCCCCCAGCGTGAGCGGCACGAGAGCCGGCCGCGGTTCGACGACCTTGAGGCCGAATCGCCGCGCGACGTCATAGGCGAAGCCGGTCGCGCCCATTTTCGGGATCGACGGTCCACCCGTCGCGATCACGAGCTTGGGCGCGGATACCGCGCGCGCGCCGAGCGACAGCGTGAACAAGCCGTCGGCATGATCGATCTCGCCCGCTGCATGGCCCAGGCTCAATTCCACGCCGCCTTGCGCGCATTGGTCGAGCAGCATCGCCACGACCTGCTTCGCCGATCCGTCGCAGAACAATTGCCCCAGCGTCTTCTCGTGCCAGGCGATGCCGTATCGCTCGACCAGGTCCAGGAAATCGGCGGCCGTGTAGCGCGCCAGCGCCGAGCGCGCGAAATGCGGGTTGGCCGACAAATAATTGTCCGGCCCCGCGCGGAGGTTGGTGAAATTGCATCGTCCGCCGCCCGAGATCAGGATCTTCTTGCCCGGCGCGTCGGCATGGTCGGCGAGCAGCACGCGCCGCCCGTGCCGCCCCGCCACCGCGGCCGCCATCAATCCCGCGGCGCCGGCGCCGAGGACGATCGCGTCATGGGTTTGGGAAAGGCTCATCTGATAGCCATGCCTCGGATAGCGGCTCGCGCCAAATCGGCGGGCGATCGCTCAACGAAAAACGGCGACGCAAGCGTCGCCGTCCTCGTCATCCGATCGGGAATGCGCCGATCAGAGCATGCCCAGCGCGTGCAGGTAGGTTTCGAGGATCGCCTCTTCCTCCTGATATTCCTCGCGCTTCTTCTTGCGGATCGCCAGGATCTTGCGGATCGCCTTGACGTCGTAGCCGCGGCTCTTCGCCTCGGCCATCACGTCCTTGATGTCGTCGGCGATACCCTTCTTCTCTTCTTCCAGGCGCTCGGCGCGCTCGATCAGCAGCCGCAGCTCGTCCGCCGCGACGCGACCGCCGCCCATGCCTTCACCCCGTTCTTCGTCAGCCATAAGTCCTCACTTTGAGGCGCAGCTCCCCGCCCGCCTGTTTCGAAATGGATTGCGATATCGCATTGGCGCGGCCAGCGCGCTTGGCCGCCGTCTAAGCGGTCGATGCCGCGCCCTCAACCGCTATTCGACCGATCGTTAGCGATTGGGCTCCGTCATCGAAGGTGGGTCGCTCGCCGGGAAGCTCTCGTCGAGAGCCTCGTCTAACGCCTCCTCCAGCGCTTCGTTCTTCGCCATGCTCTCGTCCATACGGCGCAGTTGCTCCGGAGTCGCCTCGGGCTGGCGCGCCTTCCAAACGTCGTAAGGCTCGCCGTAGATGACCTCGCGCGCCTCGGCTTTCCGCAGGCCGGCGGCTTCGCCGACCCAGTCCGACAGGCAGTTGCGGCAGAAGCCGGCCAACCCCATCAGGTCGATATTCTGTGCGTCCTCGCGATGCCTCAACAGGCGCACCAGTCGACGAAATGCTGTCGCAGCCGATGCGTCATCGAGTTGATCGAGCTTATCCATTATACGCTCCACGGTTGATCCCACGGAGATAGGCACTAGGGCATGCGCTCGACAAGCAGAGGAATCTCCCCAGGATGACCAAGGCCATCGCTCCTCGCTCGCGCAAAGTCCGTGTCCTCGCGACATTGGGCCCGGCGAGCAACACGCCCGAAATGATCGCCAAATTGTTCGAAGCCGGCGCCGACGCGTTTCGCGTCAATATGAGCCATGGCGACCAGGCGTCGAAGGTCGGCGTAATCGAGGCGATCCGCGGGCTGGAAAAGAAATATGGCCGGCCGACCACCATCCTGGCCGACCTGCAAGGGCCCAAGTTGCGCGTCGGCAAGTTCGCCGACGGCAAGGTCGTGCTCAAGACCGATTCGATGTTCGTGCTCGACCGCGACAAGACTCCGGGCGACGCGCGGCGCGTCGAACTGCCGCACAAGGAAATCTTCGAGGCGATCGAAGCGGGCGCGCGCCTGCTGCTCGACGACGGCAAATTGGTGCTTCGCGTGATCGAGCATGACGAAAAACGCATCGTCACCAATGTCGAGGTCGGCGGTCCGCTCAGCAACAACAAGGGGTTGAACGTCCCCGACGTCGTCGTGCCGATGGCGGCGTTGACCGCGAAGGACCGCAGCGACCTCGCCTTCGCGGTCGACCAGAATGTCGACTGGATCGCGCTCAGTTTCGTACAGCGGCCCGAGGATCTGATGGAGGCGCGCAAGCTGATCGGCGGCAAGGCGGCGTTGCTCGCCAAGATCGAAAAGCCCGCGGCGATCGAGCGGCTCGAGGAGATCATCGAGGCGTGCGACGGCGTGATGGTCGCGCGCGGTGACCTTGGCGTCGAATTGCCGCCGCAGACCGTGCCCCCGCTCCAGAAGCGCATCGTCGAGAGCGCGCGCCGCCAGGGCAAGCCGGTGGTGGTCGCGACCCAGATGCTCGAATCGATGATCGAATCGCCGTCGCCGACCCGCGCCGAGGTCTCCGACGTCGCGACCGCGATCTATGACGGCGCCGACGCGATCATGCTGTCGGCCGAATCGGCGGCCGGCAAATGGCCGATCGAATCGGTGGCGATGATGAACGCGATCGGCGAGGCGGTCGAAAGCGACCCCGCCCATGGCGACCGCATCCACTTCACCGTGATCCGCTCGGATCCCACAACCGCCGACGCGCTGTCCGAATCGGCCAAGAACATCGCGCGGACGATCGATGCCAAGGTGATCGTCTGCTTCACCAGTTCGGGATCAACCGCACGGCGCATCGCGCGCGAGCGCCCCGGCGTGCCGGTCATGGTGCTGACACCGAAGATGGAGACGGCTCGGCGATCAGGGCTGCTCTGGGGCGCCTACGCCGTCCACACCCGCGACGTCGATTCGTTCGAGGAAATGGTCGCCAAGGCCAAGCGCATGGTCCTGCGCCATCATCTGGCCGAAGCAGGCGACCGCGTGATCGTGATGGCCGGCGTGCCGTTCAAGACGCCGGGTTCGACCAACGTGCTCCACGTCGTGCGGATCATCGGCGACGAGTTGAAGGGGTATAGTTGAGGCCTGGCGGCTCTGGCCACGCCGGCCAAATTACTAAACGTCCCCCCGGACGTGTTCCGGGTCCAACCCTCGGCAACGGAATTCGGCCGTTTTTGCACGTTGGATGCCGGAACAAGTCCGGCATGACGGAGGGGGAATCACGTACAAACGCGAAGAGCGCCCGATCTCGTCGATCAGGCGCCCGTCAGGAACTCGAGGTTCCGGTCGTCAACCTGCCTACGCCGGTAACGGCGGCGGCAGAGCGTCCGCAGCTTAGCCCTGGCGGGCTTTGAAGCGGCGGTTCGTCTTGTTGATGACGTAGGTGCGGCCACGGCGGCGGATCACGCGATTGTCGCGATGCCGGTCCTTGAGCGACTTCAGTGAATTGCGGATCTTCATGATCGATTCGCTTCTTTAAATTGCTGTGAAACTGGAAGCCGCGCCGCCTATAGTGGGGGTTGCCCGAAGTCAACCCACGGGCAGGGAAAACCGGCTACGTCTTAGAGTCGTTGTCAGCTTTCGCTGAGACGGTGCCGGCCCGCTCCCCCACCCGACCTCCCAATTAGGGTATTCTATGGGAGGTCGGGTGGGGAAGCGGGCGGAGCAGCCCAAGGTTCCGGCGATGCGCAGCATCGTTGGAATGGCTGTGGAGGGCGGCACCGCACCTGTTTCAGCCTTGCTGAAACAGACTAGAAGGCGACATACCTGTCGAACGCGATGGTGGAGAAGAGTGAATGCGTAAAGCGATCCTGCTGACGGCAGCCCTGATGGTGACGGGGTGCGCGACCGCGCCTGCCTCCTTCCCCACCGAAGTAACTCGCTATCGCGCCGATGAGGTCGGCCGCGGTACCATCGCCCTGATGCCGGACGAAGGCATCGGCAACGGACCCGAATATCAGGTCTATGCGCTGGCGGTCGGCGATGCGCTGAACAAGCAAGGCTACACCCTCGTCCCCGACGGCTCCAAGAGCGAATACGTCGCCAAGATCGGCTTCCATACCGAGGCGCGGCCGGTGCGCGAGCGCTCGCCGTTCAGCATCGGCCTGGGCGGCGGCACGTGGAGCGGCAATCGCGATGGCGGAGGCGTCGGGCTGGGCGGCGGCGTCTCGTTCCCGATCGGCCGCGGCCGTGATCGCGAGGACGCGCTCAGCATGCTGTCGGTCAAGATCAACCAGCGCCAGGGCGATCTCGGCGTCTGGGAAGGACGTGCCCAGTCGCGCGCGATCGGAGTCGTCGGCAATGCGGTAGCGGACAAGCTCGCCCCCAAATTGGCGACCGCTTTGTTCACCGGGTTCCCAGGGGAGTCGGGCCGGACTATCGAGGTCAAATGACCGACACCCTTCCTGCCATCACCGCCGCGTTCGACGGCGGCAATATCCGCGTCGTCGAGATCCAGGGCGACCGCGTCGACCTGGAGATCGCCAAGGACCATCTGTCCGATTTCTATCAATGGTTCTCGTTCCGCGTCGCCAATGCGGCCGGGCGCAAGCTGACCTTTCGCATCCTCAATGCGGGCAAGTCGGCCTATCCGTTCGGCTGGCCGGGCTATAAGGCGCGCGCCTCGACCGACCGCGTCCAGTGGCGGATGATTCCGACGCGCTACGACAACGGCGTGCTCGAATTCGACTGGCGGTCGGATGCGCAGGTCGCATGGTTCGCCTATTTCGCGCCCTATACGATGGAGCGGCACGAGAATCTCATCGCCGAATATGCCGCCAAGCCCGGCGTGACGCATCGCGAGCTGGGCCATACGCTCGACGGCCGCGCGATGGATCTGCTGACGATCGGATTGGGCGACAAGCCGGTCTGGCTCTATGCGCGCCAGCACCCCGGCGAGAGCATGGCCGAATGGTGGATGGAAGGCGCGCTGGAATGGCTGACCAGCCCCGCGGCCGACGACGTGAAGACAAAGTGCACCTTTTACGTCGTGCCCAATATGAATCCCGACGGCTCATTCCGTGGCCACCTTCGGACAAACGCCGCGGGCATCAACCTCAACCGCGAATGGCACGAGCCGTCGATGGAGAAGAGCCCGGAGGTCAAACTGGTCCGCGACGAAATGGACCGCACCGGCGTCAAGCTGGCGATGGACGTCCATGGCGACGAGGCGATCCCGGCCAATTTCCTGGCCGGCTATGAAGGCATCCCCAGCTGGACCGACGCATTCGGCGAGAAATTCTACGATTTCGGCCGCCGCCTCGCCGCCCGCACCCCCGAATTCCAGACCGAACAGGGCTATGAGAAATCGGCGCCGGGCAAGGCCAACCTGACCATGTCGACCAACCAGCTCGCCGAGCGGTTCGGTGCGGTGTCGATGACGCTCGAAATGCCGTTCAAGGACCACGACCCCAATCCCGATCCCGAATTCGGTTGGTCACCCGATCGCTGCAAGGTGTTGGCGGTGGCGTGCCTGGAAACGATCGCCGAGGTGATCGACGGGATTTGACAGGCTGGGGTCGCCAACTATCTGAGCGCTTCGGTTTCCTCTCTCCCCTCCCTGAAAGGGAGGGGGCGGGGGTGGGTGCGCGCGTCTGCGCGCCCACAAAGACTCGTTATCCGATCGCAAGACAGCGCCGGACGAGGCATCGAGCCTCGCCCGGCGCTCACCCACCCCTTAATCCCTCCCTTGCAGGGAGGGGAGATTAGAAGGTCGATCAGCCTACTCAAACAACTCCGCGAGGAAGTTGCTGGCCGCTTTCCAACTCCGCCGGTCGGCGCGCTCCTCATAGGCAACGCCGGGGCGCACCAGAGGCGCGCCCTTGCGATCGATATCGGTGAAGGCATGACCGGCAGTCCCATAAGCGTGGATTTGCCAGTCTGCCTCACCCTCGCTCAGTTCCTTGCCCAGCCCGACCATGACATCGGGCGGCGCGATCGGGTCTTCCCAGCCGTGGCAGACCAGGATCTTGGTCTTGATCGGCGTCACGCTGGTATAATCCGGCCTGTCGTAGACGCCGTGGAATGACACCACGCCCAGCACATCGAGCCCGGCGCGCGCCACGTCGAGCGCGCATTTCCCGCCGAAGCAATAGCCATAGACCGCGGTCCTCGCCGGATCGACCAGCTGGAAGCCCTTGAGCACGTCGAGCGATGCCTTCAGCCGGTCGCGCAGCAGTCCGCGATCGGCATTGAGCTCGTTCATATATTCGGCCGGATTTTCCGAGGTGAAGGTCTTGCGCCGCCCCTGCCCAAACACGTCGGCGACGAAGCCGACATAGCCGAGCTTGGCGATATTCTCGGCCGTGACGCTGTCCGATTCCTTTGCGCCGAACACGTTGGGGACGATCATCACGCCGGGCCGCGCGGTCTCGACCTCATCGTCATAGGCGAACACGCCTTCGAACGGGCCGCCTGGGCCGTCATACACCATGGTCTGCCGCACGATCGCCATGACTCGTTCTCCAGGTTTGCCGTTGCGGTCCGAAGCGCTACAGAGCCGCCCGATCCCCCGCAAGGAGTAGCTTCGTGCCCATGCTCGTCCTGATCCGCCACGGCCAGTCGGCCTGGAACCTCGAAAACCGCTTCACCGGCTGGTGGGACGTCGACGTGACCGAAAAGGGTGCCGAGGAAGCGCGACTGGCGGGCGAGTTGATGGCCGCCAAGGGCCTCGATTTCGACATGTGCTTCACCTCGCTCCAGACGCGGGCGATCAAGACGCTCAACCTCGCGCTCGAGGCGATGGGGCGGCTGTGGCTGCCGGTCGAAAAGGACTGGCGGTTGAACGAGCGCCATTATGGCGGCCTGACCGGGCTCAACAAGGCCGAGACCGCGGCCAAGCATGGCGACGAGCAGGTCCACATCTGGCGTCGCAGCTTCGATATCCCGCCGCCGCCGCTGGAGCCGGGCAGCGAATATGACCTGTCCAAGGATCGCCGCTACGCCGGCATAGCTATCCCAAACACGGAAAGCCTGAAGGACACGATCGCGCGCGTTCTGCCCTATTGGGACGGCCGCATCGCCCCTGCGCTCAAGCAGGGGCAGCGCGTGCTGATCTCAGCGCACGGCAATTCGCTGCGCGCGCTGGTCAAGCATCTGTCGAATATCCCGGACGACGAGATCACCAGCCTGGAAATCCCGACCGGCCAACCGATCGTCTATCAGCTGAACGACAACCTGGAGGCGACGGACCGCTATTATCTGAACGAACGGTAAGGCCGACCTACCGGAGGTAGCTCAGCCGCGCCCGAATTTGGCAAATCGGTCCGGAAGTAACGCTTCCCCGGCGAAGGCCGGGGCCCAGTCGCGACGCACTTAAAGCGGCGGGACGCCTTCTCCATGTGCGCGAAACTGGGCCCCGGCCTTCGCCGGGGAGGTAATTAGCGGATCAGCCGTCCCCCATCTCCCGAGCTCGCTTCAGCAGCAACTCACGTTCCCGCTTGTTACCTGCAAGCGCCGCAGCGGTTTCGAACGCTGCCCGCGCTTCCTCGTGACGCCCCAGCCGCCGCAGCAAATCGCCGCGCGCGCTTGGCAGCAAATGATAGTTTTTCAGTTCGGGCGCATCCGCGATGCGGTCGAGGATGACGAGCCCGGAGGCCGGCCCTTCCGCCATACCGACGGCGATAGCGCGATTGAGTTCGACGATCGGCGATCGGGTAACGGCGGACAATTCCGCATAGAGCAACGCGATACGCAACCAGTCGGTTTCCGCGGCGCGCGCGGCGCGGGCATGGCACGCCACGATGGCGGCCTGCAGCGCGTAGAACCCGCCTGCACCGCCCAATTCCTCCGCGCGCGCCAGCGACCGCATGCCGTGCCGGATCTGGAGCTGGTCCCACAGGGTGCGGTCCTGATCGAGCAACAGGATCGGTTCGCCCGCCGGATCGGTCCGCGCCGCGGTGCGCGAGGCGTTGATCTCCATCAGGGCGAGCAGCCCATGCGCCTCGGGCTGCTGCGGAACGATGGCGACGGTCACGCGCCCTAGCCGCAACGCCTCGCCGCACAGATCGGGCCGCTGCCAGTCGTCCCCCCGCGCCGCGGTATAGCCTTCGTTGAAGATCAGATAGATGACTTCGAGCACGGACGACAAACGTTCGGCCAGTTCCTCGCCGCGCGGCGTCTCATAGCTCAGGCCCGATTCCGTCAGGGTTCGCTTGGCGCGGACGATGCGCTGCGCGACGGTCGCCTCGGACACCAGGAAGGCACGCGCGATCTCGGCGGTGGTCAGCCCACAGATCATGCGCAACGCAAGCGCCGGCCGGGCATCATAGGGCAGGAGCGGATGACAGGCGGTGAAGATCAGCCGCAGCATCTCGTCGCCGATATCGTCGTCGAGCGTCGCCTCGTAATCAGGCGGCAGCATCTGGTCCTGCTCGAGCTCGCGCAGGAGCATGGCATGGCTGCGTTCGAGCATCGGTACCCGCTGCAGGTGATTGAGCGCCAGCCGCCGCGCCGTCGTCATCAGCCAGGCACCAGGCCGTTCGGGCACGCCGGCCGCCGGCCAGTGTTCGAGGGCGGCCAGCAGCGCTTCCTGCGTCAGTTCCTCCGCCAACGGCACGTCGCGCAGCATCCGCGCCAGGCTGGTGATAAGCCTGGGCTGCTCGATCCGCCATATGGCGAGCACCGCGCGATGAGTGTCGGCGGCGGTCATCGCCGCCGACACCCCGAAGAGCAGTTCGCGATCAAGAACCCGCGAAACCGGCAAAGGCGCGGACCTCGCACGTGCCTTCCCAGCCGGGCATATGATCCTTGTGCAGCTGCATGAACTCGACCGCCAGCGCGACGGCCTCTTCCTTGCTCGCCATTTCGGTAATCGAATAGCCGCCAATGACTTCCTTGGCTTCGACGAACGGGCCGTCGAGCACGCTCAGTTCGCCATTGGCAATGGTAATGCGGACGGCCTGGTCGATCGGCATCAGCCCGCCATTGTCGATCATCCGCCCGGCCTTGATCTCCCGGTCCGCGAGTTTGCCCATGGCCTCGAGCAGTTCGGGCGTCGGGTTGCCATATTGCTGCGACCGTGGAGCGGTAACGATGGACATGAAACGCATTGGATAATCTCCGGGGCCGAGCGCCGGCGCCATCGCCGAACGATTGCCTCGCCCATCATAGACGACAAACGGGCATCGCCCAGATCGACAGCCCGGCGACGATTTTTTCCTATCTCCTTCGCCGGCAAAGGCGCAGCCCGTTCCCTTCCGAAAGGAGAATCGCCATGCCGCAATTCGTCATCGAACGGGACATGCCTGGAATCGGCGGGGCCAGCGCCGCCGACCTGAAGGGCGCGTCGCAGACCTCGTGCAATGTGCTGCGTGACCTCGGCCCCGAGATCCAATGGGTCCACAGCTACGTCACCGACGACAAGATCTATTGCATCTATCGCGCGCCATCGGCCAACCTGATCCGCCAGCATGCGGAGACCGCCGGCTTTCCGGCAAATTCGATCGCCGAGGTGCGCAACGTGATCGACCCGACTACCGCCGATTGAAGGGCGCCGATTGAAGGGCGCCGATAGAAGGGATCAAGAGTCGCTGGCGCGCGTTTCCTTTCGGATTCCCATGATCGGGTGCTCGCCCGAACGGAGAAAGTCGGATGCGCGCAGGCAATGATCGGAAGCGACGGACGGTAATTGCGGGGATCGGCATGGCTGGCGCCATGCTGTTGCCATATGTGACCAAGGCGCAGAGCACGGCGCCGGCCGCTCCGGTCACCACCACCGCCCCGACCGCCGCCGATCCGGCGCCGCAATCGACGCGCGACGAAAAGCGCAAAGAGACGATCGACGACACCAAGGACGTGATCAGCCAGCCAGTGAAGGATGTCGGGATCGCCAAGACCAAGATCCCGCCATCTTTGGTCGAGGCATCGGAAGCGCCCTACTCGCTCCGCGGCCTCAGGACCTGCCGCCAGATTGCCGACGCGGTGCGCGTGCTCGACGCGGCGCTCGGCCCCGATTACAGCGCGGGTGGCCCCAACGACAAGATGAGCGTCGGCAAGGCAGCGGGTGGCGCGGTGGTCAATTCGTTGATCCCGTTCCGCGGCGTGGTACGCGAGGTCTCGGGCGCCGCCGCCGCCGACCGCCGCCTCGCCGCGGCGACCCAGGCCGGTTTCGCCCGGCGCGGGTTCCTGCGCGGCGTGCATCAGACGCGCGGCTGCAAGGAGGCGCTTTAAAAGACCAAACTACGCTCAGCGGCGACGAAGCACCGTGTTTCGAGTGGCGTTGATCCGAACGTGTTGCATATGCCCGGAGATCCAGCGTTCGCGCGCGCAGACGTGGAACTCACCCCATAGTTCATAGTCGAACGGATTGGGCTTGTTCCACATGCGCCAGACCGCCGGCGGCGCCTTCTGGTCATCGTCTCGCAATGCGAGGACATGCCCGGTTCCGATGACCCAGAGCCGATTCAGGCTCGAACCGTTGGCAATGGTGAAGCGGCCCCGGACCCACGAACATTGACCCGCGCGTGTTGGAATAGTCGCGATGGGCGCCATTGGTGCGGCGGCGAGTATTATGGGCAGGGCGATCATCGCTTGAGACTATCGCATCACAGTGTCTCGCAACAGTTGCTCCGACGCCGGGAGCCCGCTAACGCGCGGCGATGCAACCGCTTGTCGGCATCATCATGGGCTCGACTTCCGACTGGGAGACGATGCGGCATGCTGCCGAGAAACTGGAAGAACTCGGCGTGCCGCATGAGACCAAGGTCGTCAGCGCGCACCGTACCCCGCAGCGGCTCTACGATTACGCGACCAGCGCCGCCGATCGCGGGTTGAAGGTGATCATCGCGGGTGCCGGCGGTGCCGCGCATTTGCCGGGCATGGCGGCGTCGATGACGCACCTTCCGGTGCTTGGGGTGCCGATCGAATCGAAGGCGCTGAAGGGCGTCGACAGCCTCTATTCGATCGTCCAGATGCCGGGTGGCGTCCCCGTCGGCACGCTGGCGATCGGCAAGCCGGGGGCGATCAACGCCGGCCTACTCGCCGCGGCGATCCTGGCGACGAGCGACGAGGCGCTGGCAGAGCGGCTCAAGGCGTGGCGCGCGAAACAGACCGACAGCGTGGCGATCGATCCCGAATGACCCTGCTTCCCCCCGGTTCGACGATCGGCATCCTGGGCGGCGGCCAGCTCGGGCGCATGCTGGCGTCGGCCGCGGCGGAGCTCGGCTATCACACCCACATCCTCGCCCCCGATGCCGAAAGCGTCGCGGCACAGACCGCGTCCAGCGTCACCCGCGCCGATTATCATAGCCGCATCGTGCTCGACGAGATGGCGGCGCGTTGCGACGTCGTGACCTACGAATTCGAGAATATCGCGATCGAGCCGGTCACATATCTGTCGACGCAGGTGGCGGTTCATCCCGCTCCGCAAGCACTCGGCATTGCCCAGGATCGCGCCAACGAGAAGGCGTTCGTCGATACGATCGGCGGGCGCACCGCGCCATGGCGGCGGGTCGCCAGCCTTGACGAGCTCCATGCCGCGCTCGACGAGATCGGAACGCCCGCGATCCTCAAGACATTGCGGCTCGGTTATGACGGCAAGGGCCAGGTGCGGATCGCGACGCGCGACGCGGCCGAGGCGGCATGGAGCGATATCGGCCAGCGCCCGGCGATCCTTGAAGGTTTCGTCGATTTCAGCCACGAATTCTCGATCATTCTCGCGCGCGGGCATGACGGCTCCATGGTCAGCTATCCGCCGCCGTGGAACGAGCATAAGCATGGCATCCTGGCGCGCTCCTCGCTGCCCGCACCGGCCGAGATCGCCAATCAATGGGGAGTCGCGGCGGCACTGACCGGACGGATCGCCGACCAGCTCAATTATGTCGGCGTGATCGCCTGCGAATTCTTCGCCACCGCCGAGGGGCCGGTGTTCAACGAAATGGCCCCGCGCGTGCACAATTCTGGGCATTGGACGATCGAGGGCGCGGTTTGCTCGCAATTCGAGAACCATATCCGCGCGATCTGCGGCCTGCCGCTCGGCGATACCGCGCTGACCGCGCCCGCGGTCGAGATGGTCAATCTGATCGGCGCCGAGGCGGATGATTGGCTGACGATCCTGGCCGAGCCGGGCGCGCATCTTCACCTCTACGGCAAGGGCAGTGCTCGGCCGGGAAGGAAGATGGGGCACGTGACGCGGTTGAAGCGGGACTGACAAAAACTCCTCCCCGGCACGGGGAGGGGGACCATCGCGCAGGGATGGTGGAGGGGGCCCGCGACCAACCAGCAACAAGCCAGATGGCTACCGAAGGAGGGCCCCCTCCACCACCGCCTTCGGCGGCGGTCCCCCTCCCCGTTCCGGGGAGGACTTTAGGTAGCCCTATTTCACCACCGGCAGCGCGATGTAGCTTTCGCTCGGCCCGGACACCCAAACCCGCTGCGTCGCCTTCACGTAATCCGCCGGTTTGGCGAAGAAGATGTTCGGCACGAACGTCTGCGGGTTGCGGTCGTAGAGTGGGAACCAGCTCGACTGCACCTGTACCATGATGCGGTGCCCGGGCAGGAAGACATGGTTCGCCGCGGGGAGCGCAAAGCTGTATTGGAGCGGCGCGTTGGGCGTCAGCGCCTTGGGCTCGGAGAAGCTCTCGCGATAGCGGCCGCGGAAGATGTCCATGCCGACCGCGAACTGATAGCCGCCGAATCCCGGCCGCCCCGGCACCTGGTCGGGCCAGACGTCGATCAGTTTGACGACCCAGTCGCTGTCGGTGCCGCTGGTCGACGCGGTCAGCTTGACCATTGGTCGGCCCGAAATCTTGAGCGGCTGGGTCAGTACGTCACTGGTGAAGGTCAGCACGTCGGGCCGGCTCGACACCGCGCGCTGATCGTCGGCGAGCCAGTTCGGCCAGGGATTGTTGTCATAGCCCACCGCCTGGACCGGACGATTGCGAAACAACACCGGATGCGCGGGATCGGAGACGTAATCGGCGGTCTCCTCCCCACTTGATGCAGCATCGAAACCCAACGCGGCGCCTGGCTTCAGGTACAGCCGTTCGCCCTGCCCATCATCCTTCGGCCAGGACTGAAAGCGACGCCATTCGTTGCTCCCGCTTTCGAACGCGGTGACCGGCGCTACGTCCATCGGCGTGCCCTTGAGATAATGCGCGAGGAACGGCGCCAGCACGTTCTTGCGCCACCAGGTTCCGGTATCCTGCCCCCAGCGCATCTGACCGAGCGTGTCGGCATCCTCGATCTCCTGCCCATGGTGCCACGGCCCCATCGACAGATAGACCATGTCGTTATTGGCATCCTTTGGCTCAAGCGCGCGATAGGTCGCGAGCGCGCCGTAACTGTCCTCCTGGTCCCAGAGCGAATGGACCAGCATCACCGGCACCTTGAGCGGCCGCTTGGCGAGATACGCATCCATCGCGCGATCCTGCCAGAACTTGTCATAAGCGGGGTGCGCCAGGATGCTCTTCCAGAAGCCGATCCGGTCGAGCCCCATCCTTTTGCCGAGTTCGCCCGCCGACCCCGCGCGCATGTAAAAATCGTAGATGTCGTCGCTCGAGCTGATCCAGGGCGCGCTGTTGTCGCGGGTCGCTTCCTGTTCCCAGATGTAATCCATGTTCATCTGGCGGAACGCGCCATTGTGGAACCAGTCGTCGCCCATCCAGCCGTCGACCATCGGGTTCATTGGCACGGATACCTTGAGTGCCGGATGCGGATTCACGAGCGCCGCGAGCGGCTCGTAGCCGTCATAGCTGATGCCCAGGATGCCGACCTTGCCGTTCGACTCCTTCAAATTCTTCACCAGCCAGTCGATCGTGTCGTAGCAGTCGGTCGCGTCGTCTACCTTGGTCGGGTTCTCCGCCGTGCCGACCAGAGCGCGGTTCATCACGAAGGCGCCGCCCGACCCGTATTTGCCGCGAATGTCCTGGATCACGCGGATATAGCCGCCGTCGACGATCACGTCGGTGGCATTGTCATAGCCATAGAGCGCAGTGCCGAGATCGCCGCTCTTGCGGTTCGTGGACAGCGCATCGGCATTGTACGGCGTGCGGGTGAGCAGGATCGGGGCGTCACTCGCGCCCTTGGGCGTGAGGATGACGGTGTGGAGCTTGGTCCCGTCGCGCATCGGGATCTCGACGACGCGGCGGTCGTAATTGAAGCCGTAATTTGGCGAAACCGCCTTTGCCGGCCGGTCGTCATAAGTCTGCGCCGTTCCGCCCGACGCGGCGAGTGCCGCCAGCCCAATCGCCACTGCCAGCCGCAAGCGCATGCTTCTTCCCCTCGCCCGATGTCGAAGCGATCGTGGGCCGAAGTCGTTTCGGGTGCAACTTTTGATTTTTGGTCCTGAAGAGCTGCGGAACGAGAGCTTCCAGACATTGAGATGCCCGGCACTCATCGGCTAGCTCGTTACGCCTCACGACGGTAATATGCGGCAGGCGGACATTTGCCACGGCTGCGGCTCTACTTCATAATTTCCGAATGAACCCATTATCTGCGCACTTCGAGAATGGATTATCCGAGATCGACGTCGGAGTGATGAGCCATGGCTTTGCCGAGCACGGACGGGACTATCGGTTCATTTTGGAGGATTGCCTGGGGACAAGCCCGGGGACGTATCGCCTTACCTTAACTCATGTAGTAGCGATGGAATATCGCACTGCGCTTCCCGTATCGGCGTGGTCCGAAGCCTGGTCTGACGACTTCATCGATTATGACCGTTGGGAAGCAGCAGGCGAGCCAAATGGCTATGTCTTTGGCGCAAACTGGTCCAACGCTTATCCCGGTTTCGTAGCCCTAGCAGATCACGCCGGTGCTGCCGAATGGGCACTCAAATTAGGCCGGCCGATGTATGCCGCATCGCTGCACACCGACCTCTTTAAGATGACTTTGGTTTTCCACGACGCACTGTTGGTAAAAGTAAGCGACGACACGAGCACGATTAGTAAGGTCACGATGCCCCTTGCGTGATGCAGACGTCTGCCATCGGATGGATTGCTGCTCGTTCGTTATACCAAATCAATCGTCGCAGGCAGCGTAGTTACCCGCATCGCACTCGGCCACGGCACGGCGCCATTCGGCCATCTCTCGCTCGTACCGCGCGCGGCTGCGGCGGTAGTCCGCCATATCGCGTTCATGGTCTTGCGCGGCGGCGACATAGTCACCGTCGGCGGCCTCATCGCGACCGCCGCCACGCACCACCCGCCAGGTCACGCCGCGCTCGAGCACCCGCGCATTCTCCTGGCGGTTGAGCGCGCGCGTCTTCGCGCTGTCGCGCGCCCGAGCCTCGGCGTTGCGCATCGCCGGATCGCGCGGATCGTCGGCCAAGGCGGCGGCCGGCACCATCGCGGCGACGATGGCCCCGCAGAGCAACGGGCTAATCTTCATGACATTATTCCCTCCCACGCACGGGTTAAGAAATATCAATGCGTTGGGCAGGCCGGCAAACCAATTGCGATGAAGCGCGCGCCGCTCGTCGCGCGTGTAGTGCGGTCCGGCGCGAAGTTGCGATCCGCTCTCACGTCGGGCAGAAGGTGGTAGCCATGGCCGCGACCAAATCTAATCAACTCGACAATGTCACTGCAACTTCGCGCTACCTTGAGACCAACGACGATAAAGCCCGCTGTGACGAGCGCATGCAAAAGCTGATGAAGCGCAAGCCGGCGGGAAAGCCGCGTGCTTGAGTTCGGCGCGGTCTTAATCGCGATGGGCCTCACCGCTACAGTACTTGCGCCCCTGAGCGTGATCTATTGCGTCATCCAGCTAAGGCGCGATGCCGACAGAGGCGGTCGGATTATGATGGCGGTTGGCATCCTGGCGGTCATTCAGACGAGCGCTGCGATGGTCTATTTTGTGATGCTCTGGAGC
>Ga0310811_10004611_pt1 | contig 17346 bp, 10 predicted proteins | sample YCmetagenome_FD_207642 | JGI IMG/M metagenome (GOLD analysis project Ga0310811, IMG submission 207642) | Soil microbial communities from experimental microcosm in Duke University, North Carolina, United States - YC | ecosystem: Engineered > Artificial ecosystem > Soil microcosm > Unclassified ...
GAAACATGCCCAGCGGTACATCGGACATCAGACGCAGCCGCACGGACTCGCGCAGCATGCTGCGGAAGCGATCAATCAATAGCGCGTCCGGTTCGTGTTCGAGCTCCGGGTCCGGACCGTCAAGCGGAAGTTCCCAATACTTCTCAATGCGGACACGCCCGTCCTCGAAAATCAGCCGATGGCCGGGCAGCAGCTTGTAAATTCCCTCGAACATCGTGTCTTCGCCGGCGGTGCCGCGCGTCGCCAGCACTTCGGAGAGGACGCGATGATTGGCTGAGGCGGCGACGTATCCGCTCTCGAGGATCCCTTTGATCTCCGACGCAAACAGCAGACGCGTCCCCACGTGCGCCCAGTAGAGCGGTTTGACGCCAAGACGATCGCGCACGAGCAGCAGGCGCCTTCGCGGCCCATCCCAGATGCCGAACGCGAACATGCCGCGGAACCGCTCCATGCAGTCGTCGCCCCACTGCTCGTAGGCGTGCACGATGGTTTCCGTGTCCGAATTGGTCCGATACGTGTGGCCTGCGGCTTCGAGCTGCGTCCGCACGTCACTATGGTTGTAAATCTCTCCGTTGTAGGTGACCCACACCGAGCCGATTTCGTTCGAGAGCGGCTGATGCCCGCCGGCCAGATCGATGATGCTCAGTCGCCGATGCGCCAGCGCCGCATGTGTGTCGGTGTGAAGCCCGGCGCCGTCCGGGCCGCGATAACTCAACACGTCGCGCATGGCGATGGCGCGCGCGTTGTCGTCCTGCGCGAGCGGTTCGGCCGAAACGATGCCAGCAATGCCGCACATGTCAGGCCGCCTTCACGAGCACGGCGTACTCGAGCGGCTCCGCCGCCGCATCGCCGTCGATGAAGTCACGAAACCAGAACTCCAGCATCAGCAGCGCCCACAGGCGACGCGAGTGATCCGCCCGGGACGAGAGATGGTCGTTCCACAACTGGCGCAGTGCGGGACGCGACACGATGCCACGCCCATCAAAACGCGGGCCGAGCAGTACCTTCGGCACGAGCATTGTCAGCGCGGCAGCCATCCACGCATGTCGCGGTGGCTGACGCAGTGCGGCCGGGAGCAGACGGGGGGGAAGCTGCGGCATCAGCAAGCGGCGCAGCGCATACATCTCGATGCGTCCGTGCTGCTTCTGTGCGATGGGCGTTGCCATCGCCAACTCGACCAGCTGACGATCGAGAAACGGATACCGCAGCGTGATGCCTGCCGCGGCTGCCGCACGCTCGGCTACGGCGACCGTGTTGTCCGGCAGGACAGTGCGCGCATCGACGTACAGCGCGCGGTCCACGGGATCGTTGGTCCTGCGTGACGCGTAGCGCTGCAGGTGGTGAGCAAATGGATTGGCGTCACGCACCTGCCATGCGAACGCGCGCGTGTAGATCGATCGGCGGTGCTCGCCGTCCCACAAGCGGTAGTGCTCGGTCACAGGTGACGCGTTGTCCGCCACGGTCAGGTGCGACAGCAGCCTGCGGCGGCGCGCCGACGGTGCCCAGAACACCGCAGCGCCATGCGCGCTGAGCGCGACATTGGAATGTTTTGCTGCCGCCCTGCAGATGGCGAATTGGGTGAGCGCGCACGGATCGGCGATCGGCTCGCCACTCAATGCGGTCAGCTCGTCGATGAGCGACGACACCGGCCGCGTGATCATCTCGAGCTCGCGCACGCGGCCAAGATGCGCGGCCGCAGCATCGCTGCGCGTGAGATCCGCCGGATCCTGGTCGATGTCGACGGTGATGGCGACACCCGCTTTGCGCTCCGCCGCGGACAACAGCGCAGAGGACGCGATTCCGCCGGAATAGAGCAGCGCCGCCTGCGGATCCTCTTTCAACTCGCGGCGAACAGCCGCCTTCAACGCACCTTTCACCGCCCATACCGCGTCGCGCGGCGCGGTCGCCGGCGATGAGACCGGCAAGTCCCAGAACTCCTCGAGATGCAGGCGGCGTCCTTCGACGACGAGGAAGTGCGCCGGTTCGAGTTTGCTGATGCGGCGGTACGCCGTCAGCGGCGCCGGCACATAGCCGAGCGCAAGATAGGAGTCGATGCCGTCAGGACACCAGTCGCGGACGACGCCTGGATCCTGCAGCAGAGCGCGCATCTCCGACGCGAACACGAGACCATGTGCGTGAAGCATCGCGAAATACAGCGGCCGGATGCCCACATGATCCCGGGCGAGCACGAGACGGCGATTCGGCTCGTCCCAGATAGCGCACGCAAATGGGCCCCGCAGCCGCTGGAATGCGCGTGTGCCCCACCGGTCGTAGGCGTGCGCGATCAGCTCTTCGTCGGTGCGCGTTCGGAAGCGGTGACCATCGCGTTCGAGTATTGCGCGCAGCTCGCCCGTGTTGGTCAGATGCGAGTCGGCAACGACACGAACGGTGTGGTTAGCAGTGATACCGAGCCCGAGCCCTGACGCACCATCGTCGCGCGCGCCATCCGTCGACTCTGGTCGGGGAGAGCCGCACGAGCCGAGCGTGATGCCCGGCGCCGCAAACACGCTGCGTGCGTCGGCCGGATGCCGGACGGAGGCGTCCAGCATCCGGTCGAGGACCGTGCGCGCGAGGATCTCGTCGGCGTCAAAACTGAGTCGGCCGATAATCGCGCCCATTTCTCGAACCTTCGAAACCTTGAACCCCGAATTTCCGAACCACCTCCATCACTTCTTTGACAGGGTGACGTCCGGCCCCTTGTAGGTGATGCGGTTGTTCTTCGCATCTGTACCGGTGTAGTCCGTCCTCGTGTGGTGCTCGCCGGAATTGGCGCTGCAGAAACGAGTGGTCAACTGCGTCTTCGATCCTGCCGGGATGACGATGCCGAGACCGCTGCGCGTGCTAAGGACCGCGCCGTCCATGTAGTCGGTGCGATCGCTGAGCGTGAGTTCAACGGATCCGACGTTGTCGAGGATCTGCGTGTAGGTCCACGTGTTGGTCAGCGAGCAGTTCGGAATGAGATTGCCGCTCCACGGGACCGGGTTGGGTGAAATCGTGACCTGCAGCGCGCCGCCGCCAGAAGGCGCAGGCGCCGGCGCTGGCGCTGGGGCCGGTGCCGGTGCCGGTGCTGGAGCCGGAGCAGGCGCTGGGGCTGGCGCGGGCGCAGGTGCGGGCGCCGGAGCCGGCGACGGCGTTGGCGATGGAGCCGTCGGGGAGGGTTCGACGCTTCCACAATTTGCCATCGCGAGGGCACCAGCCCCCAGGAATACCGTTAAAACCCAAACGCGCGGAACATAGAACCGGTTGATCACCATGGACTCTCCCTCAAAGGCAAAAACTCTTCACACCCTCCGGGTGCGACCTCGTCAAACGCAAAAGGCGCACCGAAATGGAAGAGCGGCCCTGAGGGAGAGGACGTCCAGTCGTTGCCGGCAATCGCCAGCGCTTCGCCACCGGCCTCGATGCGCAGTTGTCGAGGCGGCTGAGAGGCGGCGAGGTGCAACATGCCGTCAGTTATGGTGAGGTGGAGATCGCGCATCGGGTCGTCCGCGGCGACGCTGACGAATCCGTCACCCAGTGCGAGCGCGTGGCTCGCATCGACGAGATCCAGCGCAACCAGCCGGTCGCCTTGCGTCCTGACGTGCAGGACCCGCGCGTTTGTCTGATACTCCTGAATGCCGCAAGCCCGGCTGTCGCGCAGCGCCGGCTCACCAGGCCGCAGCAGGTAAGTGGAGACGGAGGCGCCGCAGATGATGCGCACGCCGATAGCGTCGCCATGAGCATCGCTGCTGACAGCGATACGTTCAATTTCCGGAACGTCGGTGCCGTTTCCACTGCCGGCCCAGGTGAGCATCGAGAACGGCAGGCGGTCGTTGCGCGTAATGCGCGCCGTCCATGTCGGCACGAGCGTTCCGTAGACCGGCGCGAACCATCCCAGCCCCGATTGCTCATCGCCGTGCAGCAGCACGACTTCGCCCGCATCAACGATCAGCCAGGCTTCGTCACCCTCCAGGTGCGCGGCTCGTAGACGGCCGGCGCCGTCGGCATGCACCATCCACGAGGGGTCGAAGTGCCAGTGCGCCGCAGCGGAATGTTGATCGTCGAGCGGACCGCGCAACTCGTCGACGAACAGCCAGCCGGCGCCGTCAGCACGCACGATGGTTCGTCGATGCTCGAGCGGCGTATAGCCGGCGTGCACTGCTTCGGCCCAATCGAAGCCGCCGACATGACGCGAATCGATCAAACGCGCGGTCGCACTCGTTCCCCAGTGAAAGGGGCCTGCGGGCATCGATTGAGGGCGGCCGTCGATCGCCAGCGTGTTGTGGTTGAAGCTGCCGCGCATTCGGTCCCGCAGCCGCGGATCGATCGTGTAGGTCGACGTACCAGGGTCGGTGAGAAAGGCGCGCTTGCCGATTCGCAGCGTTGTTGAGAGCGCGTCCGCGTGCGCATGGCCGCCGTTCATGTAACCGTGGGCGCCTGTGTCGAAGACGGCATGGTCGCCGTCGGCCGCGCGCAGGACGACGTAGCCAGTGTCAGGGAATGTGCTCGACACCTGGGTTCGGGATTCGGGGTTCGGGATTCCCGCCTGCATGGCTTCCCGCGGGGCGATCCAAAAGACCTCTTCGGGAATGCCCCACGGTGCAAGGTCGTGTCGATCGAGAGCGACTGCCGCAACCGCGAGCGAATCGCGCACGTCGTTGCACTCGCGCCCAGCGATTGGCCACAACATGCCGCCATCGTCGTCCCCGATCAGCGGCAGCCGGCCGTCGTCGTCGGCCATGCTGCGCGTGAATTCCGCGAGCCGTGCCGCGGCATCCGCAAACGCCCGCCCCGCATCGACGTCAGCGGTACGCCGCGACGTCAGCAACGCGAGCAGGTAGAAGTCGAGCGTATATCGCTGGTAATGCGTCGAGCGCTCGGCATGCCCGCCGTCCGGGAGAATCTGCCGCTCGATTTCGCGCAGCAGCACGTCGCGGCCGATCGTCACCCAGCGGCGGCTGCCCGGAAGCTCAGGGAATGCCTGACCGACGACGTAGAGGGCGAGGGCCTCACCCGTCAGATGCGTGTTCGGGCTGAAGTAATACGAGAGGTGCTGCTCGACGTGGGTGAGCTGCCGGTCGATCGCATCAAAGAATCGCGCAGGCAACGCGCGACGCGTTGCCGCAAGAAAATGCGCCGCCATCGTCCAGGAGATCGTCCGTAGACCGATCTCCAGCATGCTCGCCCAATTGATGCCGGTAAGCGGCGGGTTGTCGTCGAGCCAGCTGTCGATCTGCCTGACGACCTCGCTCGCATAACGCTCGTCACGAGTCAACCACGCGGCGCGTCCAAGCTGCAGATAGTGCTGATGCCGATTAAACTCCCAGATAACTTTGTGATCGCCGACGGATGCGTCGAGATAGGGAACCTCGGCCCAGCACACGCGCGGCGCGCTGCGGTGATGAACCGGATCACAATGCCAGTTCTCGAACCGCAGTCCGCGATACCCGAGCAAATCGTACTGGCCGCCGATGATCCGATCCGCGCGCGCAGCCGCATCTGAAGCGGCGTCGGGCCAACGCGCCAGAACCTCTCGACGAATCGATTTCGCGACCGCCGGATCGACGACGCAATATGTTTGTCCGTTTGCGAGCCGCTCGGCGATCGCTTTTCCAATCCGCGGATCAGGTGACGGCGGCCACTGCGGCTGGCGAAGCATGAAGCGCACGCGATCGCCGAGTGTGCGCGTCAGTTCACGCGTCCGCCAGCGACCTTCGTCGAAAGTCATCCGCCGGAGACGTTCCAGGCGGCCGGCGGTCATGCGGGATTGGACGGTGCTGGACTTGCCGAATGCGCGGCGGCTCCTTCGCCGTGGTCGGCCGAGATGCCGCGATACACGCGCAACCACGCCTCGCCGACGACCGGCCATTCGTAAGCGGCGAGTGTACGGTGGGCCGAGGCGGCGAGGTCGCGTGCGAAGCACGCGTTGCCTAGCAGCCCGACCGCCGCTGCTGCCAGGGCCTCGTCATCATCATCGCCGACGAGCAAGCCATCGATACCATCTCGAAGGATGGACGGGACGCCGCCAACGTTCGTTGAGACGACCGGCATACCGCTGGCGAACGCCTCGAGCACCGACAACGGCATGTTGTCGATCGACGGCGCCTGCAGGTAGATGTCCGCCTCGTCGTAATAGCGGTGAATGTCGGATGGCGGTACGCGTCCGGCGAACGTCACATTTTGCAGTCGCAGTGCCACCGCTTGTTGTCGAAGCACCGTATCCTGCGATCCGCTGCCGACGAGCGTCAACGTTGCATCCGGATATTCCGCCTGGATTCTGGCGAACGCGCGCAGAACGCACGCGATGTTGTAGAGCGGTTCGAAGTTCCGCGTGCAGAGCAGCCGCGGTCGCAGCGGATCTCGCAATCGATACACGAACTGCCGCAGGTCCACCGTGTTGTGAACAACGTGGCTATCGATACCAAACGACAGCAGCACGTCGCGCAGGAAAGTGGACGGGACGACGTTGGCATTTACGGCGGTGCGCATTGTGAACCGTGCGACGGCCGATCGTCGCAGGTGATCCGGCGCCGCACCGCTGTGGTAGTTCAGGATGATCGGCTTGCCGAGAAGCCTGGCTACGATGACGGCCGGCAGTGGCGCGAGAAGAAAGGAACTGTAGGACGCGGAGAAGGCATGGACGACGTCCGCCTTGCGCAGCTCCCGGAGCAGCAGCGGCCAGTAGCAAAGCTGTGTGACGGCTGTCCGCAGGTATTTGAAGCGAAGAAGCTTGTCGAACGGCGCCGGCGGAATCGGATCAATAGGGACAATCCAGGCATCAACAGCCGGATCCTCCCGCCAGGCGTCCACCAGCCTCTGCGCCTGCACCGAATGCCCGCCAACAATGCGGAGCGAGGCGACGACAATGGCAACTCGGAGGCGGGAAGCTGGCAGGGAACCTTGCATATGGCAGAGGTATCTCGCCGCTGATACGGTGCAAGGCACACGCCGCACCGCAAGAAAGAGCCCGAAAACCACCGCTGATCGACATCGAATCGGTTGGCGGCCTGGCAGCTGTGCACTTACAGTTTTGAGATAGCACCGCCAAAACCCTGACGATGTTGGGCGCCCGCCGTCAGGGGGTCGCAAACCGATCGCGGAAATCTCTCAATGTTTCCGCATATTCGGATCACTGATCTGCACGGTCTTTCATCTGCACTAAGGCCGGCAGCAGTTTCAGGTTTCCAATCACATTCACGCTCCTCGGTTGCCTTCGGGCGATCGATCCGCGCGCAGCGGTCACTGCGTGCGTGACGTGAGGGGTGTGAACAGACCCACTCGCTAGTCCTTACGGGTTCCACAAGTTCCCAAAAAAGTGACCTCGCGAGAACGGCGGAAATGTGTCTTCCGCCACGGGACCGGAGCTGCGGGGAGGAACCATGCTCTGGGGTACCCGTCGCATTTTCTCGCTGGCCTGCGCCGCGCTGTTCGTGGTCAGCGCATCGCAGGACGTTGTCTGGGCGCAGCAGTCGTCGGCGACAGGAGGTTTCATCGATTCCTCCACGGGCGCCGGCCTTCGGCCGACGCTGTCGGCGGGCGAGATCGCGGCGTTCATGCCGTCGCGCGGCCTCTTCACATTTCCATCTCCGTACTCCACCCAGGGTGTCCGTTTGACGAATGCCGGCGATTGCGGCGGGCAGGACTGCGTGCTGTCGGTCGGCTATTCCTACTGGAGCAATATCAACAATCACACCGGCAGCGACACGATGCTGGTTTTCCTCGGGCTCGAACGCCGCAAGGGCGGGGGTGGCCCAACCCTTTTCAGCTTCAACAAGCGCACGGGCGAGACGCAGAACCTCGGCCCGCTGTTCTCGGCTGACAGCCCCTATAGCTGGGCGACCGGCGAGGGCTGGTACTTCAGCGGAAGCCAGCCGACCACGCTGTACATGAACGACGGCCCACGCATGCTCCGCTACGACGTAATGACGCACGCAATGAGCGAGGTCTACAACGTCGAAACGCTGCTCGGCGCCGGCCGTGTGATCTGGCAGATGCACTCGAGCAACGATGATCACGTGCACTCGGCAACCGTGAAGGATAGCGGCAGCTACAAGGAGCTCGGTTGCATCGCGTTCGACGACCGTCGTCCCACCAGCCCGACGTTCATCGCAGCAAAGGGCGATTACGACGAATGCCAGATCGACAAGAGCGGTCGCTACTTGGTGGTGAAAGAGAACGTTGACGGCCGCAACGGTGAAGACAACCGCATCATCGATCTGCAGACGGGCAACGAGTTCGTCTTCCTCGACGAGAATGGCGCCGCGGGTCATTCCGATCTGGGATACGGCTACATGGTCGCCGAGGACAACTTCAACCCGATGCCGGGTGCCGTCCGCGTCTGGCAGCTCGGTGGCGATTTGTCGGGTGGCGATCAGGGCCACATCGCGGGTCAGGGCACGCTCGTCTACGAGCTCAGCTCCTGGGATGTCGGCATCGGCCACATTGCGCATGGCAATGCACAGAGCGGGTCGTCGAACGCTCAGATGGCGTGCGTCAGCAACGCCAGCCGGAGCAACCTGCCGCGGGTCAATGAAATCGTCTGCTTCCGTCTGGACGGCTCGATGCAGGCGCTGGTGGTGGCGCCGAACATGTCGGATCTCAATGCGTCCGGCGGCGGCAGCGACGATTACTGGAAGATTCCGTCGGGCAATATCGACGTCACCGGCGAGTATTTCATCTGGACTGCCAACATGGGCACCAGCCGGCAGGACGCGTTCATCGTGCACATTCCGCAGGACAAGCTCGGTGTTTCACCGGGTGCGCCGACGCCGACCACGCCTTCACCGGTCACCCCTACTCCGGCGCCTGTGACGCCCGCGCCGACACCTGACCCCTCGACGCCAACTCCGGCTCCCGCTCCCGCCCCAACACCGACGACGCCGACGACCGGCAGCGCCACCTGGATGAGCCTCATGAACGTTGTCGAGAACGCGGTGACGCTGACCAAGAACGGCGGGTGCAGCGGATGTCCCGATGGAACCGCGGTCAGCAACCAGCAGATCACCGGAAGCGGCGCGCTTCAGTTCTCGACCGATGACAGCAGCACGCTGCGCTTTGTCGGTCTCGCCGCCAGCGGCATCGGAACCACGCCGTCGGACATCACGTTTGCCATCCGCCTGCAGGCGAGCACCGCGGAAGTGCGCGAATCGGGGACGTATAGGTTCGAGATTTCGTTCGGCCCCGGCGATACGTTCTCGATCGCTGTGAACAACGGATCGGTCACGTATGCGAAAAACGGCAGCGTGTTCTACACGAGCACCGTCAGCGCGAGCGGTTCGTTGCGGGCGCACGCCATCTTCTTCGATGTGAACGGGTCGCTTCGCAACGTCGCTTTCGGCGGCAGTGCGGCCGCGACAGCGGAGGCCAGTGTTCCGGCGGCGTCGAGCGTGGTGACCGGGACGGGCAGCTACGCGGTGCCACGTCCCGCGGGTTCGAAGCCGAGGCGACGGAAGCCGAGCAGCTTCTAGACGGCTACGCGGCCACGTCGCGGTGCGTCGCAGGTGCGGGAACGGTGACGCGCTCCCAGGTGACGCGCTGCCTGTTGGTGATGAAGCGATAGAACCCCACCACTGTTGCCCAGAGCAGTACGCACATTGCGCTGGGCGCCGTGAACACGATCATCAAACGTCCGCCTGCGCGCGTCGCGCTATGGCGGACAAGACGCCCTCGAGTCAAACCGAAGGCTGCGGCGGCGTAGAACACCAACTGCGACGCCAGCGCCAAGCCATAGAACCCTGTGTCAGCGAGCACGACGTTCGACGCCAGCACCATGGCGTGGAGCATCGGCAGCGCCAGGCGCAGGACCTTGTGCGAGACGGTCTCGAACCACAGACGGTTGCTGAACGGATTCAGCACCCACGTCTCGCGCGAGACCAGCTGGAACATGCCGGCAATTGTCCGCGTCTTGCGCACGAACTCCTGCTTCGCTGTCTCCGAGGCGCCGTCATACGCGCGCGCATTCGGCTCGAACACCACGCGATATCCCTGCCGCATGATCTTCAGCGGGATCGCCACATCGTCGAGCAGCGTATCGTCAGGGATCGGCTCGAACAGCTTGCGGCGAATCGCGTAAATCGCGCCCGTCGCGCCGATGGTCGAGTCGACCTGACCTTCGGCGTTGCGGATGAACTTCTCATAGCGCCAGTAGAACGACGCGCCGTGGCCCGCCGCTCCGGTCTCTTCGCTCGGCTGGATGATCAGCTCGCCGCTCGCCGCACCGATTTGCGCGTCAGCGAAATTGGCGACGAGCTCGCGCACCGTCTGCGGCTCGAAGCGCTGCCGCGCATCCGCGAAGATGACGATATCGCCGCGCACGGTGGGCACGACGGCGTTCACGACCGCCGGCTTGCCGCGGTGCTGATTGAACGCGCGAACGTTCACGCCGAACGCCGCGTAGCGCAAAGAGCGCTGGACCGTTGCATCGGTGGACCCATCCGATCCGATGACGATTTCGATCTTGTGGCGCGGGTAGTCGAGCGCGATCAGATTGTCGATGCGCGCGCCGATCCGCTCCTCTTCGTTGTGGGCAACCACGATGATGGACACCGTCGGCTCGAACGGCGCACGGCCGCGCGGCCTGCCCCGCAATCGGGCGCGGACTACCGCCACGACGGGATAGCCAAGGTAGACGTAGACGAGCAGCGCCAGCGACATCCAGAACAGGGCCGTCGCGCCGGGCCACCACACCAGCGTTTCCAGCCCCGTGATGTCGGCATGGGCACGTTGACGGCTGCGCAGCCCGGCCGCCTCGAGGCCATCGAGCGCGTGCGCAACGGCGTCGACATCGGCGCCCGGATCGCGGCCATCCGTAGCAGCACGCGCATACGGACGAAGCAGCGTCAGTCGGAAGTCTTCGTCGCGCGGAATCGTCAGGCCTGCGTCCTGCAGCGACGCTGGAAAGAAGTTGTCCTGCGGATATCGTCCGGCAACGCCGCCGATGATCACATTGCGGCGGAAGGTCGCATCCGGAAAGTAGCGCTTCAGCGAATCCATGCCTTCGCCGGCGCTCGACCCGGTAACGCCGCTCTCGTTCAGCATCACGACGTTGTTCGTGAATGCGAACCCGGCGTGCGGTGCGTGATCGCCACCAAACAGGATGCTGCCGGTCTGGAAGCCGGTGTTGTGGTCGATGGTGACGTTCGCAACGCCGTCGAGCATCTGGAACAGGCGGCCGCCGCCCCACTTGCCGCCGACGTCGAGGAAGACGTTGTTGCGCACGGCGATGCGCTTGGCCTGCTGGCTCGGATTGTTGTCGTCCTTGCCGAGCATGTTGATGCCTGCCGCAACGTGCCGAATGAGGTTGTTCGTGAACGTGACGTCTTCGATGGTGGACCACGGCGCGCCGCCATCCTGGTTGCGCACGGTGAAGAGAATCGAGAAGCCGTTCTGCGCCTGCGGCCAGTTGTGTTCGAGCAGGTTGCCGTTGATGAGGACGCGCCGCGCGTTCTTCAGCTCGAACAGGTTCTTGACCGTCCACTCGACGCCGTCAAATGACGGATCGCCCTTGCGCCATCGCATTGGCTTCGACAGGTGGTTGTGCACGACCTCGATGTCGGACGGAACAAGATTCGTGATCTTCGGATCGGCGCCGCCGAACATGATGTTTTCACCGGCAGCTTCCAGATAGTTGTTGGCGATCTTGAGTGGTCCAGGACCATTCCAACTCGACACGGCCTGCGAATCGGCGCCGACTTCCTTGAAGTCAGCCACGTACGAATCAATCACTGCGATATGGCGGCCGTTCAGGGCAACGCCGCGGCGCGCGCCAACCTTCGCATCGCCGTGCACGTAGCAGCGATCCACGATGAGGTGATGCGGAACCGCGTCGGCTGAAGCCTCCTTGTCGCCGAACTGGAGCAGCGTGCTGACGAAGGCGCCGCCTTTTGGCGCGACTTCAATACCGATGAATCGGTAATGATGCGCACCGGGATCGGTGGCCACGACGAAATCGCCCGCCGAGGTCAGCTTCGGCATCGCCGCTGCGTCGGATGGTTGGACGTAACGTCCGGACTTTGGCAGCGTGCCCGACGAGGTAATGACGATCCAATCGTCGCCATCCTTCGCCTTTAACCGGAACGGACCCTCGTACGTCGCTCGCGGCTGCAGCTCGATCCGATCGCCTGGCCTGGCATCGTCCAACGCCTTCTGCAGGTCTTCTCCGGCTGCAACGCGAATCGTGCGGCCGCCAGCCTTCATCTCCGGAATGTCGACAGTTGCGCGCGGCAGCTCCGGCGCGCTCTGGTCCTTCGACTGCGCTTGCGGCGCGCCGCCCGCCGCGGCCAACACCAGTGTTATGAGAAAGACGAAAGGCTTCAACGGTTCGGCTCCAGGATCCAGTCGGCGACGCGCGCGTACGACGCGCCGAGCACCGGCTTGACGATCGCCTTCGCGTTCCACCCGACCCACGCGCCGCAGCGCGCCCACGGCGCCGCCGCGACGAAACGGCGCGCCATGTCTGGCGGATGTCCGTGGCGGATGGTGAACCGCCCGATGAGCGTGCAATCGTCAAGCGTTGATGTTTTGGTTGTCGGCTCCGAGGTAAACAGCGTCCGCAGGCCGCAATCAGCGGCGGACTTGCCCACCGCAGCAGAGAAGTAGCCGCCGGGGACGGACCCGGCGGTGACGGCGCGGCCGAGAATGTCTTCCAGCTTGCTCCGGCTCGTGGACCACTCGTCGCGCATCTCCGCTTTCGTCAGCGCGCTGAACCGCGGCGGGTGAGTCGCCGAATGCGTGCCGACGATGTGACCACGTGCGTCGATCTCGCGAATCTGCGCCGGCGTCAGGAACCCACGCTGACCGATGACATCGGTCGTGACGAAGCAGTAGCCGCGCAGCCCCATCGCCTCGAGCCTTTCCGCGACGATGGTGTAGTACGAAACGCCGCCATCATCGACGGTGATCAGCGTCGGCATCCGGGATCCGTGATCCGGGATGCGAAGGGCCTCGATGCTGTCCAGCTGCGCCTCGAAGTCCGGAATCGTCAGCTTGTAGCGATCGGCGGCAGCCGAGCGGAATCCACTCTCGCCTGCGTCCGACGCGTAGACGTCATGAAAGAGCAGGGATACGGCTCGCATGTCGTCTCCGGCGTGCTTCCCACTTCCAGCGGAAGTACGCAGTGAGTTGTGGCTGGCCCCAGACCGCCGACTCGCGTCCTTCGACGGAGATCGGCTTCACCTGTTCACCGCGACTCAGCGCGATGAGGATGGCGGCGATGGCATCGAGGTTTTCGGTGACCGTGCGCCACTGAATGATTGAATGCGACTCCTCGACCTCGTCGAACTCGTAGGAGCCATGAAGAAAGATCGGACCGGTGTCGATGCCCGGGTCGACGCGCAGCAGCGTCATGCCGACCCGATTGAAATCGCGCCGGGTGAGCGCCCAGAAGCAGCCGTGCGCGTTGCGATACTCGGGACAGATGCCCGGATGCAGCACGAACGTACCGATGCGCGGGATGCTGAAGATCGATTCCTTGAGGATGATCTTGCAGCGCGCGATCGCCAGATCGGGGCGCAGCCGCTCGAGAAATTCGCGCGCTTCGTTCGAGTTCGGTGAGGACACAACGACGCGTGGCACGTCGTTGAGATCGGCGGCATACCGGCGGCGCAGCCGCGTGACTTCCGCGGCCTTCCACTGCGCATCCCCACGCGCGAGCCGCAGCCGCGCGTAGATGCGGTAGGCGACGACGTCGGCGAAGCGGAGCCAGCCTACGCGGGTGATCTCGCGTTTCGCCTTGCGCCACAGACGGCTGCGCGGATCACGAATGACGATGAGACCAGCCAACCGCAGGCTGTTCGCCAGCCACGACGCCAGCCCCTCGATATCGAGGCGATCCTGCTCGTGACAGATCAACACCACGGATGGCTTCTCGTTCGACGTATGCATGCTCGGCAACTACCTCTTCACAGCGGACTTCGAACTGGCGCGCGACCGTCGCCCAGGAGTAATTCGCTTCGACCAGTGCACGCCCGGCGCAGCCGAGCGCGTGACGGCGCGCCGGATCACGCAGCAAACGGATAACCGCGTGCGCGAAATCGTGCGGTGTGTCGGCCGCGAGGAATTGGCGGCCCGATTCGAGTGCAAGGCCCTCGGCGCCGACAGTCGTCGACACCACCGCCTTGCCCATGGCCAGCGCTTCGAAAATCTTGATGCGCGTGCCGCTTCCCGCACGCAGCGGCACCACATAGACCGATCCTTCGGCAATCGACGGCCGCACATCGTCCAGCGTGCCCGTAACGGCGATGCCCGGCTGCGCCGTCAGCTCGCGCACGCGGGCGCTCGGGTTACGCCCGATGATCGTGAACGATACGTTCGGCACCTCGGCGCGAATGCGGGGCAGGATGCTCTCGGCGAAGTAGCAGACCGCATCCTCGTTCGGATGCCAGTCCATCGATCCGCTGAAGACGAGACGTGCGGGAACTTCGGTGTTGTGCCGCGGCGTGAAGTACCTGGTGTTGACGCCGGTCGGAATCGACACGACGCGGCTGCCAGGGCTCATCTCCGCAAGCCGCCGGCGGTCGTCATCAGACACGGCAATCGTCAACGCCGCGCGTGTAATGGCTTCGGCTTCGCACGCGCGCATCTTGCGCCACTCCATCTCGAACAGCGCGCGCTTCCAGCGCGTCGTCTCGAGGTGCGCGAGGCGTTGCCAGATCAGGTATTCGACGTTGTGCTCGAAGAGCAGGACGGGCACCCCGCCGACGTGGCCCGCGCGACGTCGAGCGGGCATTGGTACGTTGGTGGCGGCGAACAGGAAATCGGCGACGCATAGATCGACGTCGCCCGCGGCGAGCGATCGGCGCACTTCGCGGCGAACCGCGCCGACGCGCCACTTCCACAAATCGACCGGGTAATGCGAGAACCAGGAGCTGCCAACCGCGGCCGCAAACGTCGCGCTGCCGCGTTTGGGTACCGCATATGGGATCGAGACCACACGCTCGCACCCGGCGAGCTGCTGCTGGAGACCGTCAGGGTCATCGCCCTGCGCGTGAGTTGTGATGACCGAGACCTGATGGTCCCGCGCCAGCTCGGAAATGGTGTTCAGGCTACGGACTCTTCCACCCGTTGTCGCCGGCCACAGCCCGCCCATCTTCACCCAGAGGATTCGCATACTGTGCTGGTGGGTGATCAATATCGGTGCCGCTGTAAGTCACTGTTTTTGGGCGAGATGCGGTCGTAAGTGGGTCGGCGTTCGGTACATTTGAGGCCGCCGGTCCACGGCCGGGAAACGAACGGAAAAATTTTTCCAGGCCGGTCTGTAGGCCGGCCTAGCTGGCTGTCGCCAGGATGGCCGGGGCGGGAGGGCGGCGAAGTGTCTGCCGCGTCCGCTCCGGCGCGACGTCGTGCATGTCCATGACGTCAAGAAAGCGCTGACACCACAGCTCGAACGACAGCATCGTCCAGAGCTGCAGGTCGAGATCGCGTCCACGCGTGTGCAGCTGGAACAACCGTTCGACCGCACGCGTATCGAAGATGCCGCGCTCGCGGCAGGTCGGCGACAACAGCACGTCTCGCGCGAATCCCCGCAGCTCGCCGCGGAACCAGTGCGCCAGCGGCACGGCAAAGCCATGCTTCTGACGATCGATGATCGAATCCGGCAGGATGCCGCGCATCGCTTTCTTGAAGATGTACTTCGTGTCGCGACCCTGCAGCCGGAAGCGCGCGGGAATCGTGGCCGCGAACTCCACGAACTTGTGATCGAGCAGCGGCGGCCGCGCCTCGATCGAATGCGCCATCGTCATCCGATCGACTTTCGTCAGAATGTCGAGCGGGAGATACCGATTGAGGTCGTCGTACTGCGCCGCCGCCAGCCAGTCGCCCGAGGGCTCACGCCATTCAGCGCGCGCCACGGACCATGGGTCGTGCTGGGCGATCTGCATCAAAGCCTCGGCGCGGAACAGCTGACGCATTTCATCGGCGTGGAACATCGTCGACGCGTCGAAGTAGCGTCCAGGTCCCTCGAGCGCAAGATGACGCAGGAAGCGGCGCCCCCTCATACCATGCGGCATCAAGGCGCCGATCGCACCAGCGGTGCGCCGGATGGCGCGCGGAATCCGCTCACGCACGCGCTCACGTCCTTCGACCACGTACTTGTCGTAGCCGGCGAAGAGCTCGTCCCCGCCGTCGCCGCTCAGCACGACCTTGACATGTTCGGCGGCGAGCTTCGAGACCATGTAGGTCGGGATGGCGGACGTATCACCGAAGGGCTCGTCGAGATACCAGGTGAGATCCTGGACAATCTGCACGACGTCGGGACGCAGCACCAGATCGTAGTGATCGGTGTTGAATGTCGCCGCGACCTCGCGCGCGTACGGCAGCTCGTTGTGCGTCGCTTCGGCGAAGCCGATGGAGAAGGTCTTCAGGTCGACGTCCGCCGGCCGCGACATCATCGCGACGACGGCGCTTGAATCGAGACCTCCGCTGAGAAAGGCTCCGACCGGCACGTCGCTGATTTGATGCACGGTGACGGCGTCCGCGAGCCGCTCGCGGAGGTCCTCGACGAACTCCTGCTCGGTGGCGCGCTCGTTCGGCGCGAAATCGACATCCCAGTAGCGCTCGATGCGGAGACTCCGTCCCTGCGCGCCGACGGCAAATCGTGCCGGCTCCAGCTTCGAGACGCCAGCCACAATGCTGCGCGTCGACGGCGTAGCGAGGGTGCTGAAGAGATGGCCCACCGATTCCCAGTCGAGTGAGCGCTCGACGTCGGCCAGCTGCAGAATGGGCTTCAGCTCCGAGGCGAAGAGCAGCGTCCCGTTTCGCTCGTGGTAGTAGAGCGGCTTGATGCCCAGACGGTCGCGCGCAAGCAGGATCTGACGACGCTTCGTGTCCCAGATCGCGAAGCCGAACATGCCGCGCAGCCGATCGACGCACCGGGGGCCGAGATCCTCGTAAAGGTGAACGATCGTTTCCGTATCGCTCGCCGTGCGGAAGACATGGCCGCGTCGCTGCAGATCGCGCCGCAGTTCCTGGTAGTTGTAGATCTCGCCGTTGAAAACGATCCAGACCGTGCCGTCCTCGTTCGAGATTGGCTGAAACCCGTTGCTCAGATCGATGATGCTGAGCCGGCGCATCCCGATGGCCACGCCGTCGCCAATGTAGACGCCTTCGTCGTCGGGACCGCGATGCGCCATGACGCCGCACATGGCACGGATCTCGTCCTCACGAACCGGCTGTCCATCCCAGCGAACGATTCCGGCGATTCCACACACAGGCAGACGCTCCTTGGTTCTTCAGGTCCGGCTGAAGCCGGACTCGACCGGTACGAGGGCAGCGGTGGGGTCCGCCTTCAGGCGGACCATGCTGTAGCTCAAACCGAAATAGACAGCGCCATACGCGACGCCACTCGCGGCAAGCGCCACGATCGGCTGCGGG
>Ga0310811_10004612_pt1 | contig 17345 bp, 13 predicted proteins | sample YCmetagenome_FD_207642 | JGI IMG/M metagenome (GOLD analysis project Ga0310811, IMG submission 207642) | Soil microbial communities from experimental microcosm in Duke University, North Carolina, United States - YC | ecosystem: Engineered > Artificial ecosystem > Soil microcosm > Unclassified ...
GCCCGGCTGAACATCATCGACAACGGCACGATCTTTTTAGCAAAGAACAGTAAGACCGGAGAGTGGAGACTATATGTAGATTTTCAGTAATACTCGCTGGCCATTAACAATTCAAAAACAATTTATGAACTACGTTAGATTCGGAAATACCGGCCTCACGGTTTCGAAACTCTGCCTTGGCATGATGACCTATGGCAAACCCACCGAAAGATGGCCCTGGGCATTGAACGAAGAACAAAGCCGTCCCTTTATTAAAAAAGCACTTGAATTAGGTATCAACTTCTTTGACACAGCCGATGTATATGCGGGAGGAGAGAGCGAAAAGGTAACAGGAAAAGCGCTATGGGATATGGCAAAACGCGATGACATCGTACTGGCTACAAAAGTATTCAACCCCATGGGACCCGGCCCCAATGATAAAGGGCTTTCCCGCAAACATATCCTCAGCGCCATCGACGCCAGCCTCCAAAGACTTGGCACCGATTACGTGGATCTCTACCAGATCCACCGCTGGGACTATAATACCCCGATCGAAGAGACGATGGAAGCTCTGCACGATGTCGTCAAAGCAGGAAAAGCCCGGTATATCGGCGCTTCTTCCATGTTTGCCTGGCAGCTCGCACAGGCCCAGTTCACAGCAGAAAAGAATGGCTGGACAAAGTTCGTCTCCATGCAGCCTCACTACAACCTGGTCTATCGCGAAGAAGAACGGGAAATGTTGCCCTTCTGCCAGGACCAGAAGCTTGCCGTCATCCCCTGGTCGCCGCTGGCAAGAGGCCTGCTGACAGGCAACAGGTCAAAGGAACGCACGGAGACCGATAGAGCCCGCACAGATGCCTTCGGCAGATCCATCTATAGTGATGATGATTTTATTATAGTCGACCGCGTTACAAAACTGGCCGGACAAAAAGGACTGCCCGCGGCACAAATAGCCCTCGCCTGGGTCCTGTCCAAACCGGTCATCACCGCACCCATCGTCGGAGCCAGCAAACCCGGACACCTCGAAGATGCCGCAGAAGCCCTCACGATAAAGCTCAGCCCTGAAGAGATCCAACACCTGGAAGAAGCCTACAAACCCCATCCTGTGCTCGGTCACTCTTAAGTCAAGGTCACATAAATTATATCCCCAACAGAGATCCCGCCCCTGGTCGTCCTTACGATCAGGCGGGAGTTCTTCAACTGTACCTCGATATCATAGTGGCTCCCCTGAAAGATCACACTCTGCACCGTCCCCGACAACGCACGCCACCCCTCAGCCGCCGCAACCCCTTCCTGATCCAGGATGCTGATATCCTCCGGCCGCACAAAGGTCTTCCCGATCATATTATACTTCCCAAACAAACCCGCCACATATGCGTCTACGGGTCTGCGATACACCTCCTCCGGCGTCCCCCGCTGCACTATATTCGCATCCCTCAACACAATTATCTCATCCGCCCAGGCCATAAGATCCAACGGATCATGAGAGACCAGGATACAGGTAATACCCAGCTTGTCCCCGATATCCCTTATCACCCTCTTCAGCACATCCTTATGGATCATATCCAGATTCGAAAAAGGTTCGTCCAGCAACAACAGCCGCGGAGGTTTTACCAGCAACCGCGCCAATGCGATCCGCTGCCTTTCCCCACCCGATAGCTGATCCGTCCGTCGGGCCAGCAGATGATCGATATGACAAATAGTGTACAGCTCCGCAGATTCCTCCACCGACAGATCATTGGCGTAAGACAGCACCTCCTCCACCCGGTAATTATGCCATAACTCGAAATGCTGAGACAGATAGGCAATGCCCGGCTGCCCCGGGACCAGCCTTTCCTGCGGCCCCAAAACCCGGCTGCCCTCAAATCGGACCTCTCCCGTCCTGACCTCGGCCAGCCCCGCTATCATTTTTAACAACGTACTCTTCCCCGAGCCCGTTTCCCCTGCTATGGCCAGTTTCCGCCCTTTTTCCAGCGTAAAGCTGATCCGCCCGTTAAGCCCATCTACTTGTAACAACTCCATAAATATCAAAGTAAGGTCAAATCTTCATAATTTGCCCCGGTTTCTTATTTTATGCAGTACAATCCACCTTCACTTCGAACCGTCCAGGTGACCCGCTATATCACCCCCCTCCGGGAAGGCGGCTCCCTGCCCGCCATCGCCGAAGCAAATGACGAGTTCCTGTATGTGCTCAAATTCCGCGGCGCAGGACAAGGGGTAAAATCGCTCATCGCCGAACTCATCGGGGGAGAGATAGCGCGCTTATTAGGCCTGAAAGTTCCCGAGATCGTCTTCGCAGAACTTGACCCCGCCTTCGGCCGGACCGAACCCGACGAAGAGATCCAGGACCTGCTAAAAGCCAGCATTGGACTTAATCTCGGCCTCCATTACCTGTCAGGCTCCATCACCTACGACCCCGCAGTAGCCCCCGTCGATCCGCTCACCGCCTCGAAGATAGTCTGGCTGGACTGCCTGCTCACCAACGTAGACCGTACCGCCCGCAATACCAATATGCTGTTCTGGAACAAGGAACTATGGCTCATCGACCACGGCGCCGCCCTCTATTTTCATCATAACTGGCCCGACGCCGATACACCGCCGAAGGCTCTCGAAGAACAGGCGCGACGCCCATTCGTACAGGCAAAAGATCACGTATTATTGCCCTGGGCATCCCAACTGGATGCCGTCGACCAACCCCTCCGCGCCCTTCTTACCCCGGAGAACATCCACAATATTGTTGCGCTGATCCCTGACGAATGGCTGACCAGCTGGTCCTCAGGCCAATCCCCTGATGATATCCGCAACGTCTATGCGCAATTCCTCAACACCCGGATCGAAGTATCCTCTATTTTTGTAAACGAAGCCCAGCATGCAAGACAAACACCTATTTGAATATGCCGTTATCCGCGTAGTACCAAGGGTAGAACGGGAAGAGTTTCTCAACGTCGGGGTCATTGTCTATTGCTCCCGGTTGAAATACCTTGAACTGATCTATACCCTGGATACCGATAGGCTCCTGGCATTCTATCCAAAGCTGGACATTGCCGAACTGGCCCAACACCTGCAAGCCTTCGAAGCCATTACAAAAGGCAGCAAAGACGGCGGCCCCATCGCACAGCTGGACCTCGCCAACCGCTTCCGCTGGCTGACAGCAACCCGAAGCACCATCCTCCAATCCTCAAAAGTACACCCCGGGTTTTGCGGCGACCCCGCAGCAGCGCTCCGACGTATGCACGCCACCCTTGTGCTTTAAACACACCCCTAAACGCCCAGCAGAGCTTCGGCGGAGCGTCGTCCCTTGCTCAGAACTTCGAAAAAGCTTCGTTCCTCGCTTTTCCTCGTTCGTTCCCTTCGCTTCGCTCGTGAACACTCGTACCCTTCGCCCCGCTCGGGTACCCACAAAAAAACTAACCTTCCAAAATCAAAATTCGAATTTGTATATACAAATTCAATTTTCCTAAAAACACATACCCCCCAACCCACTCAATAAAATCACAAAGAATTTCGTTTACCAACCACATATTCATAAATCATGACCGACATCGCCGAAACCATCGCAACACCACTCGAAGAAGCCAGCAAATCCAGGATCAATGCCCTCGTCGCCCTCTTTGTCGCCATCACCGCAACCTTTATGGCGATCTGCAACGTCAAGGACGGCAATATCGTCCAGGCAATGGATCAGGCCCAGGCGCACAGCATCGACGCATGGTCCTACTTCCAGGCAAAAAGTACCAAACAAGCTACAGTGGAAAGTGTCCTCGAACTCGCCCGGCTCCAAAAGACCACAGGCACCGATGAGCTCATAAAAAAATATGAAGCCCAGATCAGCCGCTACGACACCGAAAAAGCAGAAATTAAAAAACAGGCAGAAGGATATCAAAAACAATACGACGACCTCAACCTCTTCGATGATCAGTTCGACATGACAGAAGCCCTGCTGACCATCTCCATCGCGATGTTTGGTATCGCCTCCCTTACCCAACGCAAATGGCTCCTCTGGTTTGCCAGCGGAATGAGCACGCTCGGCATCATCTTCGGAATCACAGCCTTCCTGAAGATCAGCCTACACTCGGACTTTATCTCGGCAATACTCAGCTAACCGCTGCAAACACCACAGCAGCCAGCATCCGCTGCAAACACAGCAGCCACAGCAGCCACAGCTAGCCGCTGCAAACACCGCAGCAGCCAGCATCCGCTGCAACCGCAACATATCGGCGCCGCCGCAATAACCTTACATCTTCTTAAAATCCGCAGGGATCTCAAAATTATATGCCGCAGGGGGCCTGGTCTGATAATTCGTAAGCATCGTGACCTGGTCCCCAACCTGCACCTTCACCACCACCCCATCTCCACCCGCAGCCTTGATCTTTTCCAGGATCATCGACCCCTTGGGATAATATAACAGGATCCCCCCCAAACACACATTCGAGCTACCAAGCTCCTTCGTGATCCACAGATCCTTCTTCTCCCCCTTTACCTTCACCACAAAATGCTGACAATCCAGCTTCCCGATCTTCTCCGTACCCACAGGTTCAACAGAAATATCCCCATCCGTCAGCTTCATATTCTTTTCAGCGCTCAGCTGGCTAAATCCCGTCTCCACAAAAGCATGATGCCTGGGGACAAAACGCACCTCCTTTTTCGTCTCGAAATCCAACAGCAGGTCATCCTGCTCCTTCCCCTTCGCAATATCAGCCGCCCCCTCCTTCATCGGGTAGATCTTCGACTCTATCCGCACCTTTGATTTCGTCTCATAAATGGTCATCAGGGTTTTGCTTTTGATCGTGCAATCATAGACCAGCGTACCCTCGAATTGAGCATAAGCACCCTGAAAAACCCCCAGTATAAATAGTAGAACGGTTAGCTTTTTCATATTGAGAATGAATGTGAAAGATCAAATTTACGGCGAAATCATCCATCTTACATGGACACCCTTACTTCAGTACCAAAATTGGTTAACATTCCCAAAAAGAGACAACACTCTGTTTCGGGCTCCCTTTTAGCACATTAATAACCAACCACTTAGCATCTGGCCTTTTTTTCGCATAACCATAACTGCCCTTTTATTTTTTTTAATATCCCCTTAAAAACCCAGACCATGATCCGAATGTTCAAAGTCCTTTTAATTTTAATTCTTGCGTTCCCCTTTTTCATCCATGCCCAAAACCTGGCAGTTAACAACGCCCCTTACTCCCGAATCAACAATAATCCCTCTGTCTCTGCCCCAACTCCCGCCCATTTAGCCCCTTGGCAAAAAGCAGAAGACCGGGTCAACGGAAACATCAACCGCATTTCCCTTGCCAAATTAAAAGCCACCAATACCAGCCTGGTCAGTTTTCTGAAAGATTCCTGCCTGGCCGATTCCACCCTCCACCCCGTGTGGCATGGCGAATACACCGCAGACAAAACAGCAGCCTCCCTTAGCCTGTCCTATGGCATCCGCTGCAATTTCACCCAATCCTCCACCCTGAGCATAATGGCAAACGACCTCAGCCCTCTGCTCAGACACATAGAAGTCTACGGCCAGGAATATATGGCCCTTACAGCTATTCCAACCGTTCGCAATGCATGCCCTCATTTCGAGCCGGCAGCCACGACACCAACCACCATAACCGCAGTCGCAGCCTCACAAACCACAGCCGCAGCAGCGCAAACCACCATAAACCCGGCAGCCGCCTCAACCACCCGAACAAAACTCTGGCTCGTCACCGCAAAACCCGACGACCTCCCCTATATCATCCTCACCCGCAAGGACTATCTCGAAAAAGTGATCGTCTCTCTCAATAAAACCAAACAACATATCATCGCCGATGTCAAACAAAAGGCGCCCACCCGCACCACAGCAGACCAGGAAGCCCAAAAGAATAAAGAACTCGAATCATTTCGTAGCACCTATACCGGCGCCGAGCTGGAGATGCGGCAAAGACACTATCTGGAACAGTATAAAAGCGACGAAGACTACCAAAAAGAAAAGATCGATGCCGCAACTGCAGACACCGATAGCACCATCAGTTTCATCGATGGCATGCTTCACCGCCTTGCACCCGCAACCCTCGCCGCCCCGGCTATCGTCTCATCCTCAGCCAAAGAATTCGAAGGTTTCGCAGACGGCGAACCCGGTTCCGTAATGCTGGTCGGGATAAAACCCACGGCGGCCGACGCCATCGCCACCCCCGAAAAACCCAACTTCTTCCTGATAACCTGGAATTTCGATCCCTCCGATCCTACCGCAGTCAGCCTTGACCGCCAGATCGCAAAACAACTCGATCCGGGAGTCCTGAAGAACATCCTCAAAAAATAAAGAACCGGGGAGCAGGATAAAAGCCTGCTCCCCTAACACCCTATCCGGCTAAAGCCGCACCACATGCGTTCCCGCACCCAATTGCCGCACCTCCAATGGCCGTCCCTTCACCTCCAGTTCCAAAGTCGCCGTCGCCCCCGGCGGCACCACCGCCGTATAAACGACCCTTCCCCCCTCCGTCTTCCACGAAGAGCTGATCCTTCCATAGGGACAGTCGTGACTAGCCGAAAAGGCAGCCAGCCCCGGCACAAAATGCGGCCGTAACAAAATATGCCTGAACCCGGGAGCTTCCTCATCAGGGAATATCCCCCCGATCCCCTTGAACAACCAGGCCCCGATCTCCCCAAACATGATATGATTCATCGAAATATCGCTCTTCGCATCGATCGGCCAGTTCTCATAGAGCGTGGTAGCCCCGTTCACCATCCACCAGCCCCACGAGGGATAAGTCTTCTGCGTCGCAACAGTATACGCCAGATCAGCATACCCGTTCTCGCTCAATGCATTCAAAATGGCCTTCGTTCCCAATAACCCCACATTCAAATGACTGCTATCCGCCAACACCCGGCGAGCCAGGTTAGCCGCAATACGCCCCTTCAAGTCAGCAGGCGCCAGGCCCCAATATAAAGGCATACTCAGCTCCGTCTGCAATCCGGTCCCATAAATGCCTGTAGCAGCATTCAAATACCGGGAATTGAAGGCCGTCCTGATCTTCTCCGCCAGCGCCGAATATTTCCGCCTGTCATCCTCCTTCCCCAGCAAACCCGCCGCCTTCGCCAATATCGAAGCATCCGCATAATAATAGACAGACGAAGTGAACTCCACCGGTGGTTTTGCCGTCACCGGGATCCAATCCCCAAGCCCCCAGTCCGTCAGTCCCGACGGGCTCAGCTGATCGATATGGTCCACATACCTTCGGATATTATCATAACAGTCCGCCAACAGCTTCCTGTCGCCATAAAATAAATAGATCTTCCACGGTATTATCGCAATGGTGCTCGTCCAGTCCGGGCCATTCCCCCACTCATATCCCCAACCATCGGTCGGAACGATCGAAGGCAATACCCCATTCGGCTGCTGTTCATCCCTGTGGTCCGCCAGCCATTTTTCATAAACGCCTATCCCGTCAAAATTATAAAGCCCCGTCTCCACCGCAATATGCGCATCCCCCGTCCATCCATTCTTCTCCCGCTGCGGGCAATCCGTAGGATAACCAAAAAAATTCGACAGGTAAGAGTTGTTGGTTGCCGCCCAGAGCTGATTCACCAGTGGATCAGAACTCTGAAGCCAACCCGCCGCCGGCACATCACTATGCATAAACCAACCCACCAGGTCATCCTTACCCAGTTGCACCGCCGCCGAAGAAGAGATGACCTCCACATACTGGAATCCTTTATAGTTGAACTTAGGCAGGAACTCTTCCACACCCTTCCCATCCAGATAATAAATATCCGTTTGAAAAGGATCACTGTCATCCGTAGGCCGGTAATGCACCGATATATTCGACTGATCGACATGCCCGTTCGCATAGAGCCGTTCCCCATGCCGTAGCTGCAGCTTGGTTCCCGCCGGACCGCTGACCCTCAGCGCGCTGACCCCGGCAATATTCCTTCCCAGATCATAGACCCAGGTCGTATCGTCGATACGTTTCATCGAAACCGCATGTATCTCCTCTACATTCCGGATAGGCGGCAGGACCTGCGCTACTACCTGCTCCGATGGCGCCGGCCGGTATTCAACTTCCTTCCATGCGCTGTCATTAAAAGCCGTAGTATTCCACCCCGCCTGCTCCCGCCGGTGATCGACATGCTCTCCCGTATAAATGCTGTTAAAGATTACCGGGCTCAGCGAAGTCTTCCAGTCCTTTCCCGAAGAAACGGTTTCCGTCGAACCATCTTCATAAGTAATGCGGATGTCCAGACAAAAACAAGGCCGGCCACGCCATGGCGCTTCATGAAAATACCAGACGGCCGTGGACTGCATATTATACCAGCCATTACCCAGCAACACTCCCACCACATTGTCCCCCGACCTCAGCTCACCCGTGATATCATAGGTGACATAAAGATTGCGCCGGTCAAATCTCGTATACATAGGGTCCAGCCTGTGATCGCCTATTTTATGACCATTGATATAAAGTTCATAAAGCCCCGCAGCAGCAATATAAGCCCGCGCCGAACGGATCTTCCGCGCAGGCACCAACACCTTCCTGAAATATGGCGCAGCCTTTGTCTTGATATTCCGCGAATCACTGATCCAGGCCCCCCGCCAGTTCTTCATCTCCATCATGCCCGTCTCAAAGCTGGCTATCTTCGCGGCCCCGCCCTTTTTCCCCTCTTTATCCCAGACATCAACCTTCCAGTAATAGCGCGTAAATGGCTTCAGCGCCGGCCCCGCATAGGTAATAAGTTGCGCCCCCGATTGCTGCCTCCCCGAGCTATATATACCACCCCGCCCCTTTACCGCTGCCGCAGAGTTCGTCAATACACTCATCGAGTCCGTCCCTACCGCAACAGCATAAGCCGACTGCCCCGCCCCGTCGCGTCCATCTTCCAGCCGCCACGACAGCCGCGGATGCGCCGCATCGATACCCAACGGGTTCTCCAGATACTCACATCTTAGATGAACCGGCCGGCAACCTGCTGCCGCAACCTGGGCCTCCAACTTAAAACTTAGTAACCCTAAAATTGTTAAAACAACAGTACCGACGTAATTTGAGGTGGTTCGCATTCGACAAAAATAAACAACTGCTTTATACACATGAGAAAGTTCTTCTTTTTTCTCTCAATGGCATCTTTGGCCCTCACACAAATCACGGCTGCCCAAACCACCAGCCCTCAAACCACAACTGCGCAAGCCCCGCAAAAAACCACCCCAACCACACCTCGCCCCGACCCGTCCCAGGTCCACGAATTCGTGATCCATCAATTCCACACCGAGAACGGTTCCACCCTGCCCGAGGCGCACATCGTCTACGGCACCTATGGCCATCTCAATAAAGCCCATGACAACGCGATCCTTTTACCCTCACATTATATGGCCACCCATCGCGGTTATGAATGGCTGATGGGCCCCGGCAAAGCCCTTGACACCACAAAACTTTTTCTCGTAGCCACCGAACTCTTCGGCAACGGCCACTCCTCTTCACCCAGCAATACACCCGAGCCATTCCATGGCCCGCGTTTCCCCCTGATGACCATCCGCGACAATGTGGAAGCCGTCCACCACCTGCTTACGGAAGAGCTGCACATCACGCACCTGAAAGCCCTCATCGGCTTTTCGATGGGCGCACAACAGGCTTTCCAGTGGGCAGTGAGCTACCCTGACTTTGCCGATCGCTTCGTCGCTACTTCCGGCACTGCTAAAACTTACCCGCATGGTGTGATCCGCCTCGAAGGACAGATCGCAGCCATCACCGCTGACACTTTGTTTAATAATGGAGATTATACCACCCCGCCCGCCAAAGGTCTGGAAGCATTTGGTGTAGTCTGGGGCGCCTGGCTCTATTCCCAGGAATGGTGGCGTAAAGAGTTATGGAAGACCAATTCGGCGCCCGGCACCACCTTCGAACAGGTCTTACTTCGCTTTCGGAGGAATTTCATCCCCGGCGCCGACGCCAATAATCTGATCCTGCAGATGCGCACCTGGGAAAAACATGATATAGGCACCACCCCGGGGTTCAACGGGGATATCGAAAAAGCCCTCCGGTCCATCAAGGCGCCGTTTCTCTACATGCCCTCTGAAACAGATCTCTATTTTCCAATAGGTGATGCAAAATACGAAGCGGGCTTCATGTCAACCGTAGTCTTTAAACCCATCCCTTCCCTCTGGGGCCACACAGCCGGCGCTGCCAGCAATCCGGAAGACGGCAAATTCCTTAATGACAACATCGCAAAATTCTTAAACCCATAAATCCCACCTCGGCGCCGAAGCCCGGCAATACAACCCTCACCCCACAGCGCCGCAACCCTAAAACGCCGCAACCCTAATAACCGGGGTTCTGCCCCAACCCCGGATTAACCATCACATCCCGCGACGGTATCCCATAGATCAGCTTACTCGGCACCACATTATACGAGTTCGGCAACAAAAAAGGATATGTCTGCTTCTGCAACAACCCATAAGTATTCATCACCGACACCGCCTGCCCCGTCCTCACCAGATCAAACCACCGGTGATTCTCAAAAGCCAGTTCCACCCTCCTCTCATGCGCGATCGTATCCCGCAACATCCCCTGATCCGTGGTCATGGTCGGCGCCAGCCCCGCCCGCGCCCGCACCTGGTTCAAATAAGGCAGCGCAGCTCCTCCCTGCCCCTGCTCATTCAATGACTCCGCCAGCATCAGCAACAGATCCGAATACCGGTAGACATACCAGTCATCCCCCGTATTGTACGGCTGCGTAACCCCCGTATACGGATAGTTATATTGCTTCTTGATAAACCGGTGGATCAACGATGTCGTATATCCCAACCCCTTCCCGCTCGTATCGATATTATTCACTATGCTCACCACACTGTCCGGAAGAAAATCCGTCGTCGAATTCAAATGCCCCTTGATCACCCCAATGCTCGCATCAAGTCTCGCATCCCCCGGCTCATACGACGTGACCAGGTTCTGCGTAGGAACATTCCAGCTGCCCGCCGTATTATTATAGTCAACCCCCAATACCACCTGCGTGCTCGCCATATTCGGAATAAAATCATATACGAACTGACTGCTCTGGTTATTGGCCCCAACAGTCCCATTGGCCGGAGTACCATTGTTGCCCGCCGAATACTGGATCTCAAAGATCGATTCCACACTGTTCTCATTGGCCGTCTTGAACACCGATGCATAATTCGGCAGCAGCGAATAGCCCATCGAAGTCACCGACTGGAATAGCGGTGTCGCCTTGTCATATTGCTTCAGTGTAAGATAGACCAGCCCCAGTTCCGTTGCCACCATGCCCTTGTTGATAGTCCCGGGCTGAGGAAAGGTCGGCGGCGAGAGCTTACTCAAGGCATCCGTGAAGTCCGCAATGATCTGCGCATAGACCGTATCGACCGGCGAACGGTTCACAATGGCGTTCTTGGCGTCTGTCACCTCATGCAGATACAAGGGTACCTGACCAAACAGCCGCACCAGCTCGAAATAATAATGCGCCCTCAACGCCTTGGCCTGCCCGACGATCTGGTTAAAGGACGAATCGGACATATCCGCCGGCCTGGCCGCCGCCAGTTTATCGAGGATGACATCAGCCCGCTGGATCCCCTGAAAATTTGCCGTCCACAAAGACTGCGTATTTGAATTGGTGGCATCATCCAGGAACTCCGCCACACTTTCATTACCCGTACCACCCCTGTCCTTGGCATTGTAGTCGAAGAAAGTGTTGTCGGCTCGCATCTCCTCCAGGTAGAAGGCGACATTGGCGGCATCGCGCAACGGCACATAAGCCCCCGTTATCGCCTGCTGAAAATCGGAATTCGTCTTGTAAAATACGCCCTCATTGAGCTGCCCCTGCGGATACAACGTAACAAACTTTTTGCTGCAGGAAGCCAAAGCCCCGATAAGAACAAGCCCCCCGATCATAATAGTATATCTCATAATATTTTGCATTATCAACTTTCTAAAAATTCACATTGGCGCCGATCATCACCACTCTCGGGATCGGATAAGACCCATTGTCCAGTCCCGCCTGGGTCTGGGAATCCTTCGTATCATTGACCTCAGGATTCTGTCCGGGGTATTTGGTAAACATAAAAGCGTTCTGTACACTTCCGTATACCCGGATCTCCTTGACATACCGCAGCATCTTTTGCTTGAAAGTATACCCCAGCGTGATATTCTTCACCGCCAGATAGTCCCCGCTAAATACCCAGGTGCTGTTGACCAGCCGGTACAATTCCGTCGAGCCGCTTCGCGTACTCGGCACCTTCCCATTCCCCGGATGATCCGGACTCCGCCAGCGGTTTGCCATATCCTTTGTCACGTTAAACACGCCATCCAGGTTATGCAGATTCTGCAAATTCGTATTCATGATCTTATTCCCCACCTGGCCCGCAACCACCACACCCAGATCAAAATTCCTGAACGTAAACGTATTGATCATCCCATAGATGAACTTGGGGTTCGTCCGGCCAAGAAAGGTCCGGTCTTTAATATCGATCGTATCATCCCCATTGACGTCCGCCATTCGCGCCGAGCCTACGACAGATGTCGAATACTTTGGGTACTTATCAAAGTCCGACTGGTTCATGTATACGCCCAGGAACTTATACCCGTAAAGCTCCCCGATCCGATGGCCCACCGCCGTACGGTTATAGTCGCTGTACGTGTTGACGCCTCCGATAGGTGTATTATTAACCAGCGCCACCACCTTATTATCGTTAAAGGAAATATTGAAATCCGTATTCCAGGTGAAACGCCCCTTGATATTCTCCGTGCTCACCTGGATATCATGCCCCCAGATATGAAAAGAGCCTTCATTATATTGCACCGACCCATAACCCGATGTATAAGGCAGAGGCAACGCCGACAACATCCCCTCATTCCGCGTATTATAATAATCATAGCTGATCTGGATCCGGCCACGCAGCAACGTGAGATCGGCGCCCACATCGAACTGCTTGGAAGTCTCCCAGGTAAGATCAGGATTGCCCAGCACCGTGATGCCTTCCCCTAATGTAGTATTCCCGTAATTGGCCGGGCTCAGCAGCGAGGTCTGGGTATAGTTCCCGATATTGAAGTTCCCCGTCTTGCCATAGCTGCCCCTGAACTTCAGGAAATTCAGCGCATCCCACTTGGGAAAGAACTTTTCTTCGCTGGCTACCCAGGCCACGGAGACCGATGGGAAGGTCCCGTATTTCTTATTCACCCCAAACCGCGAGCTTCCATCATTGCGGATACTCGCAGATAAATAATATTTCTTCTTAAAATCATAGTTCACTCTCGCCAGCGCGGAAGCAATGGTCCAGGACGAGCTGTTCGACGAACCCGATGTGTTGTTGGCCGCCGAGATAAATGGCGTCAGGTCCGTCGCAAAACCGGTACCCGTAATGCTGCGCAGCGTCGTATAGGATTTCTGCGTCGAATAACCCGCCAGCAGATCCAGCGAATGGTTCCCCAGCTGCGTACTGTAGGTCAGCAGGTTCTCATTCGTCCAGCTATAGGTATTGCTCGAATTATTCTGCGCCTGCGAAGAGGAGGTCGGACGCGGTGGAACATTCCCAAACTCGCCGTACAAGGTCCCGTAATAAGCATTGTAGTCCTGGTTGAGGATATCTCCGTTGATAGAAGATTTGGCGTGCAGCCCATGGATGATCTCGAGGTCTATATACGCATTTCCCAGGAATGAAAAATTCGTCTGGTCATTATCCATCAGCTTCTCCTGTTGCACATAATTAGGCAGCGCATACATACCAAAGGACGCCGTTGACAGATTATACACGCCCGGCGACTTATGCACCGGTATCAGCGGAGAGCTCATATCCGCACCGCTGATCACCTGCCGGTTTCCGTTCAGCTGCAGATTGCCCCCCCGCGTATTGTGATCGATCTGGTAAGCCGGAGCCAGGTTGATACCTATCTTCAACCTGTCTACAGGACGGTATTCATTATTGCTCCGAAAAGCAAATCTTTTAGTCCCCGTGTTGTACAACACCCCATCCTGGTTAAAATAATTCATCGTCGTACTCGAAGAGACCTTCGGGGTACCCACGGAGAAGTTGACCGTATAATTGTCGATCGGCGCCGTATGGATCAGAGCATTGTACCAGTCCGTACCTTTCCCATATTGCGAAGGATTGGCATAATCCGTAGGGATCGTCGCCTCACCCGTGGTCGGATTTGTCCAGCCTTCATACTTGATCTTGTCCTGGTAGAATCCATTCATAAAGTTGGCGAACTCCTGCGCATTCATCAGGTCGGGACGGCCCCGCTGCGGAACCGTCTGCAGCCCATGATAAGCATTGACGCTGACAGAGGACTTGCCGATCTTCGCCGTCTTCGTGGTGATCAGGATGACCCCATTGGAAGCACGGCTGCCGTAAAGAGCAGTGGCATTGGCATCCTTCAGCACACTATAGGATTCGATCTGATCGGGCGCAATAAGATTGATATCCCCCGTACCACCCGCGACATCGCTGTTCAGCGGCTGACCATCCACCACGATCAGTGGCTGATTACCCGAACCTAGCGAAGCCGCGCCACGGATCCGGAATACGATATTATTCCCCGGGATACCACTGCTCTGCTGGATCTGGATCCCGGCTACCCTCCCCTGTAATTTTTGTCCGAACTCGGCCGCAGGTATATCCTCCATGGCACTCGCATCCACCTTCGAGATCGCCCCTGTAATATCCCGCCTGGCCAGCTTTCCGTAACTAACGGTCACCTGCTCCAGCGTATTCTCCTCCTTTGTAAGCGTAATATTGATGGGTAGCTTACTATCTACCGTGACCTCCGCAGTCTTATACCCGATATGACTGAACACGAGTGTAGCCAACGGTTTGACGGAAATAGTAAAATGCCCCGAACTATCCGTGGGCAGGGCAGTAGTAGTCCCCTTGATCGTGACGCTGGACCCCGACAGATCGGCGCCCCCTCCCGCCAGGCTTATCGTTCCGGAGATCCTGAGTTTGTTGGTGCCGCTGTCCGTCGTAGCCGTGTCCGGCACAGCAGCTGTCGCCTTTTGCGGAGTCGTGTCATGGATAGCCGAAGACCTTATTCGCGTCGTATCCTTGACACCCGGCTTCCCGATGGAAGTGTCCCGCTTAGCAGTGTCACCCACAGGCTTCGGTCGCGTCGTATCCTGCGAAAAACCACTCAGATCCATCAAAAGAAAAAAGAAAAAAAGTAAAGACGCGCGCAGTAAGGTCAATACAAGGGTACGGGCTGATGTACAAATTGTCATAGACAGCCATTTGTTTTTTAGTAAATAAGGAATCGATCAATACCTCCATAGGGATGCCTCTCAACGGTACTGCCGTTGATAAAAGAGGGGCTTCATCTTCGCATGTGTAATTTAGTATTCAGTTCAAACGGTGGGATATCATCCGGGGGCTCATACACACCCTAACAAAAAGCTTGCCATTACAAAAAAATAAAAAAAGCCCCTACCGCTCAAAAAAGCAGTAGAGGATATTTTTCCCCAATTCTCCTCATTACTTCGCATTGCTGCTACTTCGCGATACTAACGCAGACCCGCGTGCCTTCTCCGGCCTTACTCTCGATACTCAGCTCCCCATTGATCGAAGCAGCCCGCTCACGCATCCGGATAAACCCGGACTTACGCTTCTCCTGCTCCACATCAAATCCTTTCCCATCATCGACAACCACCAGCTGTATCCGGTTGCCGGAATCCTTAACGGATACCTTTACATGACTGGCCTGCGCATAACTGGAAGCATTCAGCAGACATTCCTGGCAGATCCGGAATAAGTCTATTTTGACCTCACTGGTCAGACGGGTCTCGTCAAATGCACCTTCATAATGACAGGGAAGGCCATTCAAAATGGCAAATTCCCTGCAATACCAGTCCAGCGTAGCATTCAAACCCAAATGCTCCAGCATGTTCGGACTGATGGAAAAAGAGATCCGGCGTATCGCCTTTATAAGAAGCTGTGAAATGACAGACGCATGCTCTATCCTGCTGCTGACAGTCGGTAATAACCCGGAAGCATTGTCTTTGACCCATTCTATATCCATCTTTAATACAGAAGCCAGCTGGGCCAGCTCTTCATGCAATTCATTCGCGAGGTATTTCCGGTCTTCCTCGATACTGCTTTTAAAATGACTGGCCAGGCTCTTGAATTTTTTATACTTCTCTTCCACCTCGATCTCCAGCTGTTTTCTTTCCGTAATATCCTTGGCTATAGCAAATACCACCTCGCTGTCCGAAAAATAGACAGAGGTCCATTCCAGCCAGAAGACAGCTCCCGACTTGGCCAAATACCGGTTTTGAAAGTTCACAAGATTCTTTCCCTTCAACAGCTCCGTCCGCCTGTGCGCAGTAAATTGTCTGTCTTCCGGATGGATAAAAGAGGAAATGGGAGAGGCCATTAGTTCGGCTTCGGTATACCCTAATTTGTCGATAACCGCCTGGTTTACTTTTTTGAAAAACCCGTTCCGGTGAGCAATACAGACCAGGTCGGGGGTCATTTCGAAGAAGGCAGATATATTAAGTTCAGATTGCATATATTTAAAGATAGCTCAGCCACCACTTCGAGGCCTGATGTGCCCTTTTATACCAGTCATACCTTTTACAGATCGGGTATAAAATAAGAAGTACGCCAACCCAGACTAAATATACAACAATCAGCGAAAACCCATATCCCTTCGGCTCCGGCTGGTCATTCACCGACCCGTTGTTTTACCATCAGTATTTAAAATGTTCTTTCACTTTTGTCAGGAAAAGCTCCTTCTTTCGCCGGCTTACTTCGATCTCCATCCCATTGCTCATTATCACCGTCCCTCCCTCCCCCCGGATATACTCTTTTACATGGAGCAGATTGATAAGATAAGACTTGTGAATACGGAAAAAGATGGTATCGGTGAGCAAACGGTCATAATCGAACAGCGGCTTCGAGATCATGATGGTCTTATTGTCGATAAGCCGGAATATAGTATAACTCCTCTGCGCCTCACAATAGACTATCTCCTCCAGCTTGACAACCGAAAAACCCTTCAGCGTTGGCAGACAAAGCCGCATCTCGATCGGTGACCCGGCCTTATTGATATTGTGCAGAAGGGTCGCCGTTTGCTCCGGGTCCTTTTCATGCTTTAGCCGTTCCTTCGCCCTTTGCACAGCCTCGACCAGCCGGTCCTCATCCACTGGCTTCATCAGGTAGTCGACGGCACTGAACCGCAAAGCCTGCAGGACGTATTCATTATGCGCAGTAACGAATATAACCTTAAAGTTAACGTCAGCCAGTCCTGCCAGCATCTCCATTCCACTTTTCCCCGGCATCTGCACATCCAAAAATACCAGGTCGGGCTTCAGCTCTTCCAGCTTCTGCTCGGCTATTACCGCATTGGAACAGGTTGCCACGATCTCCACCTCCTGGCAGTTGATCTCCAGCAATT
>Ga0310811_10004614_pt1 | contig 17344 bp, 18 predicted proteins | sample YCmetagenome_FD_207642 | JGI IMG/M metagenome (GOLD analysis project Ga0310811, IMG submission 207642) | Soil microbial communities from experimental microcosm in Duke University, North Carolina, United States - YC | ecosystem: Engineered > Artificial ecosystem > Soil microcosm > Unclassified ...
CCGCGCGCCTTCAGCGCCGGCGTGATGTTGTTGGCCTGCCACGCCGGGTTCGCGTAGCTGACGAACAGCGCGCCGCTGAAGATGTTGCCGCCGTCGCGCGGGATGACGTTGATGCGCACGCCGCCCGTCGTGTACTCCGCGCCCGCCGACGCGGTGTCCACCGCTACTTCCTGCGTGCCGATCGGGTTGATGTTCACCGGAGTCGAGAAGCCTGTGCTCGATTGGCCGACCGTCTCGATGCCGTTGCGCAGCAGCACCTGATCGCCGGTGCGGCCGCCATGGATCGCGACGCTTCCGATCGGATTGCCTGACGAGGCGGTGCCGCCGACATCCTGATTGGTGAGGCCGCTGCGCGATACGCCCGGAATGAGCGACGCCATGTCGTAGGCGGTGCGGCTGGTCGGGATGTTGTCGATGATTTCGCGATCGATGACGCGTTCGCGCTTGGTGTTCTGCACGTCGACGAGCGGCGTCTCGCCGGTGACCGTGATGGTTTCCTCGAGCGCCCCAACGCGCAGGTCCGCGTCGATCTTCGCGGTGAACGATCCGGACAGCACGATGCCGTCTCGCTTCACCGTGTTGAAGCCGGCCAGTGCAAACGTCACGCTGTAGGTGCCGGGGACGAGGTTCACAATCTGGAACTGGCCGGTGCCGTCGGTAACGACCGACCGCACTCTCTCGATGAGCGCCGGGCTGCTCGCCTCGACGGTGACGCCGGGCAGGACGGCGCCCGACGTATCTTTCACGACACCGGCGATCGAGGCTTGCGCGTAGACGTGAGCGGGAATAACGGTGAGGAGGACGGACGAAACGGCCAGCCGGGTCAGCTTCGCGAGCACGCGCATGTGAGCCCCCTTGATGTGTGGACGTCAGTGGACCGGGAGTATAGTTCAAGCCACGATGCGTTCTCTTGCGCGCTGTGGATTCGTTCTCGCCTTCGCGCTGCTGCTGCAGCCGGTGATGGCAGGTCAACGGGCGCCGTTCGCCACGCCGCCGCCCGGATCGGGACCGACGCAGATGCAACCATACCGGCAGTACGGCGGTTGTCCGGAAGAGCCGGCCGCATTTCACAAGTGCGCGCTCGAGAAGATCAAGACATTCCAGCCGCCGCGCACCGCGGACGGCAAACCGGACCTCACCGGCTTCTGGAATCGCATCGTCGTGCGCAACATGGAGAACATCGAAGAGCATCCGGAGACTATGGATACCTCCGGCGGCAAGAGCTCGATCATCGATCCGGTTGACGGCCGGATTCCATATCAACCGTGGGCTGCCGCTCGGCGCGACGAGATGTTCGCCACGTATGTGAATCCGATGGCGCTCTGCACGCCGCTCGTGTCGCCGAAGCAGGCGTACGGTCCCGGCACGTTCCGTGTGGTCCAGACACCGGGCAACGTGTTCATGATCAACGACTTTGCGCACACGTATCGCGCCATCCCAACGGACGGCCGCGCGCACGTGGGAACCAACATCCGCCTGTACTCGGGAGACTCACGCGGGCGCTGGGAGGGCAACACGCTCGTCATCGACGTGACCAACCAGCGCGATCGTCAGTGGCTGGATGCCGTGGGCAACTTCTTCAGCGAGAGCGTCCATGTCGTCGAGCGCTTCACGATGATCGACAAGGACGTCATCCACTACGAGGCGACTGTGACCGATCCGACCGTCTACACGCGTCCGTGGACGATGGTGTCAGGATGGAGACGCAACAACGACAAGCCGCTGGAGATCTGGGAGAACGCCTGCTGGGAAGGGATTCAGGAGAACCTGCAGGAGACGCTCTTCGGTCACAAGCAATACCAAGGCTCGGCAGCGCTACCCCGATAACGCGTCGAGCACCGCCCTCGGATTGTCCGACGCGATCACCAGTCGATTGCCTGTGGCGAGATAGCTGTAACGCACGTTGATGTGTGCGTTCGCAATCGCTTGAAACACGCGCGCTGCTGCGCCCGGCTGGTCGGCGACCGGAATGATCGCAACCTGCTGTTGCTGGATGATACGAAAGCCCGCGTCGCTCAAACAGCGGCGGGCGGCTTCCAAATCCGGCGCGAGGACGTGCACGACACCGTTCATTTCGGAGTAGCCGTCGATATTGATGCCGGCAGCGCTCACACAGGTGATGGCGCGCGCGAGGACTCCAGGACGATCCTCGTGCAGACTCACGGCGAGATCAGCAGCGAGGTGAGGTTCAGTTGTATTGCTCATGGCTGTGCCCCGTACCGGGTGCACAGGCTAGCGCAAATCAGCGGTTAGGGGGAGGGGGTCAGGGATTCGTGAGCAGCAGCTGGATGACCGCGGTGGCCGCGTGGCTCTGCGCGATGGCGGGCGTGAGGTACCAGAGCCAGAACAGGGCGGTCACGAAAGCGACGCGGCGCCAGTAGAAGACGAACGGCAGCGTGCGATGCGTCATCAGGTGGAAGACGCACCCGAGGAAAATCCGGGAAATCACAAGCGCAAGGCCGATGCTGAACGCCAGCGTCAGCAGGAGCAGCACGGGTTGCATGCCCTTTATATCGGCACCGCGTGCACGGCCAGCAGGGTGTTTGTGGTAGATTCGGCGCGCCGTGAAGGTGGTGGTGGCTTTCCTGGCGTGCTTCACGGGCGTGGTTCCCGTCTGCCTCGCGCAGCAGACGCCTGCCATCGAGATAGCCTTTCCAAATCAACTGGTTCGCGGCCAGAGCAGTACCATCCACATCGCCATTCCGAGTCGCGAAACGTTCACCGGCGCCGAGGTGACGCCCTCGGCTGGCGTCCGCGTGACGGGCGTGTCCAATTTCAAGAAGGCCGAACTGTCTCAAAACGTGGCATGGTGGGACGTGACGGTCGATGTCGCCGCCGACGCGGCGCCGGGTCCGCGGACCCTTGTCCTGTTGACCCCCGCGGCCCGTTCGACAGCCGCACCGCTCGTCATCCCCAACCATGTGCCGCGCATCTCGACCCTCACCCTTGCGCAGGCGGCGGCGCAGTCGATTGACGTGCAGTTCTCGGCAACTGACGACAGCAACGATCTCGGCGATGAGCCGTATGTCTGGTTTACTGTTGCGTGCGGAGGGGAGCCGACGGTCGGCGTAGTGAGAGGGAAGCGGATGGGCAACGGCGTGCGCGCGTCGATTCCGCGACCAGCCGCCGCGGCGTGCGACCTCGAGCTGCGCGCCAGCGACACGCAGAAGATCGACAGCAACACGTTGAAATTGAGGGTGCCATGATGCGGCTGACCACGGTCTTTGTTCCGGCACTGATGCTGGCGCTCGCATCGAACGCGGTCGCGCAGGACTGGGACGAGTTCTTCAGCAAGGAAGAGCGGTTCAGCGTCAATTTCCCCGGCACGCCCAGCATGACGGAGACGACGTGGACGTCGCAGTTCGGCGCGATTCTGCCGGCGCGCGTCTACACCGGCGCGTCCGGTCCCGGAAAGTTCTCGATCACCGTCGTCGACTACAACCCGATTCAGCGGCTGCTGTCAGAGCGATCGATGTCGTGCGCGCCGGGAACGGAAACATGCCAGGGCATTCACGACTGGGGATTGGGTTACTGGAAGAATGACGTGCGCGGCGCCGTGCTCTATGCGTCGAACAAGTTTCTGCAGCGTGACGTGAAGGTTGTCAACGTGATGGCGAACTTCGCGGACCTCGTGGCGGGGCAGGAGCTGCAGCTGACGGATAACAAGGATCAGTCGCGCATCTTCGCGTCCATCTACATGCACGCCAATCACCTGGTGATCCTCGAGGCACGCGTCCCGAAGAACTATCCGCCGCCGACGATCTTTCAGCAGTCACTCAGCTGGTTGGACGAGAACGGGACGCGGGTTCGCTACAACAACATCAACCATAACGAACCTGACGTGCCGCCGCCGGGAATTCGAGGGCGGTAAGAAAGCTCCAAGCTCCAAGATCCAAGCTCCAAATTCCAATGACTGTTGGATCTTGGATCTTGGAACTTGGATCTTGGAGTTTGCCCGACTACTTCGACAGGACGTCGGGCCTTACCTGGAACTTGATGATCTTCGCGACCTGACCCTTGCCGCCTTCCATGTGGAACGGCGCACGCGTCGCAAACGTGCTGTAGACCGCCTTTCCTTTCCAGCCCGCATTCGCATCGTCGATGCGGCCGTCGAAGCCCTTGCCGTAGTACCCCATCGGGTAGGGGATGCGGAACGTCAGGAACTTCCCGTCGACCAGCGCGTTCAGCGCTTCAGACTCATTGCCCGTCGCCAGCGGAATGTCCTTGCCGAGGCCGAGCATGTCGAAGCGGTCAACGAAGTTGTAGTACGCCGAGTCCGCGCTGGCGACGTCAACCGCGCCCTTGAAGTTTGGACCGGGGTAGGCGTAGAGCGTCCAACCTTCGGGGCAATGCTGGCCGGTGGCGGTGGGTCCGTTGAGCGGCCCCGTGCACTTGCGGCGATCGAAGCTTGCCAGCTGTCCACTCGAGAGCGTCGTCCAGACGACACCCTTGGAATCGACGTCCATGCCGCGCGGTGCGAAGCCCTGCGCCGAGGCCTTCGGGTTGTTCCACGGAATCTCGTAGATCTCCGAGAGCGCCGTGTTGGTCGGGTCTGGACCCGGAACGACACGAACCAGGGCGCCGGGCATACCGAGCACCGATCCCCACACCGAGCCGTCCGGCGCGGGCGCGACGCCGTAGAAGCCGCCCTGGATGCGCTTGTCCTTGGTCGGATCGATCGGGTCGTTGATGCCGACATACGCGTCGCGCTTGCCGTTGCCGTTGGTGTCGAGCACGAACGGCGCCCAGCCCTGCGCCTTCGCCTCGTCGTGCGTCTGGTTGTAGATCTTCGTGTCGAACCACGCGATCACCGGGCCGCTGCCTGTAAACCAGAGCACGTCTTTGTCGTCGAAGTTCAGATGATGCGTCCCGAAGCATGTGTCGATGGTCGTCATCTTCTTCGTCTTCGGATCCCACATCTGCATTTCGCGGTTGCTCTGCGCAATCGGGACCAGCTTCGCCGACGGGTGGCTCGAGCCCTCGCGGCACCACGCGGCCGTTTCGGACGGACGGATCCGCGCCGCGACCCAGACGCGCGCTTCCTTGTCCATGGCGAAGCTGTGTGAGACCGACTGGCTGTTCCAGATCGCCTCGTCGCCCCAGTACGCGGACGGCGCGGCGGGCGGTTGATCGGCGGCACTCGGCGTTTTCGGATCACGTACCACGAGCGCAACCTGCGTAGCGGAGTTCTGCGCCGGGTTCACGACCGGCAGGAACTGCGTGCTCTCCTCGGTTGCGCCATAGATCGGACCGTTGGCGTTGACCGTCGGATTGCGCTTGTCGCTCGAGATTTCGTCGTGGAGATACGTCGTCGGCGTCCCGTAGTCCCACATCGTGATGACGATGTTGCGCTCGCGCCCCGTCGGCCGCTGCGGTGCGGATGCCGGCAGCTCCCCGCGCGCGACGCGATCGGTCCAGTCCGCATACATCTGCAGCGCCCGCTGACGTCCGACCTGCGTGAATCGCGCGCTCATCGCGCCGCCAGCCTGCCCGGACTGGATACGGCGATCCCACGCGGCGATTGAATCTTCGAACGTGCCCAGTGCTTTCGGGACCTCGCGCGTCGCCTTGCCGCCGATCTGATGGCATGCCGTGCACGCGTCGGTCGCAACGATGTTACGGACCCACTCACCCTGACTTTTGATGCTCGGCGAGATACCGTTGCCACCTGGTCCGGTGCCCTTGCCGGGGAAGTCGCTCTTCGGGGGCAGTTGCATCAGCGACCACCAATACTGCGCAGGGTAGTACTGCGCGGCAGCAGCAGGATTCGGCGCGGTCACCGCCGTCAGGTTCATCGTTTTGCCAGGAGTGGCTTTTACTTTGGCGGAGTCCACCAGACCGTAGCCGCGCACCCACACGTCGTAGGTCGCTTTCGGCAGGTCGGGAATGACGTAGCGTCCCTGATCGTTGGTGACGACGATCTTGATCAGCCGGGTAGGCGTTTCGCGGGTTTCGGCGATGACCCAGACACCCGCTTCGGGTCCGCGGGCGCCGGTGACGACGCCGCCGATGTCGTCGTTATCGATTGCCACGGATCCGCCGGCTTGTTGCGCGCGGAGCGAGGTCAGGGACATCGAAAGCCCCAGTACACAGCAGAGCAAGACGATCAGGCGCGTCGTCTTCATAGCGAGCCTCCTGTTGCCCGGGAGTGTGCTCCCCGTGAGTCTGGCAGTCAAGGAAATCTGGAACTACTATAGGGAACGTTATGCGGCGCAGGTCGACCATTGCCGTCGTCGTGGCGTTCGTCGCCATGTGCGCGGCGGTGGGGTACGCGCAGCAGATCTTCAGCGGCTATTACGGCTACACACCACCGCGGTATCCCACTGCCAACAGCTTCAAGGGCGCGTTCAACATGTGCCGGCTGCAGTTCACGAGCAACCGTCGTGAAAAGCGCGGCTGGGACACCGATTATCCCGGTGCCGACATCAACTTCAGTGTTCGGCTAGCCGAGCTGACGCGCACGCGCGTCACCAAGCAGCCAGATCACCACGATCCTGAATACGTCGTCGTCCGCATCACCGACCAGGCGCTGTTCCAGTGTCCGTTCATCCTGCTCGAGGATGCGGGCACCGCGATCTTCACCGATCAAGAGGTGAAGCAACTGCGCGAGTACTTCCTCAAGGGCGGCTTCGCGTTTGTTTCCGATTACTGGGGCCCGCTGGCGAAGGAGCAGTTCGACGACCAGATTGGCCGCGCGTTGCCGCATGACAAGTACCCGATCATCGATCTGCCCATGGATCATCCGATCTGGCACACGCAGTTCGAACTGTCGCACCTGCCGCAGATGTCTTCGATTCAGTCGTGGCGTCGTACCGGCGGCGGCACGACCGAGCGCGGCGTGCAGCCGGGAACGCAGAGCGCGCGAGCGATCGTCGATGAAAAGGGGCGAGTCATGGTCGTCATGGTGCACAACGACGACATTCCGGACGGCTGGGAGCGCGAAGGTGAGGAGCACGAATACTTCGTGCATTTCTCGCCCGATGCTTATTCAGTGGGCATCGACGTCCTCCTGTATGCTCTGACACACTGAGGATGGGCGTGGGCGGGTCTGAAGACCCCACCCCTTCACGCGCCCGTACGCCGCACATGAAAACGACGCACATGAAAACGACTGTTCTGATGCTGCTGATGTCGTCCGTGGTGTTCGCGCAACAGGTCACCAAGAAGGAGATTCCCGGCATCTCGACGTTCGCGCAGGTAGAGACAACCATCGCCTGTGGCGGCGCGACGAGGCCCGAAGCGATTCGCGAAGTTGCGAAAATGGGCTTCAAGTCGGTGATTAACCTTCGCCTCGCCAGCGAACAGGGCGCGCAGGTGGAGGAGGAAGGGGAGGCGGTCAAAGCAGCGGGCATGCGCTACGTGCATCTGCCGTTCGATCCGCAGAACCCGGACGCGCATCTGATCGACAATTTCATTGCTGCCGTTACCGCGCCGGCGAATCAGCCCGCGTATGTGCACTGCGCCGCCGGCGGTCGGGCGGCATCGCTCTGGATGGTGAAGCGTGTGCTCGCCGATGGTTGGGACGAGCAGCGCGCGCTGACCGAAGCCAACGCGCTGGGACTAAACGATCGGTTCCGTCCTTTTGCGCTCAACTACATTCACACTCATGGCAAGAAATAGGTTTCGGGCGTCAGGTATCGGGCTTCAGCGACGTTCCTTTCTGACACGACTCGGCATGGGCAGCCTCGCCACACTCATCGCCCGATCAGCGTCAGCACAAGGACGTAGTAGCAGCGGGCCTTCAGGTCCGCCTCAGAAGTTCTGGTCGCAGGAGTACTGGGCGCAGAAGGGCGACGTGAAGCTCTACATGTTCCGCAAGCGCCAGACTGCGCCGAAGGCAGGCGAGAAGCCGATGCCGGTGCTCGTTCTCGTGCACGGCTCATCGATCTCTGGACGGCCGACATTTGATCTCACGGTTCCTGGGCGCGGCGAGTACTCGCTGATGAACGTGTTCGCCGGCTATGGCTTTGACGTCTGGACGATGGACTTCGAGGGATATGGGAGATCAACGCGCACCGAGCGCAACTCGGATATTGCTGAAGGCGTGAAGGACCTCGAGGCCGCGACGGATCTCGTCATCAAGGAGACGGGTCAGCACCGCTTCCATTTCTTCGGCGAATCGTCAGGTGGACTGCGCGTCGGCGCGTTTGCGATGGCGTATCCGGATCGAGTGGACCGCCTGGTGCTGGCGGCTTTCACCTATACGGGCGAAGGATCGCCGACGCTCAGCGATCGCGCCAAGCAGCTCGAATTCTACAAGACGCACAATCGGCGTCCGCGCGATCGCGACATGATTCGCAGCATCTTCACGCGCGACAAGGTTGGCACCTCCGATGTCGCGGTCGGGGAGGCCCTCGCTGATGCGGAACTGCCGTTTGGCGACAGCGTTCCGACCGGCACCTATCTGGACATGAGTGCGAACCTGCCGGTCGTCGATCCGTTGAAGGTGCACGCGCCCGTGATGCTCGTGCGCGGCGAGTACGACGGCATCGCGACCGAAGAGGATCTCGTCGCCTTCTTCCGCAAGCTGCCGAATAGGGATCGCGAGTTGATCGTCCTGCCCGGCATGGCACACAGCGTTGTGCTCGGCATCAATCGCGATCAGCTGTGGCATGTGATGCGCGGGTTTCTGTCGATGCCGAAGCGGCGCGATTCGCTGCAGAACAATCAGTCGACCGCCTAGTGCGTGTCGACTGATTCATGCGAGGCGGTTTCGAACGGGATGACCATCCCGTACTGCAAGTACGCCAGTCGATCGTGATCGACCAGGCCGTACATCCCTTCTTCGGGAATTCTAAACTCCACGATCGCGCCGCTGCCCGCCGGGACGGCGTACGTCTGCACGTCGTGCATGACTGACGCACCGTCGTAGACAGTGTCGAGGATCGTGCCCATGACGTGCACCGCGGATGTGCCCGGACCCACGTTGACGACGTACGCGCGGACAAGATCGCCCACGTCCACACGCAACGGTTCATGGGTCAGTCGTCCGTTGAACATCATCAACGTGGGATCGTTCTTCATCGCTCGCGACGGATCCGTGCCGGGGATGACGCCGGACCTGTCGCGCTCGCCGAACACGGCGCTCTCGACGACGACCAGCTCGCGCGCGCGACGGAGCAGCTTGGCGCGCGGATAGACGATCATCGCGCCCGACAGGCCGCTCTTGATGTGCAGGTCCGTCACCGGGCCCGCCGCGCAGTGGTACATGAACACGCCCGGCGTTTCCACCCTCTTCGTGATCTTCATCGTCATGGCGGGGCCGACCGGGCCGAAGTGCATCGTGTCGGCGCGGAAGGCATGTGAATCGAGCCCGTGCGACGTGCTCGCGTGATTGGCAACCGTGATGGTGACGGTATCGCCTTCACACGCTTCGAGCACGGGGCCGGGTAGCTGCCCGTTGTAGGTCCATGCGTCGAACCGCGTGCCCATGCCGAGGTCGATCTGCACCTCGCGCACGTCGAGCGCGAACGACTTGTCATGCGTCCCGGCGCAGGTGGCGACCTGGCCGTTCATCTTCGGAACGGCTGCATGGAATCGAGTGGCCGCGGATTCCTGCGCCGCAGTAACGCCAGTGCAGGCTGTCGTTAGTGCGGCCGCGGCGAAAATGACAAGCAGTCGATGTGTGCGCATATCAGGACGTGGTGGCGCGCGCGGCAACAATTCGGCGGCGTCCATGGGATCGGAGTTGCGCCACCCTTGCAACCGCCGGTCTGCGATGGACGCCGCTTCGCGGAGCTCTTATAGATGCCGCGGGAATAACTCCATCATCCGCGTCACCGCTGTGTTCACTTCCTTTCGCAGAAGGTCCTGACGGTCAATAACGCCGTCGATGCTGTCCTGCGCCCAGCCCCGCCAGACGACGCGGTTCGTGTGCGTGTCGACGACGTCCAGCACGATCGTTCCTTGCTCGTATTCAACGACGTTGGGTTGACAGTTGTCGTAGCAGTAGCCGTTCCTCGTATCGACGCCGTTCACGTTGAACGTCTTGCTGATGTTGGCGTGATAGTGCACGAGCAGGTCCGGCGTCCCCGAGGTCGTGCGTGCATAGTGCCTGCGTTCGAGCTCCTTTCCAACCGCACCTTCGAGGTAGTCCTTGAAGAACGGGTTGTTATCGAGTCGCGGGTCGCCGGTTGGAAGCGCATCCGCGGGGCCGAAGTCCCACGTGCGGAACTGAGCGAAGTCGACGCCCCGTTCGATGTGGGAGCTGACGTTCATCGTCGCGCATCCAGTCAGCGTCAGCGCTGAGAGCGCGAATGCAGCGATAGCTGCGGGAACCAGGTTCACTCGTTGGGGGCGTCGCATCGTTTGTTCCTCCGGCTCGCATGCCTGTGCTGCGAAAGTGGTGCCGTGTTTCCAACCCCGCCGTGTCGCGTCCTCGTGCTCGCGGTCCGAAGCGCGCGCGGAAAAACCAGCGACGGCGCGAACTTCTTCGACCGTTCGTAGACGCGATCCGCGATCTATCGCGGATTCGCGCTGGCATCGGTCGTGCGAATCGGATCGCGGAGGAGTCCACCCCATGTCAGATCGAAGCGTCGTTGGCGGCATCGCCGCAGCAGCCGCCATTCTCACGCTCGCGCAGCTGCTGTGGATGTTTGGAATGTTCTCCCCGGCCGACGCGCTTGCCGGTCGCACCGGGTTTCTCTATGCCGGGGTGATTGCCGCCTGGTTCTGGGGGACGCTCGGTCTGCTGGTTGCCGCCGCCGTCATCCTGCTGATGACCACTAATGACAAGAAACGCGCGTAACGGAAAGCGAGGGCGATTGACGTGGACGCATTCCTGAACCTGGCGCTCTTCATCTTCGTTTTCTACTTGATCACGCTGTACGCGGGATGGCCCGATCGACGGAAAGGGAACGACACCTCGGGTGGCGCCGCGAACCGTAACGCGGGCAAGCGAGTCGCTTAGGCGGCTCGCTTCACCTCTTCTCCACACCTCGTCAGGTGCACGTTGATGGGGATTCCCTTGCGCACACTTTCCGTCACGATGCAAAAGTCCTCGTAGAGCGACTTGCAGCGGTCGAACCGCTCGTCGGAACCGGCAAAGCAAGGCGTCAGCTCGACGTCGATGCCTTCGATGCGCAGCCGACCCGATTCGTTGCGTGACATTCGCGCCGTCACATGCGCATTTACCGCGTCAGGGTCGAGGTGCGCCTTGTTCAAACAGAGCGTCAGGCTTGCGGAGAGGCAACCGCCGACCGCTGCCGCAAGCAGTCCTGCAGGCGTCGGTCCTGTGCCCGCCCCGAGCGGTGCCGCTTCGTCCAGTGTGATCTGCTCCGCGCCGGCAACATCGGGGAATGAGACCGTGAAGCGATAGCCGTCCACGAGTTGAACATGCGCAATCGCGGTTTTGTTGTCGGTGCCCATGACGCCATCTCCTCAAATGAGGTTCATTCGCGTAATGCATCTGTTGAACCTTTTGAACCGTGAACCTCTTGAGCCTTTTGCACCTCTTGAACCCGACTGAACCCAATCGCAAGGGTGAAACATCCCCGATGCCGCGAGATTTTCCCCACGTCGAAACGCGTGATCACGAGACCCCGCGAAAACCGGTCGCAAATCCGCACACTTGGTGACGCGCGCAATCGGCACACGCGTTGCCGTTCAGGTCAATGACGCGGAGGACGTTATGTTCGACCTGTATACCGGAAACGTGAGGCACATGCCGCATCGCACGGCATTGCCGATCCTGGTGTCTTCGAGCGTGCAAGGGACAGTGCTCGTTGCTCTTGCCCTTGTCTCATTTCTCATTGCGACGCGCGAGCTGCCGGCAGTGCCTGACGTCCTCGCGTTTGTTGCCGAACTGCCGGCAGCCGCGCCGCCGCCGCCACCGCCACCACCTCGAGTCGCGCAAGCCGTGCCTCAGGCTGCGCCCGTGAATCCCGCGGCTGCGCCTCTCGAGGCGCCAACCGCGATCGCGCCCGAACCGGTGGGGGCGCCGATGAACGACATTGCGGGCGTCGAAGGTGGCGTAGTCGGCGGGGTGGTCGGAGGTATTCCGGCGCTCGCGGAAGCGCCGCCTCCACCTCCGCCGCCGCCCGTCTCTCATGAACCCGTACGAATCGGCGGCCAGGTCTCCGCACCGGCGCTGGTGAAACGCGTCGAGCCGGTGTACCCGGCCATCGCGCAGCTGGCCGCCATCGACGGCATCGTCATCCTGGATGCGATCGTGGACGAGCACGGTCGCATCCAGAGCGTGAAGGTGCTGCGCGGCCATCCACTGCTGGCCAAGGCGGCCACGGACGCTGTCCAGCAATGGGAGTACGAGCCGTTGAAGTTGAACGGCAGCCCCACGCCGTTCGAGCTCACCGTGAGCCTGTGGTTCCACTTCGACGACAAGGCAAAGAAGCGCTCTTAGCGGACTTGGAGGTGTGCGATGGCACGCTCGTCATCCTTCTTGATGATTACCACTGGTCTTGTCCTCTTCGTGGTCGCGCTTGTCGCGTTGACCGCAGAGGCACGCGCTCAGTACGCAGTGTTTGATGCGGATGGGGCGATGCGTCAGTTCCAGGAGCGCGTGGACAGCTATGCGGCGCTGCATCGCAGGCTGGCGCCGCCACCGGCCGCCATTGCATCGACGGACCCGATTTCGAAACTTCTGTCGCGCAACTATCTCGCCGCGGCACTCCGCAGTGCACGCCGCTTCGCACAGCAGGGTGAAATCTTCACGCCCGAGGTCGCCACGCTCTTCCGCTGGGCGCTGGCCGATTCGATCGGCGAACGCGATGGTGAAACGTTTCTGGCCGAGCTCAATGGCGGCGAGCCGATGCCGCGCGGCATGCACCCGGACGTGAACGAGCCGTACACCATGACGCCGCTCTATCGCGTCCCGCAAGAGGTGCGGGTCGGTCTGCCACCGCTGCCGGCGGAGCTCGACTATCGCATCGCCGCCCACGACCTCGTGCTGTGGGACATCTACGCCGGAGTTGTTGTCGATTTCATTCCCAACGCACTGACGTCGCGCGTGGCGACGGAATAGAAGGAGAAGGCCATGACCGACCGAAGCGAACGTGCCGTCTTGAACCATTTGATTGAGACAAACAAAGACGCGGAGCGCGGCTTCCGGCATGTCGCGGGACATGTCACGGACGCCACCATGAAGTCGCTCTTCCTGGATATCGCCTCGCAGCGCGCGCGATTCGCCGCCGACCTGCTGCCGTTTGCGCAGCGGCTCGGGGGCGCCAACTCGCACGAGGGGACCACCGGCGGCGCCCTGCATCGCACGTGGATCGACCTGCGCAGCGCCATCTTCCGCAACGACCAAACCGCCATCGTGCACGAAGCCGAACGCGGCGAGAGCTTCTCGCGCGGTGTGTATCAAGATGCACTCGACGGCATCCTGCCGCCGACGGCGCGCGAGCTCGTCGAGAACCAGTACGCCGAGATCCAGAAGACGGCCATGCGTCTGCGGGAGCTCGAGGCGTCATAACCGGACGGAACGGGAGGCTCTATGTTGCTCGACACTTCATATCTCGGAATGCGCCTCCCGCATCCGTTCGTCGCCGGTGCATCGCCATTCGGCTACCGCGTCGACACCGTCAAGCGTCTCGAGGACGCGGGATGGGCGGCCGTCGTGCTGCATTCGCTCTTTGAGGAGCAGGTGACGATGGAGCGCGAGGGGCGCATCGCGCACCTCAACCCGGACGACCAGCGCTTCAGCGAGATGATCGGCTACTTTCCGAAAGGCGCCGATTATCGCTTCGGGCCGCACGAGTATGCGGAGCATCTCTATCGAACGACGCAGGCCGTCACCATCCCCGTGATCGGATCGATCAACGGGCATACACGAGAGTCATGGCTGACCTATGCGCGGATGGTCGAGCAGGCTGGTGCCGCGGCACTCGAGGTGAACTGGTACGACGTCGCCACCAATCCACGCGCGTCCGGATACCAAATGGAGGACGACCTGGTCGAGATGGTGCGCGACCTTAAGGGATTGCTCAAGATTCCGGTCGCAATCAAGCTGTCGCCGTTCTTTACCGCGTTTGCGAACGTCGCCCGTCAGCTGGACGAGGCGGGAGCCGATGCGCTGGTGCTGTTCAACCGCTTCTACCAGCCGGACATCGACATCAAGACCATGCAGGTGGTGCCGCGGCTCGAACTGTCGACCAGCGCGGAGCTTCCGCTGCGATTGCGTTGGATTGCCATCCTCTGCGGGAGAGTTCGTGCGTCGCTGGCGATTACTGGTGGCGTCACGACGCCGCACGATGGGATTAAAGCGGTGCTGGCGGGCGCGGACGCCATCCAGATGGTGTCGGCCATCCTTCATCATGGGCCGTCGTACGTCGTCACGATGCGCCATTCGCTCGAGCAGTGGCTCGAATGGAACAACCTCGGTTCGCTCGCCGAAGCGCGCGGACGCCTGAGTCACCGTGCCACGCAAAACCCGTCGGCATACGAACGGGCACAGTACATCCGGGTGCTCCACAGTTGGGGAGCCCCGGCGGCATAACGTCCACGTCGGCCTGAAGCGGGTACAGGAGCGTCATGAACACAGTGTTCAAGGTGATGCACACGCCGACGTCGCGCGTGATTCGTTTGTTCGGGGGACTGTGGCTGGTGATCGACGCGACGCAGCAGCCGCCAGCGGTCGCATTCACAGCTGCGCTCATCGGAACGGCAATTGCGGTCACCGGCATCGCCGACATCTGTATCATGGAACTCATCGTCAATGCCGCACGCCGCGACGGATCAGGATCGCAGCAACGCGCCGACTGACGGCGTAGACGTCGTCCTGCGGGACGGCTCGACCGCGCACCTGCGTGCCGCGCGCCAAGACGATCGCGCGGCGTTGAGCCATTTCTATCAGCAGCTGTCGCTCGAAAGCCGCTACTTCCGTTTCTTTGGCAAGCCGCGAGTGGACTCGATCGTCGACGACGTGCTGCACGCGATCGCGCTGCCTGGCGCCTTCACGCTCGTCGCTGAGATCGAGCACCGCATTGTCGCCATCGGTCAGTACTTCCCAACCGACGCGCCCGGTCGCGCGGAAGCCGCCTTCGCCATATCCGACGCGCATCAGGGCCGAGGCATCGGCACGAAGCTGCTGGAGCGGCTGGGTGTCGAAGCGCGGGCGCACGGGATCACGAGCTTCGAGGCCTACTTCCTGCACGAGAACAACAGGATGCGCACCGTGTTCGCCGATGCGGGCTTCGGCGTCACGTGGGAGCGCGTTGACGGGCAGATCACGCGCGCGATCCTGTCGCTCGAACCGTCCGACGAACTGCACAACAAGGCCGCGGCGCGTTCGCGCGCCGCGGCACACGCATCGCTGAGCGCGTTTTTCCGTCCGCAGGGGGTGGCCGTCGTCGGCGCCGGACGTCATCGTGGCCGCATCGGCGCGGAGATCTTCCACAACGTCCTGGCGTGCGGGTATCGCGGGCGCGTCGTTCCCGTCAACCCATCGGGGCAGCCCGTGGAAGGCGTGCCGTCGGTGCCTCGCGTCACGGATATCGACGGCGACATAGCGTTGGCGGTCATCGCTGTACCGTGCGCGCAGGTTGAATCTGTCGTTGACGACTGCATCGCCAAAGGCGTGAAGGCACTGCTCATCATCAGCGCTGGGTTCAGCGAAACCGGCGCCGCCGGACGCGAGATGGAGGCAGCGATTGTCGACAAGGTGCGTGCGGCCGGCATCCGCCTGATCGGCCCGAACTGCATGGGCATCATCAATACGGATCCGTCCGTGCGGCTGAATGCGACGTTCTCGCCCGTGTATCCGCCTGGAGGGCGGGTGGCGTTGTCGACGCAAAGCGGCGCGCTCGGCCTCGCAATTCTCGATTACGCTACGCGACTGCACATCGGCTTCTCCACGTTCGCGTCCATTGGCAACAAGGCCGACGTGTCGGGCAACGACCTCATTCAGTACTGGGCCGACGACCCGGGCACCGACATCATCCTGCTCTACCTGGAGAGCTTTGGTAACCCGCGTACGTTCAGCGAACTGGCGCGAGACATCGGCCGCCGCAAGCCGATCGTCGCGGTAAAAGCAGGGCGCTCGGCCGCGGGCGCACGCGCGGCTTCGTCACACACCGGAGCGCTGGCCTCGAGCGATGTCATCGTCGAGGCCTTATTCCGTCACGCGGGTGTTATCCGCACCTACACGTTGGAAGAGATGTTCGATGTGGCGGCTCTGCTCGCGCATCAGCCGATTCCGGCGGGCAGGCGCGTCGGAATTCTGACGAATGCAGGTGGCCCCGCCATCCTCGCCGCGGACGCGTGCGAGGCGAATGGTCTCGAGCTGCCGCAGCTCGGCGCGGCAACGCGCGACGCACTGTGCTCGTTTTTACCTGCAGCGGCGAGCGTCGGCAATCCTGTAGACATGCTCGCCTCGGCGCCGCCCGAGCATTACGAGCAGGCGACGCGACTGCTGCTTGCGGACGACAGGATTGACAGCCTCGTCACGATCTTCATTCCGCCGCTTGTCACCGATCCGACGGCGGTCGCAGAGTCAATCGTGCGCGGCGCCGCCGGTGCTCGCAAACCGGTAATCGCGACGTTCATGAGTGCCCAGGGTGCGCCACCCGAGCTGCAGACCATTCCCTGCTATATGTTCCCGGAAGCAGCCGCGACCGCATTGGCGCGCGTCGTGACCCACGGCGAGTGGCGTCGGCGTCCGCGTGGGACGGTGCCGGTGTTTGCAGACGTTCACCCCGATGAAGCGCGCGCGATGATTGCTCGAGCGATGGACCTGTCCGAAGCTGAAGGCGGCGGCGAATGGCTGTCGCCGACGGACGTTCACGCCGTGCTGCGTGCGTTCGGTATCACGTCCGCCACAGCCGTGCCGGCGACAACCGAGGATGAAGCGGCCGCGGCCGCGAAAGCAATCGGGCTGCCCGTCGCCATGAAAGCGTTCGGACCGACGATCGTTCATAAGACCGACATCGGCGGCATCGCGCTTGACCTTGGTGAGGACGATGCCGTCCGACGCGCCTTCCGCGCGATGCATCAACGGGTCGGCGAGGCGATGACCGGCGTGATCGTTCAGCCGATGGTGCCCGACGGCGTCGAGATGCTCGTCGGCTCGACGTTCGATCCGAGCTTCGGTCCAGTGATCGCGTGCGGCACCGGCGGTACCCTCGTCGAGTTGTTCCATGACGTGGTCGTCCGGCTGCATCCGCTGACAGATGTTGACGCCGCCGAGATGGTGAGCGAACTCCGCGGCGCGCCGCTGCTGCGTGGTTATCGCGGCGGTCCCAAAGCAGACGAAGCCGCCTTGCGCGATGTACTGCTGCGTGTCTCCGCGTTGATTGCCGCATGCCCGGAGATTCAGGAGCTCGACATCAACCCGCTGAAGGTGCTCGCGACCGGAACCAGTGCCCTCGATGCGCGCATCAAAGTCGGACGC
>Ga0310811_10004615_pt1 | contig 17342 bp, 24 predicted proteins | sample YCmetagenome_FD_207642 | JGI IMG/M metagenome (GOLD analysis project Ga0310811, IMG submission 207642) | Soil microbial communities from experimental microcosm in Duke University, North Carolina, United States - YC | ecosystem: Engineered > Artificial ecosystem > Soil microcosm > Unclassified ...
GACGTCAGCGGGTACCGTATTTCTATCCTGTAAGCGTCGGAGACAAATGCCTCAGTGAGGAAGCAGGGTTGGCTGCCTGCGCCGGAATAAAACTCCGTCGATGGAAACTTCCTCATGTTGAACGCAAGTCGATGGAAACTTCCTCATGTTGAACGCAAAAGGTCAAAGGATGCGAGGATGAAGGACGGAGATCTAGATGGAGCGAGCCATTACGCAGCCCGCCGACCCTCTCCTGAAGTCGTGATCTGGCAGTCTCTGTAACGTAGACGCCAGTCATGAAGCGAGCCCATTATGTTTTCGTCCAGTCTAAACCAGTATATCAAATCGCAACATCCGGAGCTGCCTAGCGCACGTCCGCTCCTTCGTTAGCGAATCACAAAATTTCGGGTTTCCGAAAGCCGAGGTCCGCGTTTTGTCTACGTGATCGCTCGTTCGGTAATGACCTGATCCATGGGGATATCGTGCGCCTGTGGGTAAATTGTTGCAATTTGAGAGTGTTCAAAACCCACGCCGACAGTTCGTGGTCGCCCCGGCGCCGCGAGCGTACGATCATAATATCCCCCCCCGTACCCTAGCCGATAATTCTGTCGATCAAAGCCTACGACCGGCACTAGCAACAAGCTGGGCGCCACGGGCTCACCCACGGCAGGGACGGGAATGTTCCATAAACCGCTCGCCATCGTGATCCCAGGCCGCCATTCACGAAAGATCAATGGTTCCGCCTTACGCACGACGACTGGGAGCGCAAGCCTTACTTTTTGAGCGTGCAGAAGTCTTATCACTCCACGCGGATCATATTCCCCCCTAAACGGCCAATAGAAGCCGATCAACGTCCCGGCTTCTATTGGCAGGACTTTCAGGAGTGCGGCGGTAATCGCTTGGCTGTGAGCGCTTCGCTCCCTTGACGAAATGGCCAGACGACGTTCGATCAGCGTGACACGCTTGGCTTTTCGCCACAAGCGAATCTCCTCCCAGTGGTGGACCGGATTGGTTGTGGGCGGCTCTTCGGGTTGAGAATTCGATATATGATCGAATTCGTGCATCATACATGCGGGCGAACTGTAGGACCGGAACTCAAACTCGTCGTCTTCAGGATCACCCTCATGATGCGCCTTGTCATTCCCGCTCATGTCCGCTCTCCTTCGTCACAACCGAACCAGCCCCACGTCCTGACCGGGACAACGCATGCAGTTCAGTATGGACCCAATCTATTTTGTGGTAACTGAGCCATGCGTCTCGCCCAACTCGTTTGATGGCGCAAGATTCTGGTAGGTGTTCCCAGACCAGAGTCATTAATCGACCGCGCTCCTGACTGCGACAAAGCACCTGTCTATCCCCGCTGGGCCTGTGACCGCGCCATCCAACGTTACCGTCAGTCTGGGCTAACAGAGCCGCAGACATTATCGATCTTATCTATTAAGAGTCAATAATAGCCAATCAGCCGTGAACATTGCGACATTAGAGATGCGGCCGCCGGCTACCTTTGGACTCAGGCAAAATCCGGTCGGCTCAGGCCGTTGCGAGCCCAGCACCAGCATGGTATTTGACGTTCACCCTATAGCCTTTGTCTTACTCTGGCGTTGGGCCCGTCCTAGCAGTTCCTGGAACAGCGCCTCAAGATCATCGCGGCTGATGTCAACGGCTTCTCCATAATCCGCTAGCACCTCATCGAGTTCGGTGGGATCGAGAGAGAGCTGCGCGATCGGCGGATGCGGATGGGCTGGAACGTGTGCATGGTGCGGGTAGGAACGGCCAGTAGCATTGTTGTAGGCAATAGCCGTTATCGCAAGCAGAAACGAATTAAGGCCGACAGGCACCATTACGAAACTATAACCGAGCGCTGCGACATGTGGACTACCCAGCACAGCAGTGAGTGCAACTGCGCCGCTTGGCGGATGAACACAGCGCAGCAATGACATTGCTGTGAAGGAAAAGCCGACTGCCACCGCGGCCGCGATGACAGGAGATGCAATCCAGTGAGCTGCGGTTACTCCGATTAGCGCGGCGACAAGATTGCCCCCAATGATCGACCAGGGTTGGGCAAGTGGGCTTGCCGGCACGCCGAAAAGCAGCACAGCAGATGCGCCCATCGGCGCAATCAACAATGGCAGACCATTCGTCGAACCGAGCCATGCCGTGCAGATGGAACCGGTGAGCAAAATGCCCAAAAAAGCACCGATCCCCCCGCGCAGACGTTCGCTATAGCTTGTCGATAGCGGATATGGCAGGAAGCGACGCCATAAATTCATCGATTTGCCGGCAGATGAACGTATGGGACTCTATGAAGAATCAAAGCATCGAACAGACAATAGATGATTCCACATACGATTATGGCGACGATGACAATGGTGACCAGCATCAAGGCCAATCCAGCCGCGTAAAATATTGTTTCAAAAATTTTGTGCAGGTGGTCCTCTCCACGATCAGGCTGACTCGACTTGCCAAAATCAATTTTTAACAATTTCATAGCGATTAAATCCCGTTCGTTCCACGAGGGAGTAGCGCGCGACTGCTGGCATCGTCCGTTAGTTTCTCAACGACGATCGGCATTTCATCGGATAAAGGTTCTTTGTTTGACGTTCTTTTGTGGCGACGTCGGAAAAGCGTCCCGCGGCTGGTCTCAGCCTCGAATTCCCGCCAGCGCAGCTTGATGAGATCACCTCGCGAAACGATTCCGAGCAATGCGCGTGTTTCGGGGTCGATGACGGGCATCCTTGGCGCCTGCTGAGCCATCATTCTTACAGCAATTGTCGCGATTGTCTCGTCGAGCAATGCCGTGGGCACCTCGCTACCCATCAAAATGTCAGAGATGAGATCGGTGCGAGGTATCTGTGCGCCGATCCACCCCAATATGTCGGCACGCGAGACTAAACCAACAAGCCGCCTTTCGGCGTCCACCACTGGATAGGCGCGATGCCGGTGTTTGGGCTCTAGGAAGAAGTCGATCGCCTCACCTACCGTGATGCCCGCATGCAAGGTTTCGACAGGCGTTGCCATGATCTCCCGCACACGCACCAACGAGGCCAGATCGACGCTATATTCGCGGGTGACATGGTGTCCGCGGCGGGCCAGTTTTTCCGTCAGGATCGAGCGCTTCATCACCAGCACCGTGACGGCATAGCTCCCCATGCTGGCGGCGATGACAGGCAACAGGACGCTGTGGTTCCCCGTCAATTCCACCGCAAACAGGGTGGCTGTCAGCGGCGCCCGCATGGTTCCGCCCATCATCGCCGCCATGCCGAGGACCGACCAGAAACCCGGTGCGGCAGCGGGCAGCCACGGTGCCAACACGGCCCCTAGCCCACCGCCGATGATCAACAGCGGGGCGAGAACGCCGCCAGACGTACCGGACCCTAATGCCACCGACCATATGACGGATTTCACGGTCAGAAGCCGGAGCGCGGATAGTCCCGTCAATCCACCCGCAAGCATATGCGCAATATTGGGATAGCCAACCCCAAGCGCGCGGGGGTCGATCAGTCCGCCGATGCCGACAACAAGGCCACCGATGGCCGGCCACCACATCCAATGCAGCTTCAGGCGCGCGAACCAATCCTCCGCAGCATAGACCATGACTGTGAGCAGCGCCGAGCCTAAGCCCGCAATGAGACCCAGGCCAACCCACCCCAAGCCATGAATAGGATCGACAGTCACATTGCCCGTGAACGGAAATAAAGGTGTCGCCGTCAGCACGTATTGGCGCTCGAGGGAAGCGGTGATGCAGGCGACAGCCACGGGCAGAAAGCTCCGTGGCTTGAGTTCAAACAGGAGCAGCTCGACAGCGAGAAGCATGGCCGCGACCGGCGTGCCAAACACGGCGGTCATGCCCGCACAGGCACCCGCCACCAGCAGAGTCTTGCGCTCCATATCGGTTAGCGAAAACAGCTGCGCGAAGAGGGAGCCAATGGCGCCGCCAGTCATAATGATTGGCCCCTCGGCGCCGAATGGGCCGCCCGTGCCGATCGAGATTGCCGAGGAAATCGGCTTTAGGATGGCAACCTTCAGCCCCATCCGAGAGCCACCCAGAATGATGGCCTCCAGCGCCTCCGGGATTCCGTGGCCACGGATTTTCTCGCTGCCGTACCGTGCCATTAAGCCGATGGCGAGGCCACCGATCGCAGGCACCGCGACGGTCCATAGTGGCAGGTGGGCGGAGGCTGCGCCCGTCATCGCAAGATGACCAAAATACGCGGCAGAGGTCACCATACCGATGAGATGGAGGAGCGCCCACCCAGCGGCAACACCGCCGGTGCCCGCCACGACGCCCATCGCGGCGATGGCCAATACCCGAGGCTCTGTGGTGAAATCCCCCAATTTTTCCAGAAGTCCGTGTCTGTCACCGGAACGCGTCGTGCCCATTGCCACCTCAGTTGAAAGCGGGCCGGGTATATATCGTATCACGATATAATCAAGTGTCTAATCCAGTTTAGCGAGCAGCTCGATCAGCAAGGGGCGAAGTGCACGCAACTCATCTCGATGCGTGACGGACAGCGTCAAAAGTGCCACTTCGGCGGTTTGCGTCAGACATAGCTTCATTATGCGCCGATCCCTCGCGTCGGGCTCGCGGCTCACGAGGCCTAGTGCCACCAGCCTGTCCGCCAATTCACTCGCGCTATGAGGTTGGATGACCAAATACTCGGCCAGCTCACCGATCGAGATGGCAGCCTCCTTTGCGGCCCGGATGGCGAGCAGAGCCTGGTGCTGCTGCGGCGTCAGACCGGCGGACTTGGCCGCGGTCTCACTGAAATGCGTGAAACGTCGCAGCGCGGTCCGAAACGCCGCAAGGGTCTGATAATCTTCATCGGTGAGCTGATGGGTGGGCTTTTGTCGTTTCGTCATGCTCTATGATATCGCGCAGCCAAGCGCGAGCACCATACCGGGCGGCCTTTACTGGGCCGCCGAGTACAGCAGTCATCCTTAGTCCAGCGCTTCCGCCGGGCCGAAAAACTCAAAATGGGCTCGATGACCAGGCACGCCGAGCGCGGCAAGGCTACGCTTGATGAACGCCATAAAGGGTTTTGGTCCAAGAAAGTAGACATCGCAATCGAGATTAGCGGGTAGCCAGCGTTGCAAATGATCGATGGCAGGCCTGCCAAACGCGTGCGCGTCGCTGCCATCGGTCGCCTTGCCATGCTCGTAAACGATGAAGCGGCGGAGCTGCGGATAGAGCTCTGCCCAACCTTGCAGCGTCGTCGCGAAGGCATGTGCTTCCCTGGTACGGGCATAATGCAGGAAGGTCACCTCGCGACCGCCCTTGGCAAGCGCCGCTTCCGCCATTGCAAGGGTAGGCGTAATGCCCACACCGCCGCTAATCAGAACCAGCGGACTGGTGCCCTCTCGAAGAGTGAATTCGCCGGCCGGCGGAAATACATCCAGCAAACTGCCCTCATCAACCCGGTCATGCAGGAAGTTCGATACCAAGCCGCCACTTTCTCGCTTCACGCTGATCCTATAGCTGCGCCCGTTCGCGGCCGCAGACAGCGAATAGTTGCGCCGCACTTCCTGTCCATCGGGCACCAGCCGCAGGCCGAGATATTGGCCAGGTATGAAATCCAGAACCGGCTGGCCGTCCACCGGTTCAAGGTGGAAAGAGGTGATCTCGGCACTCTCTGGAACCTTGCGGGTGACACGGAAGACCCGAGCGCCGCGCCAGCCGCCCGGGTCTTTGGCGCGCTTGTCATACGCTTCCGCCTCCGCGCCGATCAGAACATCGGCTAACTGCTGATAGGCGGCTGCCCAGGCTCCGATCACCGCCTCCGTGGCCGTCTCCGAGCCCAACACCTCACGGATCGCGCGCAGCAGGCAAGCGCCAACGACAGGGTAATGCTCCGGCAACACCTGCAACGACACATGTTTGTTCACGATCTGTGTCGCCAGCGGACCAAGCTCCTGCAGACGGTCGATATTCTTGGCGTACATCAGCACCCCATTTGCCAGGGCACGAGGCTGGGCACCGCTCGCCTGATGCGCCTGGTTGAACAATGGCCGCACCTGCGGATACTCGCCCAGCATGATTTTATAAAAATGCGCGGTCAGTGCCTCGCCGCCAGTTTCCAGTATAGGAACAGTAGCCTTGATGATGGCAGTTTGATCGGCTGTAAGCATGAGGTATCTCCTGCTGGGTTGTAGTCAAGGTACCTGACCGGATCCGCGCGACTTGCCCATCCGTGTCCATCACGCCGGACACGGGCAGGAACGCGGCCGATATTTCTGAAATCAGCAGCCTGCAGGCGGGATGGAAGCGAGGGGTGAACCTCCGGAGGGATGTAGGGAAAGCAGGTCACCTGCAGACCGTGGGCAGCGCGGCGGTCTCGGTGATGAGTGCTATCCGCCGCTTCCGACGGCAGGCGCTGCTCCGGGCTATTTTCCCAAAAATTTCAGCGAGCGCCCGAACATCTCCGGCGAAGGTTCCGTTTGATCGCGTAGACGGACGCGTAAAGGCTGATGCTTGTACCGGCCTCTCGCGTGCCTCACCGAAGACCAGAAGCTGGCCAGTCGCTCAACACGGGTGGGCCAATCCACGATTGCCCGGCTGAATAGCGGCCCGAGCAATGGATTGGCGCGCACATCACTATCAAAATGGCTGACAAACAGCGCTAGGTGGCGTTCGTGGGAACCTTCGGCAATTTGCATGGCATTCGACTCTAAAAGCGGTATTGTGGTTACCTATTTATTGCACGGGATAAAAACATGCAAGTGCGATGCATATATGGAGTTGCCGGTGCGGCTGACCCGATACACTGACTTTGCGATCCGGGTGATGCTCTATCTAGCGGCGCATGAGGGCCGGCTTTGTTCGATTGGCGAGATCGCCAAGGCGCATGACATTTCGCAGAACCATTTGATGAAAGTGGCGAGCGACTTAGCCGGGTCCGGCTATGTGCAAAGCCTACGTGGTCGCGGCGGCGGCCTTCGCCTTGGCCGTCCCGCGAATGAGATCAACATCGGCCAAATGATCCGCCATACGGAAGGCAAGGTTGATCTCGTCGGATGCGGAGAGTGCGCTCTAGCCCCTGCTTGCGGCATGGTTTGCGTCTTTAGAGATGCTGTCGAAACGTTCTTTGGAACACTGGAACGATATAGTTTGGCTGATATTATGGCGACAGGCCACCCAGACCGCCTGCGCCAAATCCTGGCCGCTGAAACACAACCATCCGGGCTCCTTCAGTCGATCTAGGCCGAAGCTAGTTCAGGCAGCTGCAGTCGCGGCAGCGACTGATTGCCGTGGAGATACTGAGCAATCCTTGTTGACGAGTCTCCGACTATTAGTCGGATGCTTCGTTGAGATTCGTTTCAATTCCATTCGAATTCGAAGGTGGCGAATGATGACCCTACGGCGTACTTTCGATTTGCGCACAAAGCGGGCCTATGATCCGCCTGCAGAAAGCGACGGTGCGCGTGTATTAGTCGATCGCCTTTGGCCGCGCGGTCTGCGGAAGGATAAAGCTGAGTTGAGCGTGTGGCTGAAGGAGGTGGCTCCCAGCCCGGAGCTGCGCAAATGGTTCGGTCACGATCCGGCGCGTTGGGACGAGTTCAGTGATCGCTACCGAGCCGAACTCGCCGGCAACTGTGACGCGCACGACGCTGTGGCAAGGCTTGCCGAATTGCTGAAGCGGAGGCATGTAACCCTCCTATATGCCGCCCATGATACCGCGCATAATCACGCGCTCGTACTGGCTGCATATCTGTGTGACCATCTGAAAGACGAATATGACCGCAGCGCTCCATAGACTTGCTTGCGATCTGTTTAGCGGCACCCATGGAGCAGGCGTTTCGGAACCTACCATGCAAAGCCCTGAGGCAAATTGCGGAACAAGCGAGAGTCGTGAGCGCGTGGTGAATATCGCGATAACGTTCGCAATGGATGGCAGATCGCCGGAGACGACTGAGCCAGGCGAGGCCTTGTTCGAACCGAAGAAAATAACAAACGCCGCCGCCTGACGTCAGAAGGCAATGGTCCGGCAGCCTCCCCGTCCCGTTCATCGGCGAGCTGCCAGTCGCAATCTGCATGGACGTGAACCACGCGACCGTCTTCCGGCTCGTGCCGGACTACGTGCCGCACGCCGTCGACCGGGCTTGGGGCTGGATCGGCGGCCGTGACTCATTCGGCGGCATCGCAGTACCGCCATTGCCTGGATATTTCGGGGGCGCCATGGGGGGAATGCGGCTATGCGAACAGCTTGTGATCTATATTAGGCTCGCCATTCTCAGCCTCGTACTAATAGGCGTCCCTCCTCTCACGCTCCGCCGGCGGCCCCAAAAAGTGCCGATACCACATGAGGCTGTTCATTCGCATTTAGTCTAGCGAACGATTCAATCCGCTACCGGTATCATCGGAGGTGGCCGTCATAAGCGCATGTCGGCGAGGGTGTTTTGATCGAGCGAGAAGGCGAACGCTTCCTTCGCCCTGATCAAAGCGCCTCGCAGCCGACAGGACGGTAGCAGCCGGCAGCTTCCGCCGTCAGCGCGAAAGCATTCCACAAGCGCTTGATCCCGGGCGAGGTAGCGAACAACCTCGCCAAGCCGGATCTGCTCCGGCGGATGCGCCAGGATCACTCCGCCCGCCGCGCCTCGAACGCTCGCAAGATAACCGCCTGCCACAAGATCGAACAGGATCTTCGCGAGGTGATGGCGGGAGATGCCGAGACGATCCGAGAGCACGGTCGCCGACTGTACCCTCGCTGGTTCGGCGGCGAGTAGCATCAACGCTCGCAGACCATAATCCGTATAATTGGTGAGCATCATTGCGATGGCTTAGCGGAAGAATTACGTATTGACAATGCGTAATTTTAGCCGCAAATAGGTATTTGAAATACGTTATTTAGACGCGGCATGCACAAATTGCCACACGGAGCTGTCAATGCAGGATGTTGGAATTGACGAGCTAATGATCGAACGTCAGGTGCATGGCTTCTACGCAGCCGCACGGCATGACCCACTCATCGGCCCGATCTTCGAAGCCAAGATTGCGGACTGGGACCGCCATCTTGCTCGCATGTGCGCCTTCTGGTCTTCGGTGGCGCTGATGAGTGGCCACTATAGCGGCACACCGATGCAGGCGCACGCGCCGCTGCCAATCGCGGATGAGCATTTCGAGCGTTGGCTTGAACTATGGACAGCTACCGCGCGAGCTCAATGCCCGCCACCCGCCGCGGAACGGTTTGCCCTGCTCGCCCGCCGCATCGCCCAGAGCCTCTCGCATGGCGTTGCCGTCCATCGCGGCGAGTTACCGGAACGCCCGCTCGACACCACGGAGGTCGCCGATGTCTGACTCTACCACCCTACTCTCTGCTCGGATTGGCGATATTGCTGCGCGGCGACCCGGAGCCGCCACTGTGTTTCAGAATTTCGGCTTCGATTTCTGCTGCGGTGGCGATCGCACTCTTTCAGAGGTGATCGACGCGGCCCACGCGCTACCGGCACCCGTTCTCGGCGCACTTGCTGCTGCCGCACCCGCGGCTGGAGCAGGGGGCGAGACCTGGGCGGATGCGCCGGCGAGCTTGCTGATCGAACATATCAAAAGCCGCTACCACGCCCTACATCTCCAGGAAATACCGCAACTGCGCGATCTTGCGACGAAGGTGGAAGTCGTGCACCGGGATAATCCGAACGTCCTGTCCGGTCTCGCCGTTCTTCTCGCGCGGTTGCTCGCTGAAATACGGGTTCATCAGCAACGGGAAGAGGTCGTCCTGTTTCCCTTGCTACTCCGAGGCGACGGGTCGATGGCCGCGAGCGCCATCCAGATCATGCGTGCCGAGCACGACGATCACGGGGCCGCACTCGCGCTGATCGACAAGATCACGCATAATCGCAGCGTGCCTGCCGAAGTCTGCGCAACTTGGCGCGGCCTTTACCTGGGTCTCACGAGGTTGCGCATGGATCTGACGATGCACGTGCATCTCGAAAACAATATTTTGTTCCCGCGATATGAACATGCGGAAGAGGTACGGCGATGACCACGCGGTATCAGGATGCGATCGATGACAAGCGTCTCGACGGAGCAGCTCGAAGGCTACTCGACCTATTGGCGCACCCCACCCCGATCTCTCCGGATGATCTTGCGATAGCCATCGTGCGGGAGATGTTCTGTTCCTGCGTTTCTGATGAACCCGACGCATCGCAGGGGCATCTCGCCTCGATTCATACAGCGATCGCCGCGGAGGTCGTCGCACGGGCGCAGAGTTTCGCCGATGCGGGGCCCCCGGCTGGAGACGACGACCGCCGTATCGACATCGCCTCCCAAGATTCGTTCCCCGCCAGCGATCCGCCATCCTGGATCTACGCCTCCTGACCCCGAACAAGATCTAAAAAGATCATGACCTATGTCGTCACCGAGAACTGCATCAAGTGCAAGTATATGGATTGCGTCGAGGTTTGCCCCGTCGATTGCTTCTATGTCGGGGAGAACATGCTGGTGATTCATCCCGACGAGTGCATCGATTGCGGCGTGTGCGAGCCGGAGTGTCCGGCCGAAGCGATTGTGCCTGATGCAGATGCCAAGGCGGCGACCTGGATCGAGAAGAACCGCGAGCTCGCAGCAAAGTGGCCTAACATCACCCGCAAAGGTACGCCGCCGGCGGACGCCGACACATGGAAGGACAAGCCGGGCAAGACCGAATTGATCTCGCTGGAACCCGGCGTGCCATGACGATACCAGCGTTGGTGTCGGCCTACCGCGACGTGCTCGCACTGCATGTTTTCTCGGTGATCGTCTGGATGGCAGGAATGCTTATGTTGCCCGTTATCTATTTGCGTCATCGCGATCTTCCCGTTGCCAGCGAAGGGGCGGAGAGCTTCGTCACCCTTGAGCGGCAGATATTCAAGCGCATGGTCAACCCGGCAATGTATGCGGCGTGGGGCTTCGGCATCCTTCTAATCCTTACGCCCGGCGCCATCTCCTGGAACGCACCGTGGTGGCTCATCAAATTCGCGACCGTAGTCATGCTTTCCTGGTATCATGGCATCCTTTCTATCTGGCGGCGCCGGCTGCGCAACGGCCGGGTGCCTTCCGCCGCCGTACTCCGCCTCGGTATCGCCGCGCCACTCGTCTTTGCCGCAATGATCGTCACGATGGTGATGATACAACCTTAGCTTGGACTTGCTTCGAGCACGCGGATGGCTCCTGATACAGGGAGAGGAGATTTGGGTATGAAGCAGAAGCGGTTCACGTTGGAGCCCGAGGAAGAGATTCGACCGACAAGCGCTTAAGGGTGCACTTCCTCAACATGCTACGAAGCGCGAGATCGGGCTGCTCTTTTGTGTGCCGCGAGAAGGCGCTCCCCTTGATGTAAGAGTTGGGCACGTCCAGTCTCATTCAGGCAGCGATATAACGTCAGCAGGGTTCGCTCATCGGCTATCGTCGCGCCACCGTGGAGCTCGTCAGGCGATCCTTCCAGTAGAAAGGTCACTGATACGCTCAGCACTTGCGCGATTTGATAAAAGTGGACGCTCCGCAACCCTGCTCGGGCCGTCTCCCATTGCGCGACAGCGCTCCGCGAAACGCCCACACGCTGCGCCACCTCCCCCTGCGTAAGCCCCATTCCCTTGCGTCTGCGCCGAATTCGAGCAGCGATCTGTTCGGCTTGCGTCTGCTGGCCAGACTCCGGCGAGCCTTGCCGGCAATCCAAATCCGTGACGCCGAGGTCTTTCACAGCTAAGAGCGCCTCAGAATTGTTGGTAGTAAAAATAACGGGCGATACATTGCCACAAGGCAACAGTCACTAAAGACGGAGTCAATTAAGTTAATTCTTTGTTAGCAAATCTTCTCATCTAGCTCAAGTTGAACCGTTGCATCGGTACGCACCAGGGCAACACGATTCTTCCTGCACCGTGATCTCGGTGGTCTCCGGATAGATCCGATACTCGGGTTTAAACGGTTCAGGCCGGCGACGATCGCGATTGCCTGCAATGAGTTATTGCGCCGGCTCCAGAAGGTTTAGTCTACCCTTGGGAGACCAGGCCTAAACGCTAGCAGTATGCCTGTCGTCTGGAACGCGGTGTTGGCAGCGTAATAAAGTTCGAATAGCCGAGGGGAGCGCTTGTCGCCGCTTTATTTGCATCAAATCCGCCACCCACATACGGCGTTAACCCCGTATCGTTATCTCCACTGTGGACGATCGGCGCCCGACCCTAGGAAGAGACCGGCCTTGGCTTCGGCGATAGTCAACCAAAGAAGCTCTGGCTGGACGACTGACCGGGGGGCCACGGGCACAATTTCCTCAGGCTCCACGACCGTCGGATCAGTCAAATTGAGCGAAACTCGAGAATATTTCCTGCCCCTCGAGAACGGCCGATCGAGGCAGAAGCTGACCCAGAAGGTAGTTTCGAATCGCGGACGAGCTAACACGTGATGCTTTCGAGAGTGATACTGGAGCTATGCCTCGCCTACCTATAGCAAACTGCAATTTCCTCGAAAACGAAAGTTCCCGAGGGCCACGGGGCTATTTATCAACTTTTTTACCCCAGGGGAACATCCCGCTCACTGTCTGCGCCAAACTGGCGCAAACATGACAGTTGGAGCATATTTTCATATATATATTCAGCACGTTATGGTCCAAATATTTCCCAGCATCTCGAATGCCTAAGCTGATCCATTTCTTCCGCTTCTGCGATCGATCCTGCAGGCATCCCCTAATGGCAGCCCCCAAAGCACCTGGGTTTTGGTGTAGGGATCGGTGCCTCCATCGATCTTGGTCCGCTAAGGCTTTGAGCATGTCACCCATGGCTACAATTACGGCCAGGCTCATGCGCGGATCATAAGACACCGGGTATTCCCTGCGGGTCTGCAAGGTCATGGTTTTTTCCTGCTGCGCTTCCACCTTGCCGTGGGGGACGCTGTTGCCGTGGCTCGGCGATCAGCGCGTCCGGGAGATAGCGCAACTCAGTGAAAATAAGAGCCTCCATCGATCCGGGCTCCGGCGGCGACACCCGATGCGTGAATCACCACGCTGCCTTAGGCGCAACACAATCGCCCGGCAATCTACCCCGGTTACCGGGTCGCGACGAACGTTTAATCTAATCCCTCACTATCGCCTGTGGTGCCGACCCGAAGCACACCATCGATTTCCATAAGCCTGGCGATGAGGTGCCCTATAGGTCGTTTGCCCTTCACCTGCATCGACAGGGTAATGGCTTCCCTGGGCAGGGCAGCCTCGAATCCCTGAGAGCGATCCTCCACCTCGTCGCGGGCCTCGGCGAGCGAGCCCTGTCGCTCAATTCTGACTCGATCAATGACGAAGCGGAGCTCCGTGCAGCGGATGAGAACCAACCTTAGGATGCCACGTCCATCCTCATAGGAGATCTGCAGGTCGTTCGCGAGACGACGCGGCTTGGGCAACCGTGCAAGCAGCGCCGGAAAACCCATCATGACGATGTAGTGGCCGATGACCGTCGCGACGGCGAGGATGAGCAATCCGCCACCACAGGCCATACCAACAGCAGCCGTCACCCAAACCGACGCGGCCGTCGTCAAGCCGCGCACCACGTCGCGGCGCATGAAAATGACGCCACCGCCGATGAACCCGATGCCCGACACGATCTGGGCCGCAACGCGGGAGGGGTCCAGGACAATACGATAGGCCGAAATCACGTCCGTGAAGCCGTATTTCGACACGAGCATGAAGAGGGCTGCCGCCACCCCGACCAGAGTATAGGTCCGGAGCCCGGCGCTCTTCTGCCGCAATTCACGCTCGAGTCCAATGAGCGCAGAGAGAACGAAAGCGAGGGCTAGCTCCCCAACCTGCATCCAACCTTGGCCGACTAATTCAGCAGCGTGCAACTGTCTTTGCTCCCGAAAGCAGACCCGAAGGCAGAGTTATCCACGATCTGACCCGGGTGTCACCGCCTCTCGTCGATGATCCGGGCCAAGCCGCCCTCACTCACACTTATGCGGCTTCCTCAGTTGGAAACCTAGCCAACTTACGCTCGGCCTCTTCTCGATATTTGACCACTTACAAAATCACCGGGAGAGGCTAGACTTCGATGAAGCAGAGCCTCTCTTCATTGCCTCGAAGGGTCTTTATATGGCATTGGCGCCGATCGGCTTCTTCGCGATCAGGCCCTTCACCCCGACCTTCTAGAAGGACCCGCGCCGCAGCATCTCCTTGACCATACGAACGCTGAGCGGAAAACTGAAATAAAGCCACAGGGCGTGGCCGATGATCTCGGCGGGATAGCGGTAGCGAGCGTTACGCGGATCTCGGGACGACGTCATGCGACATTGATATCCATACCGGGCAGCTCAGCAACCTGCGCCCGTTTAAATAGGCAGTACCCGCCTTAGTCCAAGACGTTTGAGAATGGCTACTTGACGAAAGAACTGGTGCCGGGATTGCGCAGGACTCCCCAGTAATATCGCTCCGGGCGGAGCATCTGATATGACACCTGCCTGCGCTCCGATCTGCGCCCTGTCGCCGATGTGAAGATGGCCGGCCATCGCTGCCTGGCCTCCCACTTGTACGAAGTCCCCAAGCACGGTCGATCCGGAAATTCCAACCTGAGCGACGATGACGCAGCACTTGCCCAGCTGCACATTATGCCCAATTTGAACAAGATTATCGATACGAGTGCCGGCACCGATGATCGTATCCTGTACCGACCCCCTATCCACTGTGGAATTCGCGCCGATTTCTACGTCATCGCCAATTAGGACCCTTCCGAGCTGGGGAATCGTCAAAAAGCCGCTTTCAGTTCGAGCGAAGCTGAACCCCTCCTGGCCGATGCGAACACCCGGGTGCAAATGCACTCGTGCTCCCAGCAAGGCATGGCTAACGCTTACGTGGGCGTCGAGCCGGGTACCTGCACCGATGACAACGCCGCTCGAAATGCTTACATGGGGTCCGATCTGGCAGTGGGGGCCAATGCAGACACGATCTTCTATGCAAGCAAAGGGACCAACACTCGCCGTGCTATGCACCTTAGCGCTCGACGCCACGCTTGCCGTCGAGTGAATTCCAGGAGAGAGCGGCGGTGGCGCGTGAAAAAGCATCGCAACGCGCGCCCATCCTTCATATGTAGCCGCTGCCACTATGGCTATGGCGGAGGACGGAACGCGCTTGATCATGTCTGGATGTATGATTACCGCACCCGCTCGGGTGCGCTCAAGTGCGGACGTATACCGTCTGTTCCCCAGAAAACTCACTTCAGCTGGTCCTGCTGCCTGAAGCGGCGCGACGCCAGTTAGCATGAGGTCTGCTTCCACGGCCGTGCCACCTGCCGCAAGTGCAACTTGAGCAAGACTGTAGGAGCCGCCTCGGGCGTAGAAGCGTTCATCTCCTGTTGCGTGTTCCTTCAGCAATTCTTCGTCCCTCTATTTTTTCGGGACAATAGCATTGCAGACCCCGAGCATGCATCTCGATTTGTTACGAAGCGCCAGATTGCGGAATCGCAGCTGCTCGGCAATGGCCACCGCTTGAATCCACGAGACGAGAGGAACAATGTGTGTGGGTTGAGACGCGCCATCAATCGTAATTGTCGCGGCCACCCCATGATGTGAGCCGAGAGGGTGGGTCTAGGATAGTTCAGCCACCGCTTGCGGTCTTCGTGAAGGTTGAGCGCCACGGCTTGCAGTGGCGCTAGGCGTCTTCAACGGCGAGCGGCAAGGTTCTGCAGATGTCGGTGTAGTCGAGCGACAAGGTTGCGCCGTTCCTGGTTCTGCCTTGAGCTCTGACACAAGGCACAATGCAGCCCATCGAGATTCAGAGATCGCGTTTGACATTTATATCGTAGTCCGATATTTTAGATTAACGTCGAGATCGATGCTTTGACCTGATAAGTGATTGCTTTGTACAAATGAAGCAAGGGCGCGAGCGTGAGCCGACACGCAGCACCGCAACTTGTCGATGGATGTCGTAGAGGAAACAGAGCGGAGTGCCTCTTAGAGATCAGCGAATGCGATGAGCCAATGCAGGCATGATGGCTGGTCTGATGTTGAGCGCGGAGAATGGAACAAGCCCAAGACGTGGCTCGAGGAGAGCATAATTCTATGAAATCACCTGGCCCTAAAATTGACCCATCCTGGACGCATCGCTTCTGGCGAATCGCCCGCCGCATGGCAGTCAATAGGTCAAAACGGACTATTTCCAAGGTTGCTGCAATGGCGAGTGCAGGAATAGCAGAGTGTACGCGCGAGCTACCTCAGTCATGGGACGGCCGCTCGGATGCAATCGCCATCCCCATAAAGAGGGAATAATCATAGCGCTCGCTCAGAGCGGCTTCCAAAACCACAAAGCTAAGACTCGAAAGAATATGGAGAAGCGCGGGACGACGATGAAGGCGAAATGAACATCGGTCGTAGCGGACGGTGAGGAGGGAGAGTCAGGGGAGGGTCCTCTCTCCAACCTATCGACGTTCCAAGATGACCGCTGCTCTCTATGGTTTGCCTGACGATGCGATCCCTAATGGCGCGGCGAGTGTAGAGTCGGCGGCAGCGCCGGCACTCATTTTCTTAGTCAACATGGAGCTTGCCGGTTGGCGGCGTGGGCGTCCGCGGCGGCCGAAGCAATAAAATATACATGTCTCACTGGGAAGCGGCTCCGCTGGACTTGCGGAAGGACATGCGATGAATGTCAGTATTGTAGAGTTGCATTGGCCCCGCTTTCTGCAACCAAGCGGTCCAAAGGAAGACCCCTCTATTCTCCTCGCTGGTATAAGCACACTCGCAGATGCTCGGAACTTGGTCTATGCGATGAGGATAAATTTAGACACACTTGAGGCCGACCTTCGCGACGATCTAGACGAGTCAGTTTATGCCGACTATAGGCTAGACGTAATGCTTGATGAACTATTGTTCTTCGCTACTTTTGATCGAACATCTGCTGTGCCACTGGGCAACAGTTACTATATATTCTGGATGGTTCCCTTCAGTGAACCTATCATGCCAATACCCGGAATATGAGATTGAGAGGTGTCTGACGGAGAACGGATCGAGTGATTTCAGCGGGTTGTGATCCTATCGGATTGCGAGTCTCGATGGAATCATAATGGCCTGGACTGAAATCGCTCGGTCGCAGTATCGGCGTGCTGGCTACGCTGTGCAAGTAAAGTCGTGATCCGAGCAGAAGACCTGAGAGCGAAAGTGAGTTTTACCATTAGTGACATTGGGCTGCGACCCCTCATCTCCGACATCGTCTCAGCCTACGTCGCCCACCACACGGTCGAGGCGAGGGAGATCCCGGCGCTAATCCAGTCGGTATGTGACATTTTTGTTCGGTTGGGGGCTCCCTCTGTCGAGTTGGAGACTTCGCCTTTAGAGCCCGCAGTTCCAATCAAAAAGAGCATCTTCCCCGACTATATTATTTGCCTGGAAGACGGAAAAAAACTCAAGCTGCTGAAGCGGCATTTAA
>Ga0310811_10004617_pt1 | contig 17337 bp, 16 predicted proteins | sample YCmetagenome_FD_207642 | JGI IMG/M metagenome (GOLD analysis project Ga0310811, IMG submission 207642) | Soil microbial communities from experimental microcosm in Duke University, North Carolina, United States - YC | ecosystem: Engineered > Artificial ecosystem > Soil microcosm > Unclassified ...
CGTCTTTCTGCTCCATGTCGCCGACTGTGCGAATACCGAGCGAGTGCAGCTTCTGCTCCGTAACTTTGCCTACACCGGGAATGTCGCGGACATCGAGAGGAGCCAGAAATTTCGACTCTTGTCCGGGAACGACGTAGAGCATGCCGTGCGGCTTGGCCTTGCCGGAGCAGACTTTCGCGATCAGGCGCGAGGTACCGATGCCGATCGAGCAGTTAAGCTGCGTCTCGGCTTTCATTTTGTGATGAAGTTTGTGCGCGGCAAGCAGCGGTGGACCGTGCAAGCGCTCCGTTCCCGACATGTCGAGATAGGCTTCATCGATTGAAACCATCTCCACTTGCGGGGAAAAGCAAGTCAGCACCGAGTAGACTTTCTCGGAGCTGGCGCGGTAACGATCAGGATGGCCATCAACGAAGATCGCCTGCGGGCAGAGCTTGGCCGCGGTGCGTAGCGGCATGGCGGAGTGAACTCCGAATTTGCGAGCTTCGTAGGAGGCGGCGGAGACCACGCCGCGTTCGTCTCTTTGGCCGCCGACGACAACAGGCTTGCCTTTCAGCGATGGATCGAAGAGCTCTTCGACGGAGACGAAGAAGGCGTCCATGTCGACGTGGAAAACGGTTTTGACGGACGCATGCATCGGAATCACACTATCATCGGCTGCCCATGCGCCTGCCGCGCCCGCTCGTAAACCCGCACATACTCGCGCGCTGAAATCTTCCACGAGAAGTCTTTCGCCATCCCGTTTCGCATCAGGCGCTGCCAGGACTCCTGGTCTCGATAAAGCTGCATCGCCTGGTGGATGGTTCGCAGCAGGGCCTCGCCGGTGTGCTCCTGAAACTTGAACCCGGTTCCCTTCTTCGTGCGCGCGTCCCAGGGATCGATGGTGTCATCGAGGCCGCCGGTGGCGCGCACGATCGGAACCGTGCCGTACCTCATGCTGTAGAGCTGACTCAAGCCGCTCGGTTCATAGCGCGACGGCATGAGGAACATATCAGCGCCGGCCTCGACCTTGTGCGCAAAGGCATTGTCATAGGCCACGCGAACCGATGCTTTCTCCGGCACTCGCCGCGCGAGCCGCATGAACATTTCCTCGTACAGCCTGTCGCCGCTGCCGAGCACGATGAGACGTACATCTTCAAGCATCAGGCGATCAACGATCTGCCCGATCAGGTCGAACCCCTTTTGCGCAGCAAATCGCGAGACGATGCCAATCACAGGAGAATTTTCTGCACCGCGAATACCTGCTGCGGCCAGCAGGTCGCGTTTACATTCCAGTTTCCCGCTCAGATCGCTCGCGGAGTAATTGGCGGCAATGTACTTGTCGGTTTCCGGATTCCACTCGTCATAATCGACGCCGTTCAAAATCCCCCACACAGTTTGTGCGCGCTCTTTGAGCACACCTTCCAGACCAAATCCGAATTCCGAGGTCTGGATCTCCTGAGCATATCGCCGGCTCACCGTCGTGATCATGTCCGAGTAGGCGAGGGCGCCCTTGAGAAAGTTGACGTTGCCGAAGTATTCCATCTTCGAGATGGTGAACAGGTCCCAGGGCAACATCAAAAGCGGCAGGATTTCCGGCGGAAACAGGCCCTGGTAGCCGATATTGTGAATGGTGAAGACCACGCCGGTATTGAGGAATGCAGGGTCTTCAGCGTACTGAGTACGGAGCAGCACCGGCACCAGCGCGGACTGCCAGTCATGGCAATGAAAGATGTCAGGAGGGCCGAGGATTTTTGATCCCTCGAGAACGGCGCGGCAGAATAAAGCAAACCGTTCGGCGTTGTCAGGAAAATCACCCGCTGGAGTGCCGTACAATCCGTCACGATCGAAGAACGGCGGGTAATCCACGAAATAGAACCTGACGCCGGGATAGCCGGCACCGGTAAGGATCGAGCAGAAACGGTAGCGGTCATCAAACGGGACGGTAATACTTTGTACAACCGTTCGTTCCTCACTGATCCGCGTCGAACGGTAGCGTGGGATGTAAACGCTGACCTCGTGGCCGAGCGCGGCCAGAGTCCGAGGCAGGGCTCCGACGACATCTGCCAATCCGCCGGTCTTTGAAAATGGGACGCATTCAGAGGCGACGAACGCGATGTGCATGAACCAGGAGCTCCAGCGGTGCTTGCAGTTTTCCCGCGCTATGATATTGGGCGAGATGCGCGCCGCGTTTGCTGAGGCGTGCGAGACAAGTCTAATCGGCGGAACGAACGAGGGTCAATGAAAGCATCGAGCGCCCGGGTGCCGCGAAAGAAGCCAAAGCTGGGCCAACACTTTCTTACCGACACGGTTGCGCAAATTCGCATCGTGGAGGCGCTGGGCGATATTTCCCAGACGACCGTGCTGGAGATCGGCCCCGGCCAGGGCGCATTGACCTCTCAGCTGGCACGCCGTGCGCGCCGGGTGATCTCGGTTGAAACCGACCGCGTTCTGGCCGCGCAACTGCGTATGAAGTTTTCGCTGACGCCGAACATCGAAATTATCGAGGGTGACATTCTTGCGGTTGACTTCAATACCTTGTTTGGTCCGAAGCCTGGCAGCTCGCGCCCGGGCATGGATCCCGTAATCGAGAAAGTACGCGTGATTGGAAACCTGCCGTACTTCATCACGTCAGACATTCTTCTGCGGCTCTTTGAATACCGCAGTTTCTTTGACACGCTAGTGTTAATGGTCCAGAAAGAAGTAGCAGACCGGCTGGGTGCGCGGCCAGGAACGAGCGATTACGGCTTGCTTTCGGCGACCGCGCAGCTGTATACCAAAGTCGAAAAACTTTTCACGCTGCCGCCGGGAGCATTTTCACCTCCACCGAAGGTCCATTCGACCGTGGTGCGGCTCACAGTTTCACCAAAGCTGGAGAGTTTGCGCGTGGCGGAAGAGGACTTCTTACGTTTTCTTAAAACCTCATTCGCACAAAAACGCAAAACTCTTTGGAACAACCTTAAGTCCAGTTACACGTCTGACAATCTCAAGCGCGCGATGAGCAAAACACGGATTCAAGCGACTGTGCGCGCCGAGGCATTGACTCTGGAGCAGAGCGCCGCTTTGTTTCGAGCACTTTCCACCGATGGGGTTCCCGCCCAGCGCGCATGAGGAGGGAGTCATGACCATGGTGCGTGAACCTGCCGTCGCCGGACGCTTCTACCCGTCGAAACCGCAGCAATTGAGCAAAGAGATCGACTCATTTCTTTCGCTCGATGGCGAAAAGACGAAAGCGATCGGATGTGTGGCTCCGCATGCGGGATACCGGTATTCGGGGCACGTCGCCGGATCGATCTTTTCGAAGATCGAGATCCCTCGACGCTGCGTAGTGCTTGGACCGAACCACACCGGCCGTGGACATCCGCTGGCAATCATGAAGAGAGGAAGCTGGCGCACGCCTCTCGGGGCGGCCAGCATAGACGAGCAGTTGGCCGGACAACTGACTGGAATATTTCCTGCCATCACCGAGGATGCCGAAGCCCACCGATTCGAGCACGCCATTGAGGTCGAGGTTCCTTTCTTGCAGAAGCTGAGGTCAGATGTGGTTCTTGTGCCGATCGTGATTGGCACCGGTCAGTTGGTGATTCTCGAGCACCTGGGAAAGGCCCTCGCACACGCGGTACATGCGATCGGTGAGCCGGTTTTGATCGTCGCCTCCAGCGATATGAACCACTATGAGAACGATGCAAGGACGCGGATCAAGGACCGGAAAGCAATTGATCGAATTCTGGCGCTGGACGCCCGCGGGCTGCACGAAACGATCGTGAAGGAAAGCATCAGCATGTGCGGGTTTGGACCGGCGGTCGCAATGCTCACCGCGGCAGTGAAGCTGGGTGCGAAGAACGCAGAATTGGTTGAGTATGCGACCTCAGGCGATATTTCCGGCGACCTCGACCACGTGGTGGGTTACGCCGGGATTGCGATCAGCTAAGCTACTTGCCAGCCAACGCCAACAATCGCAGCGCACGGGCGCGGCTGACGTTCATGACCGATGTGTCGTCGGCGATAGATTTCAGCACGGCAGCAATCGCCTGCAGATCGCCAAGATTCTTTTCGCGCTGCATCTGTTCCATTCGCTTCAGGTCCTCATCAATGGCGAGCTTCTGATATTTCTGGAAGTAGGTGAGGCGCCGGCCAAACTCCAGGGTCGTCGAAAGACCCTGGAAAATCGTGGTCAGGTCCTGAACCGGCTGAACCGGAGAGTAATTGTAGGTTGCCTGTGAGTTGTGGCTGGCGTCTTTATAGATCAGCGTTTTATTTCCCGTATTGGCCAGATTCGTCCGGCCAGAGTCGACCTTTCCTTCGAAGTAGTGCGCCTTCTTCGCGAGGTCAAAAATCTGGGCGCGAACGCTTTCGGAAAGGGTGAACTCGAGCACAACCGGATCGGCGGGTTCGGATTCGTGGCTGAGTTGGCCGTTCGAGGTGTAAGAACCCTTACCATCAGAGTTCGTCAAAATTTCGTAATGGCTGGGATTGGAACCGGAAAAATCCAGAATAAAAGTGACCGTTTGACCTTGCGCATACGCAACAGCCCATAACACGGTAACGCAGAAAATGGCGCCAGCTTTCAGGGATCGCATGGAGAAAATTATGCCAAAGATCTTGAAGGTTGCGCTTCGCGTACTTTCATCTGGAAGGGACGGCGGCGTGGCGCTGGAGTGTCGCCGAGGTATGCAGATCGCAGATGGCGACGGCCAATGCGTCGGCGGCATCGGCCGGTTGCGGAGGTTCTGCCAGGCTCAGCAATCGGGCCACCATCATCTGCACTTGCTCTTTCTCGGCACGCCCGTAGCCCACGACGGCCGACTTGATGCTTAAGGGCGCATACTCGGTCACCTGGATGCGGCAGGTAGACGCCGCCAGCATTGCCGCTCCGCGCACTTGTCCAAGCTTCAGAGCGGACTTCGCATTCACCGCATAAAAGACGTCCTCGATTGCAACGCGGTCGGGTTGGTGCTCCTGGATCAGCGCGCGAAGCGTTCCGAAGATACCGGCGAGACGGTCCGGCATTGGATCAGACGAACGGACTTTGATTCCACCAAAGCCAAGGCAGCTCAGGCGATCGTGCTCGTTCATTTCCACAATGCCGTAGCCAGTACAGTCCGTGCCGCAATCGATGCCGAGGACGCGCATTGGGCTGAGTGTAATCGAAAACAGGCTTCAGGCGTCAGGCTTTAGCCGTCACGAAGAACCATATTAGAAACGTCAGACGTGAGAAACCCACTGCCTGCGTTGGCTGAGATCTCAAACCTAAACGCCTGATGCCTGACGCCTGAAGCCTGGTTTCTTAAACTTTCCGCTTCGGCTGCCGAATGGTAAGCTACATGTTCCAGCAGCTTTGGACGACAACGCTATTCGTGTACTCGGCCTCGGACTTGACGCAAATTCAGGACTAAAACGAAACAGGAGCTGGCAATGAAAATTGGCATACTGACTGGCGGCGGCGATTGCCCAGGATTAAACGCGGTGATCCGTGCAGCTGTCCGTAAGGGGACCTTCCATTACGACGACACCTTCGTGGGCTTTCTGGAAGGCTGGCGCGGACTTGTGGAAGACAAGAGTATGCCGCTCGATCTGCAAGCGGTCGCAGGCATCCTGCCGCGCGGGGGCACGATCCTGCGCACTTCGCGAACCAATCCGGCAAAAAAGGCGGACGGGCTCGACAAGTGCATCGCAACTCTGAAGAAGAATAAAGTCGACGCGCTGATCGCCATCGGCGGCGACGACACGCTCTCGGTCGCAACCAAACTTTTCGACAAAGGCGTGAAAGTTGTGGGAGTGCCGAAAACGATTGATAACGATCTCTCCGGGACCGACTTCACCTTCGGGTTCGATACAGCCGTGAACATCGTCACCGAAGCCATCGATCGCGTACACACGACGGCCGAAGCGCACAACCGCGTGATGGTTGTCGAGGTTATGGGACGCGACGCCGGCTGGATCGCAATCTATAGCGGAATTGCCGGTGGCGCCGATGTAGTACTGATTCCCGAACAGCCGTTCGACGTTGAAAAGGTCGCCGCTAAAATCCGTATGCGACACGCGCGCGGACGTTACTTCAGCATCGTGGTGGTTGCGGAAGGCGCGAAATTCGATGAGAAGGCGGGCGGGCCGGTGACGCTGAGCGGAGAAAAAGACGAGTTCGGACACGCGCGGCTGGGAGGAATTGGAAATGCTCTGGCGCAAGAGCTCGAGCGCCGTACCGGGTTCGAGACACGAACGGTGGTTTTAGGGCACGTCCAGCGGGGCGGCACACCGACTGCGTTTGACCGCGTGCTGGCGACGCGTTACGGCCTTGGGGCCATTGACATGGTGCATCGCAGCGAGTTCGGCAAGATGGCCGCACTTCGCGGCAACAAGATCGTCTCCGTACCGCTGGCCGAGGCGACTGGAACCAACCGGCGGGTTGATCAGGAAATGCTGGACGCGGTGTTTGGAATTTTGGAGGACGTGGAGAAGGAAGCGGTCGCGGGGTAAATATTAGGACCCACAAACAGGTGCCCCATCCTTGCCGCGCTTTTTGACGACAGGATGGGGATTTTGAATTTGGAGGCACTATGAAGCGCCTACTTCCCTTGTTGATGCTTTCTGCTGTTCAACTTCTGGCCCAGGGCGCTCCGCCGCAAGGCGCGCCCAATCAGCCCTACACCATGGAGTACTACTACAAAACCCAGTGGGGGCGTCAGCAGGAGTTCCTTCAGCTCTTCCTGAAGAACCACTATCCGCTGCTTAAGAAGCTTGTCGAAGGCGGACGCGCAGTTTCCGTCAAAATCGAAACGCCTGCGAACCATATGACCGAAGATGCGCGATGGGACTATCGGGTAACCATCAAGTTTAAGAATTCCACGGTTGCCACGACCGCGAATCCTGACGAACAATCGCTTATCAAACAACTCTGGCCTGATCAGGAGACGTACAAGCGCGAAGAGCAGCGGCGCTTCGAGATCCTGCTGGCCCACTGGGACTTGCCTGTGAGCGACGTCACACCCGACAAGTAGATTTATCCAAACTCCTCCCTTCCAGAACACAGCGCACTGTGATTACGCTCACAGTCTTCGGGCACGCGTTCCTTCATCATTACCTCAGATTCGAGATCGGAAGACGGTGGAAGGAGGGCGTATGAAATTCTTTGCAGTACTTATGATTTTGGGGCTGGCCTCTCTTGCATTCGCCCAGACCGGGCCGGGAAACGTGCCGAAGTACGACGCGAAGACTGAGCAGGTCTTCAAAGGGACGGTAGAGAACATCATCGAGCGCCGGTGTCCGGTAAGCGGCGGCATGGGTTCCCACATTCAACTGCGTCTGCAGGACAATACCAGCATCGAAGTACATCTTGCGACGACTGAGTTCACCAAGATGATCGAAATGAACCTGCGCCAGGGCGACAAGATCGAAATTGTCGGATTCAAGACGGAGTTTGAAGGCGTGCCGACGATTTTCGCTCGCTCCGTGACTCGCGGCATTGATACATTTATCTTCCGCGATAAGGAAGGCGGACCAGCCTGGCAACGCTAGGCGGTTTGGCCCGATGATCACTGGCCGAGGATCAGCGGCAGTCCATTTTTGTTGTTGCCGATCACTACGACCTTGGAATTCGGGCTCTTGGCCAGGTTTTCGGTGGCTTCAATTCCCTTCCACTCCAGCAGCGAAGGGGTGATGCCCTGGGCGACGATCTGCTGGAAATCACGCACGCCAGCGGCTTCGATGCGCTTGCGCTGAGCCTCCTGCGTCTCCTTTTGTAGCCGGAAACTCATGGCCAGCGATTCCTGCTCAGCCTGCTGTTTGGCCTCGATGGCGGCCTTCAGCGTGGCCGGCAGTTGGATATCGCGCAACAAAACGTTCTCAACGATCAGCCCGCGCTTGTCCAGTGCAGCCGAGAGTTGGTCGAAAATCTGTTTGCCAACCATTTCGCGCTCTCCGGTATAGAGAGCGTTCGCGCTGTGGGAAGCGGTGGCTTCACGGATGGCGGAGCGTAACGTGGGCTCAACCACCTTGTCCTCATAATCGGCATTGATCAACTGAAAGACCTCGGCCGCTTTTCGAGGATCCAGGTGATAGATCAAGGATGTGTCAAGGCTCATCATCAGGCCTTCGCTCGAAGGCACACTCGCCGATTCTTTGAGGCTCTGAGTTTGAATCGACATTTCATTATTGGTCTTAAACGGATTGATGAGATGAAGGCCTTCACCCAGCGTCTCTCCTGTCACCTTTCCGAACAACGTCAATACGCCGACGCGCCCGGTGCCGACGCGGGTCACGGAATTGAAGAGCAGAACGATAAACACCAACCCCAGAATGGCCAAGCCAATAATGCGAATCATGCTGCCTCCGTTGGCGTCGATGACTTTTCCCCTCGAACTGTCGAAGATGGTCATGGCTCCTCCCCTTTGTGCCAGATTCTAGGTTGCGAGGTACGTCGCGGTAAGTGACTTGTCTGAGGCAAGAGCTTGGCTCTTGGCTCTTGGCTCTTGGCTAAGGCAAGACCAACCCCCTCTCCAAGCCAAGTTTAGAGATTGGTACACATGACTGGCACCGATCTTGCCTGGCTGAGTGCTGAATGCTGAGTGCTGAATGCCCAACAAAATTTGCGCCGTGATCGTGCACGCCCTCATCTGAATTTCATGACCCCGCCCCGTCCTGCCGCGTGGAAGATTCTGCTGGCGTTCGGCATCATCTACATCGTTTGGGGATCGACATACCTGGCGATTCGGGTGGGCGTGCAGGAGATGCCGCCGTTCCTGATGGCGGGGCTGCGGTTCGCGCTGGCGGGCATCGTGCTATACGCGTGGATGCGCGTCAGGGGCGTGCCCTCTCCCAACTGGCGGGAATGGAAAGCTGCAACTCTGCTCGGCGCACTGATGTTCCTGTTGGATTACGCATGCCTGTTCTGGGCTGAACAGCGCGTGCCTTCGGGAATTGCGGCGGTGATTCTGGCAGCGATACCAGTCTGCATCACCATACTCGAAATCATATTCCTGAGGACGCAGCGGCTGACGATTCGTCTCGGCTTGGGATTGCTGATAGGCGTAGTCGGCGTTGCTGTGCTGATGAATCCCTCAGCCTCCTTCGGCGAAGTCCCGATTGATCGTCACGGTGCAGTAGCGCTGCTGGCCGCTTGCCTGGGCTGGTCAGTTGGAACCATCGTAAGCAAGCGCGTGGTGCAGCCGAAGTCGAAACCCATGAGTGCGGCGGCGCAGATGTTTACCGGCGGAGTGATGCTGCTTGTACTGTCCGCTAGTACCGGCGAAATTGGGCGTTTTCACCTGCAGGCAATTTCCGGCAAGGCATGGTTTTCGCTGGTCTATCTGATAATCGCCGGATCGATTGTTGGATACACGGCCTATGTATGGCTCTTGGATTACGAGTCCCCAACCAAGGTCGGCACTTACGCCTACGTCAACCCGGTGATCGCGGTCATTCTTGGGTCACTGATTGGCGGAGAAGTGATCGGCCGGCGGACGTTGCTAGGAATGGCATTAATCTTGGTGAGCGTGGTGGCGATCACCACGATGAAAGCCCGGCAGACGAAATTCGTTCCATCGCGCGCTGCGGCGGATTAACTTTGTAGCACAGCCGGCTCGGCCGTGAAGAAGCCTAGTGAAGTTCGGGTGTTGGTCTGCACAGGCGAGCCGCCTGTGCTACACAAGAAAGCTCGTTGCTACTCGTACCGCAGCGCTTCAATCGGGTCCAGATTCGCTGCGCGGAAAGCGGGAAGCATTCCGCTGGCGACTCCCACCAGGCCGAGAATGATCGTGGATATCAGCAACACCTGCGGTGCCACGATCAATCGGATATCCCCCGCTTCGGCGTGCTTGGCGAGTGCGCTGTAAAGCGTCAGTCTGCCGACCGAGAGCGAAACAATGTACGAGAGCAGAACGCCGCAGACTCCGCCGGCAGCGGTAATCACCATTGCTTCCGCAAGAAATTGAAACAGGACATCTCGCTTGCGCGCTCCCAGGGCTTTCTCGACGCCAATTTCGCGCGTGCGCTGCGTAACTGATACCAGCATCATGTTCATCAGGCCGACGCCGCCGATCCCCAGAGTGATCGTGCCGATAATAGCCAGCAACACTTTAATCGCGATCGTGATAATGCTGAACTGCTGCAATTGCTTTTGCGCGTCGAAGATAAAGACTGCGCGTTCGTCATCGGGCTTGAAGCTGTGCTGCGCGGCGAGGGCGTCGCGAATGCTCTTGGTCATCTTGTTGTGATCGAGGCCGAGGGAGTCGAGCCACATGCCGCTCAGGTAGTGATTGTCACGGAGCGTGTCCATCGCGTTATAAGGCACGTAGGCGGTCCGGTTATCGTCATTGTCTGCTTCCTGCATGCGCGCCTTGAGCACGCCGACAACCTGAAAGCTGCTGCCGTTGATGCGAATGCTTTCGCCGATCGGCGGAATGCCAGAAAAAAGTTTGTCTCTTGCTTCCGATCCCAGGACCACCACGCGGGCGTGGCTCATGTTGTCGGCTTCGTCGATGAACCGGCCTTGATTCATGTCGAGGGCCCAGATGTCGGCCATCGGAGGGTCAATACCCACGACTTGCATGGTGAAAGTGCGCGAACCGGCTTGCAGAGTTCCTCCGTCCAGGTTGCCAATTCGCGACGTATGCTTCGCAAGCGGCACCACATTGCGCATGAGTTCCATGTCGTCGTTGGTAAAACGGATTTGCGTGCCGGCTTTGTTGCCACCGGCCTGCTGCGAAGTGCGTCCGGGATAAATGCCGACAGCGGTTGCGCCGAATGCGTCCCAGATGTTTTGCACCGCCCGCCCAAAGCCTTCACCATACGCGAGCAGTAGCACCACCGTGGCGATACCCCAGGCCATGCCCAGCATGGTGAGAAGGGTCTTGCGCAGGTCGTGGCGCATGGCGCCGTAAGCCTGGCTGAAGGTATCGCGCCCTAACAGCGTGAATGTGCGCTGACCATGCCGATCGTTGGTAAGGAGGTGCGGCGAATCCATTTATTCCCTTCTCAGCGCCTCAACCGGTTCAAGCAGCGCGGCCTTGCGCGCAGGGTACAACCCAGCAACGATGCCGGCAATAGAAAGCGAGCCAATGGCAAGGATTGCTGTAGATTTCACAAGGCGTGGCATATCGAATCCCGGCGGCTGTGGCAACATTCCCAGCAGTGACATGACGCCCGCCGCGACCCCCATTCCGATCAATCCGCTCAGGAGCGTTAGAAATGCTCCTTCCACAAAGAACTGAAACAGGATGCTGCGGTTGGTGGCGCCCAGAGCTTTTCGCAATCCGATTTCGCGTGTACGATCTGCCACCGAGACCAGCATGATGTTAATGATCCCAATCGCGCCCAGGCCGAGCGTGACCAGGCCGACGCTGCCGAGGAACATGTTCATCGCATCGAAAATCTTCCCAATTGCGTCCACTGTCTTGATCGTGTCCCACTCGTCGTAGGCATCGGAGTTGGTGTAGTCGAAGCCGTGGTTCCGGGCAATCACTTTGTGGACTTCCAACTTGGCGGTTTCGTGCAGGTCGCGCGATTTCGGCTGATAGTTCAGGAACGAGATGGCATCATCCACCTCGCCGACATTTTTCGGCGGAAAGTTATCGCGCATCTGCGAGAACGGGATGAAAATCTGAAGATTGCGGGTATTGTTCTCGCCGTGTCCGATTCGCTTGAGAGTGCCTATGACCTGGAAACGGACGCCATTCAACAGTATGGTTGCCCCGACCGACGGCCAGCCGGGAAACAGAACCCGGCGCGCCTCATCGCCAATGACGACTACGGGCCGTTTCTCAGAGACGTCGAGTTCGTTAAGCCAGCGGCCTTCTGAGATCGGCAGATAGCGAATCTGGTTGTAGTCGGCGTGCACACCCATTAACTGTCCGCTGCTCTGGAAGTAATCGCTGACCGCGCGCACGTCGTTACGCGAAATCACCGGCGCGGCCAGCTTTACATCCGGGCAGTCACGCTCGACGTCGCGATAGTCGCGCTCGGTCAGAAAGTACCAGCGCAGGCTGGTGAAGCTGCCGTTCATTGCGGGAGCGCGGCCGCCCCAGATGAACATGACGTTCTCGCCAATCTCGTCGAATTGCTTGCGATTACCGGAGCGGAAACCCTCGCCCAAGCCCACCAGCAGCAAGAGCGACCCTACACCCCAGGCAATCCCGAACATCGTGAGAAACGAACGGAGCTTGTGGGCCCAGAGCGTGCTGAGGGTCTGTCCGAAGATTTCCAGGAGCGGACGCATGCTTAGGTAATGATACGTGAATGGGAGGCCGCATGTTCCGCCGAGGCGGCATAGCCGCCGATTGTATTTATTGCATTATCAAGACGAATCCGGCAGTGGGGCACAACACCATCACTGGTAGTAGGCGTCTCGACGATGTTGTAGTTGCCTGTCGGTGCCAGGGCCCCGCCGCCCCTCCACCTCCGCCGCCATTTCCGCCGCCACAGCCAATCTTGCCGAGCACAACCGCACACAGCAGAAGAACCAGAACGGGTGGAGTACGGCGGCGGCGTAACGATGCGGACGCAGCGATGGTGACGATCGTGACGGTTGAATTGCCGATTTCATTCACGCTGGCCGGGCTAAACTAACGGTGCTGTCGTACGCAGCTAGAGCAATGGTGAGCGTGCTGCTTGCTGTTCCCCCGGCTCGGTCACGGTGATGCTAGAGCTTCCCATACTAAAGGTAAAATCTCCATCCACGCTGAGCGTAACGGCGACAGCCGAAGATACTCTGAATGGCTAGAAATATTGGCTGGTTCCCGAGGTCGCGTCAAGTTGTTTTGTGAAAGATGCGGCGAAAGCTCTCAAACCAATAGCCGGGACCGACTGCTGCTAGCGCTGTTCGTGCATAGGAGGGGTCTGCGGCTGAACTTCGTGCTTGCGGTTCAAGGCCGAGTAAAGCAGCGCCGCAACCAGGATAACCAAAACGATTATCACGGTGAAGGGCCTTGCCCGGACGCTGGGTGGGCAGAACATGAAACTTCGATGCCGAAGACTGGAAGGTGGTGGTCGGAAGTTTAAGTTACTTAGGCATTGTTACCAATTGCATGGCGCTTTTGCCTTGTTACACTACGCAGTCATGGCCCCGCGGCTCAGATAAAACAGAGCAGCGGTTTCGCATTTTTGACGCGCGACTCCTTAATTGTAAAGAAGCACAGGGAATTCAGCTACTTCCGCGTTGACATCTTGACCAGTTCCCGCCATGTGATCAGCTTGACGTTCTCTTGAGCCAGGATCTGGCGAAACTGATCACTGGTGAAAAAGTCGAAATCGCGCTGCCTCCACGCTGCACCCCACGTTGAGCGCTCCCTGGTGGCCGCGCGCAGTTCCTCATCGTCAAAACCGGGATGAATGACGAATTCGGTCACACCGGGTTGCAAGTTTTTCAGCGCCGAAATGTAAAACTCAGCCCACTTTTCCGGTGGAACTTCTGGTCCGATGGTGACCGTATGGTCGAGAACTATGTCATCAGAGCCGAGGCTCTTCTCCAGATAAGGATGCTCAGCGAACCAATCCCTGGTAACGAAGACCGGCAACTTGTAGGCATGAGCCACGCGAACCATGGCATCGAATATTTCTTTCCCATTCACAATCAGCCGATACTGATGCGAATCGAGGTGGGTAGGGTGAACCCCCATTGCCAGCGCGCGTTCGATCTGGGCGCGCAATTCAATCTCAACCTCCTTCGGATTGATGTGCGGGTTTTGTTCCCAGTCATGATGGAAGTACCGATTTTGATCCAGGAGACTCGGCACCGTGTCGGCGGCAGCGACCGGACCCCAACGGTAATAAACTCGCTCACTGGTCAGCGTGAGATGCAGCCCGAAATCCGCGTCAGGATGCGATTTGGCGTAGTCAGCGATTTCGGGGAACCACGGGCATGGCACCATCATGCTTGCAGAGTTGATCGAGCCGGCTTCCAGAGACTTTATCGCCGCCGCGTTCACCGCATGAGTTTCGCCAAGGTCGTCGGCATGAACGATGATCAGCTTTGTGCCCGGAGGGTATCCCAGGCGGTCCGCAAGAGTTTGCGCCGAGATTGCAGAGGCGTGAACAAACAGGAAGTAGCCCAGAAGCAACCGAACACTCGTGGATTTTTCCATCATCCTGCCTTCGAGTTGGGATCGGACGCACGCAGGTCCCGGTTCTCGATTCAATGATTGCTACCTATGAGAACGGAAGGCCTTAATTGTCCGGCGTGACTGACGTATATTAACAACCTCGGTGCTGAACAGCACTCCCAGGAGGTTCCTGTGGCCAATGACTTTCCTCGATTTGATTTGGCCGGTGACGTGGCCTTAGTGACCGGCGCCGCTCGTGGGCTCGGCCGTGCCATTTCTCTGGCTCTTGCTCACGCCGGTGCGGACGTGGCGCTCGGTCTGAGAGATGTGGAAACCGGGGGCGATCTTACAAAAGAGATTGAGGCCATCGGCCGGCGGGCGTTGCCGTTGCAGATGGACATGACTCAGCGCGACCAGATCTCTCGCGCTATCAAAGATACGGCGCAGCACTTCGGACGTCTTGACCTGCTCGTAAACAATGCCGGACTGGCTCCTGAAAATCTCGCTGAAAATGTAACTGAAGAAGATTTTGATCTGACTCTGAGGGTGAACCTCAAAGGGACGTTTTTTGCGAGTCAGGCGGCTGGGCGGGTGATGATTCGCCAACATCGCGGATGCATCATCAATATGAGTTCGCAGGCCGGATTTGTAGCGCTGCCGACGGAGTCAATTTATTGCATGACCAAGGCAGGCATAGCGCACCTGACCAAATGCCTGGCCGTCGAGTGGGGCAAATACAACATCAGAGTCAACGCGGTCGCACCCACATTCATTCACACCCCAGGTACGGAATCGGCGCTGGCAAATCCGGCATTCCGCAGCAACGTGATCGAGCGTATCGCGGCGTTACACCGGATTGGACAGCCCTCAGACGTCACCGGTGCCGTGGTGTTTCTTGCTTCCCCGGCCGCAGCCCTGATTACGGGCCACACGCTTCTCATTGATGGCGGCTGGACCGCCTTGTGATGCCGACGGGGGAGTCGCGCTCAACACAAGCCCTGGCCGGATTTCACCTCGGAAAGTTCGGATCGTTCTTGATCTCGCGGATCTGCTGGATGTGACGTTCGGCGTGAGTAGAAATCTCCAGCATCCACTGCCAGCAATCGATCACCTCTCGATCTCCAAAGCTATGGGCCCGCATGTCATCGTTGGTGGTCTTGATGTATTCGATCATGGTGGCGCGGAGTGCCTGAAATTTCCCGAGTGCCTGACTCAGGTCTTTATAAGTATCGACCTTTTCATGCCCGCCGCCGGTCTTCGTATGCACCACACGATCTACTCCGTACCAGAGAATGTCAGCGTCAGTCGCCACCGACTTCTTGCTGGGCATATCCGGCGCGGCCTTGAGTGCTTTCTGAATGTCGCGCCAGTAGTCCGGTTCAGCCACGGCGAGATGGGACACGACTTCACGGATGCTCCATCGATCTGGCGAGGCTTTGTACTCCAGCTGCGTCGGCGATAAGCCACGGACTTGCTCAGCCACCATTTGCGTGGTCATTTCGAAATGCACAAGCAGATGCTCGCGGTCCTCCTGATTCATAGGCGCGGCAAGTACGGGCGCGGCCAGAAGGCAAACCGCCAATGTGAGGATCGCGAGATCTCGTAACCTGGGTGTTCGCAGAGAATTCAAGGTAAATCGCATGGAGCAGCTCCCCTCTTCGGATCACCATTTGGACGATAAAAAAAGAGAATGGTTATCACACCTACGGTTTCAGATCTCTAAGTCAATTCCTGGGCGAATCGTAAATCACCGATCCTGAAAGTCGCTTCCATCAGGAGATTCCGAGCTTCGACACATCGCCGGCTAAGCACGCAATTGCGTGAACACGGCCAGCGCCATCAACTGACATGGGATAATGGGGCAACGTTGCAATCGGCCCCGTAGCTCAGATGGATAGAGCAGCGGTTTCCTAAACCGTTGGTCGGCAGTTCGACTCTGCCCGGGGCCTCCAGCATGTGAACGCCGTGGCGCACACTGATGCTACGCATCGGAGCGCGACGAACTGGATTAGGTTGGGATCTCGTTCGGCTAGTTCAGAAGCAGATAGCACAACTCGCCGAATGAGGCGGCTACAATCCCGAAAAGAAGGACATCAATCAACACACTTCTACTACGCAGTTTGCTGTCTGGTGGCTGCATTCAGGGGAGTCCCCTCAACTCCCAAAAAACGCTGGTAATGCGTCGTCTATTAACAGAATGACTTGAGCGGCCCGAATGTGTCAATCCCACGAAAGTGTCAAACCACCGCGGCTCTTGAAGGACCGATTATTCGCTCAACGCGCGGGTTTGGCCCAAAAGTCGTCTTTCTTTATCCTCAAGAATACGATTAATTTCGCTGACCAATTCCATCAGCCTTTCTGGGTCCTGCTCACTGGCAGCTTGTTCGCAGAGACTCAACCAACGCTCTCTTGCTTCACCTTCCATGCGATCAAACCCTCCGCGATGCGAGAGTACGAAGTGGCTTGGCAATAGCGATTTCGGACTAGCAAATGGATGGGCTAACCCAATGGTGAGTTGCGCTAAAACCGGGAGGGAAGATCATGTAAGGAATTCGCTTAGTGCACGCCGGGCAACCTAAGACCAACCATTCGTCTTCGTCGCTAACAGATGAGAATGAACAAGAACTAGTTCAGACTTCCCCGCCTAGCGAACGACGATGCTCACAAGCTTGCCGGTGTAGATCTTCTTGATAATCTGCTTTCCCGCGATAAAGCTCTGGGCTTTTTCGTCGGCGAGCGCCTTGGCAAAAACTTCTTCTTCCGGCGTGTTCGGCGCAACCACAATTTTGCCGCGCAGCTTGCCGTTTACCTGAATTGGAATCTCGACCTCGTCTTCTCTGGCGAGCTCGGGATCGAATTTTGGCCAGGGTTCTTTGAGCAAGTTGTTTTTTTCGCCGAGCATCTCCCAGAGTTCGTGCGCGAGATACGGAGCGAAAGGAGCGAGAAGAAGAACAAGCTTCCGCTCCACGTCGGCTAATACCGGGATTGGCAAGCCCGCTGTTGCCGACAACTCATTCACCAGTTCCATGATCGCGGCAATGCTGGTGTTGAAATGCCATCGCCCTTGAAAATCCTCGGTCACGCGTTTAATGGTCTGGTGAAGCTTCCGCTGGATTGCACGAGCTTCAGGAGACACACTCGAAGGAACAGGCGCGTGCCATGACGCATTTTCGACATGGGCGTTTTGCGCGACAAACCTGTACACCTTGCTGACGAAGCGATAGATTCCCGCAACACCTTCGTCCTGCCAATCAAGTTCGCGGTCCGGGGACGTGGCAAACAGCGTGTACATGCGCGTGCCGTCGCCGCCGAAGCGTTGCACCATGTC
>Ga0310811_10004618_pt1 | contig 17337 bp, 12 predicted proteins | sample YCmetagenome_FD_207642 | JGI IMG/M metagenome (GOLD analysis project Ga0310811, IMG submission 207642) | Soil microbial communities from experimental microcosm in Duke University, North Carolina, United States - YC | ecosystem: Engineered > Artificial ecosystem > Soil microcosm > Unclassified ...
CGGTTGGTGAGGTCTCGTGCGGGGGTGTTCGGTCCGGTGGACGGGTTGCCGGGGCGGGGGTGGGGGGTGGGGCGCGGTCAGTGGCCGGGTGTCCAGGCGCGGACTACCGAGTCCAGCACGGAAAGCGGGAGAATCCCGTTGCGCAGCACCACGTCGTGAAAGTCCCGGACGTCGAAGGTGTCCCCGAGCCGGTGTTCGGCCTCGGCGCGGATGCGCTGGATCTCCAGCCGCCCCACCATGTACGACAGCGCCTGGCCCGGCCAGCCGGCGTACCGGTCGATCTCGCTTTCGATCTCCAGTGGCGCCATCGGCGTGTTCTCGGTCAAGAACGCCACGGCCCGGCGGCGGCTCCAGCCGAGCGCGTGCAGCCCGGTGTCCACCACCAGCCGCCCCGCCCGCATCGAATCCTGGGTCAGCATCCCGAACCGGGACACGTCGCTCGAATACAGCCCCATCTCGTCGGCCAGGCGCTCCGCGTACAGCGCCCAGCCCTCCGAACAGGCGTTGACCCGGCACACCTTGCGCAGCAGCGGCAGGTCCCGTTTCATCAGCCCGGCGAACTGGAAGTGGTGTCCCGGAACGGCTTCGTGGAACGAGAGTGCCTCGCTCAGGTGCCGGAACCGCTCTTGCGCACGGTAGGTGTTGGCGTAGAAGGTACCGGGCCGCGGACCGGTGAAATCGGGCCGCTGGTAGTAGCCGAGCGTCTGGGTCGGGGCCTCGATGTCGGGGATCGCGCGGACCTCGCAGGCGTGGTCGGGCACCCACCGGAACCACTCCGGCGCGGCGCTCTCGGCCCGGGCGACCGCCGCGCGTGCGGCGTCGAGCAGTTCCTCACCGTCGTTCCAGCGCAGCCCGGGATCGGTGCGCAGCCGCCGGAAGATCTCCGGCAGCTCGGTGGTGCCGAAGACGCGGCCACCCAGTTCCCGGTACTCCCCGGCCAGCGCGGAGATCATGGCCAGCCCGGTCTCGTGCAGTTCACGCGCGGTCCGCTCGGTCGTGGTGTGCACCCGGATCTGCAGCGCGTAGCGTTCCTCGCCCCCGGGCTGCCAGCACACGCCCGCCCTGGCCGCGGCGTGCGGCCCCACCTCGCCGGCCAGGAAGTCCCGGTATCGGCGGTAGGCCGGGCGGACCACGTCGGCGAGCAACGCGTCCTGCCGGGTCGCGTCGATGCCGGGCCCCTCCCGGCGCAACGGATCGGCGTCGGGCCGGGAAAGGTAGCGGTCGAGCTGGCCGATGGCCACCGCCACCAGGAACTCCGGCGGCACCAGCCCCCTGGCCACGGCCGACCGCTGACGACCGGTCACGGTGTCCAAATAGGACGGTAGTGCGGCGAGCCTGGCCAGGTGGCCGGTGGCCTTTTCCTCGTCGTCGAGCGAGATCTTGGGCAGCGCGTTGAGCAGGGTCAGGGCGGGCGCCGAGTGCGCACTGCTCACCTGGAACTCGACCTCGGCCGCGTCGATGCGGTCGATCGCCGCGCCCGCCTGCTGGCGCACCACCGCGCGCGTCACCGGATCGCCCTCGGCCCGTTCCGCGCGGGCCGCGAGATCGGCGAAACGCGAACGGAACCGTTGTTCGGCCGCCAGGCTGAGGTCGGGCAGACGGTCGTGTTCCCCGGGCAGGCCCAGCATCGAGGGCAGGATCGGATTCGCCGCGAACTGGAGCTCGACGAGTTCGTCCGCCAGCGAATCCGCCTCGGTCACCGCGCCACCCACTCCCCGACCACCGACGCCAGTACGGACATGGGCAGCGCCCCGCCACCGAGCACGACGTCGTGGAATGCGCGGATATCGAAGTTCTCCCCCAACGCCCGCTCCGCCTCCGCCCTGATCCGCTGGATCTCCAGCCGGCCCACCATGTACGACAGTGCCTGACCAGGGTAAGCGATATAGCGGTCGATTTCCGACTCTATTTCCACCTGCGGCATCGGTGTGTTCTCGCGCAGATAGTCGATCGCGCGCTGCCGGCTCCAGCCCTTCGCGTGCAACCCGGTGTCCACCACCAGTCGGCCGGCGCGCATCGAATCGGTGGTGAGCATGCCGAGCAGCGCGATGTCACCGGAGTAAAGGCCCATCTCCTGCGCGAGTCGTTCGGTGTAGAGCCCCCAGCCTTCGGAATAGGCGGTGAAATCGGAGATCCGGCGCAGCAACGGCAGGTCGGAAAGACCGAGCGCGGTGGAGAGCTGGAAATGGTGCCCCGGAATGGCTTCGTGGAAGGCGACCACCTCGGCGGTGTGCCGGAAACGCTCGGTCACGTCGTAGGTGTTCGCGAAGTAGGTTCCCGGCCGCGCACCGTCGAGCGACGGCGGCAGGTAGTACGCGGGCGGCGCCCCCGGTGCCTCGGCGGCCGGCACCGGTTCGACCACCCACGGCTGCGGCGGGATCGTGCCGAACCAGCGCGGCGCGGCCTCTTCGGCACGCGTGATCGCGGCGCGAGCGGTGTCCAGCAGTTCCCCGGCGTCCTTCCACCGCAACGCCGGATCGGTGCGCAGGCGCGCGAAGATCTCCGGAAGCTCCGCGGTGCCGAACACCCTGGCGCCGATCTCGGCGTACTCGCGGGCGAGCTCGCCGATGAGCCGCAACCCGGTCTCGTGCAGCTCGTCCGGGCCGCGGTCGGTGGTGGTGTTGGCGCGCGCCAGCGCGGCGTAGATCTCCTCGCCGCCGGGCAGCCAGCACACGCCGGGCTTGTCCTCGGGCCTGCCGTGCGGCGCGACGTCGGTGACCAGCGCTTCACGGTAGGCCGCGAAGGCCGGGCGCACGGTCTTCTCCAGCAGTTCGGCCCGCCGCGCGGCGAACTCCTCACTCGGCGCGGGCTGGCGCAGCAGCGGATCGGCCGCCGGGTCCGCGAGGTAGCGGTCCAGATGCGCGACGGCCGCGCGCACCAGATGCGCGACCGGGAGACGGCCCGCCGCGATCCCGGCACGGTGCCGCTGCGCGGCCTGTTCGAGGTAACGGGGAATCGCGGCGAAGCGGCCGAGGTGCCGACGCCCCTGTTCCTCGTCGGCGATCCCGATCATCGGCAGCGCGGTGAGCAGCCCGACCGCGGGGGAGACGAAAAGGTCGCTCACGCCGAACTCGACGAGCCGGGCGCTCAGCCGGTCGAGGTAGCCGCGCGCCTGGCTGATCAGCACCTCGCGGGTGACCCGGTCCGGCCCGGTCGCCTCGATCGACTCCGCGCGCCGCACGAACTCCGCCAGTCGCGCCCGGTAGGCCTCCTGCGCCGATTCGCCGAGATCTTCCAGACCTTCCCGGTCGGACTCGACGCCCAGCAGGGCCGGCCACAACGGCTCCGCGTCGAACAGTGCTTCCACGAACTCATCGGCCAGTGCGGCAACCTCGGTCATGGCGCCCACCTTAGGCAGCGCCGGACCGCTCCGCGATCGGGTATACGGCTGCGGGCAACGGGGTTTTTCCGGCGTTTCCAGGGGAATGTCCGGCGTGGGGTGAATAGGCGACAGGCGCCTGGGAGGGTAGCGTTTCCAGCCGTGGCCGTGACCGATCCCGTGGATGCCCGCCTGCTCGCCGCGCTGGCCGAAGTGGGCAAGGCGGCGGTCCACGAGCTGGCCGCCAGGGTCGGGATGGACCCGCGCGAGGTGGCCTACCGGCTGGTCGCGCTCTCCGGTGGCGGGCTGCCGTTGCTCGTCAGGGTGGAAAGCGACCCGAACGGCCTACGCGCCGCGCTCACCGGAACCGGTGGCTGGGCGCCGGGCGCACCGCCGGCACAGCAGGTACCGCAACGGCCCGTGGCCGGACCACCTTCCGGTCCGTACCCGCAACCGGTGCCCCACTCCGCCCACGGGGTTCCCTCGGGGCCCTACCCGGTGCAGGGCATGCCGTCCAGCCCGTATCAGGTCCAGGGCGTGATTTCGGGCCGTTATCCCGTACCGGGGGTGCCCAGCGGTCCGTACCCGGTCCCGGCGGGCGGCTACCCCGCGCCGAACCCGGCGCGCTCCCCCACACCGCAGGCGCCACCGCCCGCGCGTCCCGCCGTGCCGCCACCGGAACCGGTCCAGCCCGCACCCCCTGCGCCGGACCCGGTGATCAGCACCTGGGGACCGCCGCAGACCGCGTCCTGGGCCCGCGGCGACCAGCCCGCCGCCACACCGCCCGGCCCGCACACCGGTCGCATCGGCGACGTGCTCGCCACGCAGGGCCTGGACGGCGAGCAGCTGACCGTGCAACTGCTGGAGGTGCAGGACCCGGCGGACTTCCTGTTCACCGCCGCCGGTTACCGGCTCGACGAAGGCGAGCGCGCCGTCGTGGTGCACACCGAGATCACCAACCGCGGCGCCGGCCCGTTCGCCTCACTGCCGGACAACTACCTCGAACTGATCACCACCGAGGGCAAGGCGGTGGCGAAGGCCCCGGTTTCGCTGACCTCCCGGCCGCCGCACAAGATCGGTGTGCGGGCGGGCGAGACCGCGGGCGGCCACACCGTCTATGTCCTGCCCGAAGCCACCAAGATCGTTTCCGTCCGCTGGAGCCCACGGCCCGAGCCCGGCGAGCACACCCTCATCTGGTCCCTCGACGACTGATCCCGGCCCCGGCACCTACTCCGCGCGCAGGATCTCGAGGGCGCCGGCGAGATCCTCCGGGTACGGCGACTCGAAGCTGATCCACCGGCCGTCGGCGGGATGGGCGAACCCGAGCGTGCGGGCGTGCAGCCACTGCCGGGTCAGACCCACCTTGCGGGCCAGCACCGGGTCCGCGCCGTAGGTGAGGTCTCCCACACAGGGGTGGCGCAGCGCGGAGAAATGCACCCGGATCTGGTGCGTGCGGCCGGTCTCCAGCTTGATCTCGACCAGGGAGGCGGCCCGGAACGCCTCGATCACCTCGTAGTGGGTGATGCTGGGCCGTCCCCCGGCGACCACGGCGAACTTGTAGTCGTGGCGGGGATGGCGGTCGATCGGGGCGTCGATCGTGCCCCGGGTGGGGTCGGGATGCCCCTGCACGACCGCGTGGTAGCCCTTGTCGACGGTGCGTTCCTTGAACGCCCGCTTGAGGACGGTGTAGGCGTGCTCGCTCTTGGCCACCACCATCACGCCGGTCGTCCCGGCGTCCAGGCGGTGCACCACGCCCTGCCGCTCGGCCGCCCCGGAGGTCGAGATGCGCAGCCCGGCCGCGGCCAGCCCGCCCACGACCGTGGGCCCCGTCCAGCCGGGGCTCGGGTGGACGGCGACCCCGACCGGTTTGGACACCACGACGATGTCGTCGTCGTCGTGCAGGATGCGCAGGCCTGCCACGGGTTCGGCGATCACCTCGACCGCGTTGCCCGGCTCCGGCAGGGTCACCTCGAGCAGGCCGCCCGCGGCGAGCCGGTCCGACTTGCCGGCGGGCCTGCCGTCCAGCAGCACCTCGCCCGACTCGGCCAGCTCGGCGACCACGGTCCGGGACAGGCCGAGCAACTTGGCCAGTCCGGCGTCGACCCGCATCCCGTCCAGGCCGTCGGGGACGGGCAGCATCCGGGCGCTCACTTCTTCCCGCTCCGCACCGATCCGTCGTAGTCGCGGCCGAGCAGGGACAGCACGACGATCAGCACACCGCCGACGCAGATCGAGGAGTCGGCGACGTTGAACACGGGCCAGACCGACCCATTGGGCGCGAACACGGAGATGAAGTCGACGACGTGGCCGCGCAACGGGCCCGGCGCGCGGAAGATCCGGTCGGTGAGGTTGCCCAGCGCGCCCGCCAGCACCAGCCCGAGCCCGATCGCCCAGCCGGTCGAGCGCAGCCGCCGCGCGAACCAGATCAGCGCGATCACCACGGCGATCGCGACCAGCGCGAGCACCCAGGTCATCCCGGTGGCCATGCCGAAGGCGGCACCCGGGTTGCGGAGCAGCTGCAGGTAGACCAGCCCGCCCAGCAGCCGCACCGGGTCCCGTCCCTCCAAAGTGGACGCGACGACGGCCTTGGTGACCAGGTCGATGCCGAACACGACCGCCGCGACGCCGGCCAGCAGGCCGACCCGGCGGGGCGGTGGTGCCGCGGTGGGGCCGGCTGGCTCGAGGCTCTCCCCGGCGACCTCGCCGGTGCCCTGGTCGGCGACGTCGCCGGTGCCGGGTTCGATGCCCGGCTGCGATCCCTGTTCGGTGCTCACTCAGCCCATTGTCCACATGGTGACCACGCCCGTGGCGCCGGTGCGCCGATCGGACGACCGGGTCCCTGGTTTCCCCCGGTGGCCCGACCCCGCTACCGGCCGGATTCGCCGCGCCAGCGCGCGAGCCGCCCCGCGCGGTCGACCGCGCGCAAGCGGCGCTCCGCCGCTTCCCGCGAGCCGTCGGTGGCCACCACGAGAAGCTGGTCACCCTCCTGCAGCCGGCTCGTCTTCTGCGGGGTGAAGCTCTCCCCGTCGCGCACGATCAGGCTCAGCGAGGCACCGGCGGGCAACCGCAGCTCCGACAGGTACACGCCATGCAGGCGCGACCCCCGCTGGATGCGGACCTGCAGGAGCGCGGCGTCCAGCTCGTCGAGCGCCGCGGCGTCCACCTCGATCTCGGTCGGCTCGGCCCGCCCGATCAGGCCGAGCAGCTTCGCGACCGGCGCCAGCGTGGTGCCCTGGACCAGGGTGAGCACGATGACCAGCACGAACACCGCGTCCACCAGTTGCTCCGCGTTGGGCACGCCCCGGGCGAGCGGGATCATCGCCAGCACGATCGGCACCGCCCCGCGCAGTCCCGCCCAGGACAGGAAGGTCTGCTCCCGCAACGGCACCCGGAACGGCAACAACGCCAGCAGCACCGACACCGGCCGGGACAGCAGCAGCACGACACCACCGGCGATGAGCCCTGGCACGATGCTCTCCAGCAGCCGTTCGGGCGAAGCGAACAGGCCGAGCAACACGAACAACCCGATCTGGGCGAGCCAGCCGAGCCCCTCGGCGAAGGACAAGGTGTCCGAGCGGTGCGGCAGTCGCGAGTTGCCGAGCATCAGCGCGGCCACGTACGTGGCGAGCAGTCCCGACGCGTGCAGCAGCTGCCCCGACGAGTAGGCGACCACGCACACCGCGACGGTCGCCAGCGGGTACAGGCCGGTGGCCGGCAGCGCGGCGCGGCGCAACGCCCAGGCACCGACCCAGCCGAGCGCCAGGCCCAGCGCGGCACCGCCGACGAGTTCGTAGATCACCACCAGCGGCAACGTCCAGTCCACGCGCAGGCCCTCGGCCAGCGCGACGACCGCGATGTAGGCCGGTGCGTCGTTGATGCCGGACTCCAGCTCCAGCGTGCCGGCCAGCCGCGGGTGGATCCGGGCGGCGCGGAGCACCGAGAACACGGCCGCCGAGTCGGTGGACGAGAGCACCGCGCCCCACAGCAACGCGAACCGCCAGTCGAGGCCGAGCAGCCAGTGCACCGCCGAGCCGGTGATCGCGATGCTGATCCCGACGGACACGGTGGACAGTGCGATTCCCGGGCCCAGCCCCGCTTTGACCGACGACCACCGGGTGGTCAGACCACCTTCGGCGAGGATGAGCACCAGGGCGGCGAGCCCGAGCGACTGGGTGAGCGAGGCGTCGGAGAACCGGATGCCGAAGCCCGACTCGCCGAGCAACACGCCGATGAACAGGTAGAGCAACAGGGACGGCAGGCCGAGCCGGGTGGACAGCCGCACGGCCAGCACTGCCGACAGGAGCACGGCCGCGCCCAGACCCAGCACGACCGGAAGCTCCGCCACCCGCACCTCCCCTGCCCTTGGGCTCAGCATAAGGAATCACGGTCGGTCCTTCCTGGTCCGGCTGCTCGTGACGGCAGGGAGACCGGGATGGGTTCTAGCGGCGGTTTTCCCTTTTCGCGGCGCGTAACGCGGCGAGCACCGCTTCGGTGCCGGGTGGTGGATCCGCGAGTTCGACGAGCTTGTCGCGACCGCGTTCCCCTTGCACGACAAGGACATCCCGCGCGCGTACGCCGAACGCCCTGGCCAGTACGGTGCGGACGGCCTCGTTGGCCTTGCCCTCCACCGCGGGCGCCCGGACCGCCACGACGAGGGCGCCGTTGAACTCCCCGCCCACGGCGTCACGCTTCGCGCCGGGTTTGACGCGGATCGCGAAGCGCATCAGGCGGCTCCCGGCCGGGCCACCTCGCCGGGCGCCACGCCCAGCCGCGTGAACGGCTCGACGGTGTGCACCCGCACCGCGCGGTTCGCCTGCCGTGACACCCAGCCCTCGGTCACGGCGTGGCTGAGGATCGCGGCGGGCAGCGCCCCGCCGAAATGCTCCCGGCGCTCGGTCCAGTCCAGACAGTCCCGCAGCAGCGGCCGCCGGCCGGCGTCGGGCACCGTGACGCCGAGCGCGGTGAGCACCGCGCGCCCGTGCCCGGTCAGCGTCAGCCCCGCGCTGACATCGACCAACCCGGCCCGCACCATGCCGGCGCGCAGCGCGACCGCGAGCCTTCCGGCCAGGTGGTCGTAGCAGGTGCGGGCGAAGGAGAGCCGGCGCACCCGCACCGACTCGCGCAGCCCCTGCACCGGCCGCTGGGCGGCATGCTGGGCCAGGTGCTCGATCAGCTCCGCGACCCTCGGGTCGGTGATGCGGACGTAGCTGTGCCGGCCCTGGCGCACAGCCGAGACGAACCCGGCCTCCCGCAGCCGCGTCACGTGCTCGCTGGCGGTCGACGGCCGGATCCCGGCGGAGGCGGCCAGCTCACCGACCGTCCAGGCGCGGCCGTCGAGCAGGGCCAGGCACATCGCCGCCCGGCTGGGATCGGCGAGCACCGACGCGACCTCGGCGAGCGCGACCGTTTCCATGGCCCGACCTCGTTTCCCTGACCCGACCCCGGGTCCGACCCCGGGTCCGGCTTGGGGCCCGACCTGGGGCCGGGCCGCGCCGTGTTGCCCGCGCGGAGCGGCGGGCGCGTGCACTCCGCCCAACCTAACCCCGGCATCGTTCGGCCGCCGCCGACACATCCCGCGCCTGGCGTCGGCCCGGTGAGCAAGCGCCTGACCCTGATCGCCGTGTGCCTCGGATTGTTCCTCGCCCAGACCGACACCACCGCCGTGAACCTCGCCCTGCCCGCGACCGGGCGCGACCTGCACGGCTCGCTGGCCGGGATGCAGTGGGTGCTGGACGCCTACAACCTGGCGTTCGCGACGCTGCTGCTGACCGGCGGCACCCTGGGCGACCGGTTCGGCCGGCGCCTCCTGTTCCGCCTGGGCATCGGCGCCTTCGTGGTGGGCTCGGCGCTCTGTGCCGTGGCGCCGGGACTGGCCGTGCTGATCGGCGGCCGGGCGCTCCAGGGCGCCGGGGCGGCATGCGCGATCCCGCAGAGCCTCGCCATCCTGTCCGTGGTCTTCACCGAACCCGCCGAACGCGACCGCGCGATGGCCGCGTGGTCGGCCGTCACCGGGATCGCCCTGGCCGGCGGGCCCCTCCTGGGCGGCGTGCTGGTGGAAAGCACCGGCTGGGCCGCCATCTTCCGGCTCAACCTGCCGGTCGGCGCCATCGCGCTCGCGCTCAGCCGCGCGGTGGAAGAGTCCGCCGAGGGTCGCCCCCGCCGGATCGACCTCGCCGGGCAGGTGCTCGGGGCCGGCTTCCTGGCCGCCCTCACCTTCGCGATCGTCGAATCCGGTCACACCGGCTGGTCCTCCTCGCCCGTGCTGGTCGCCGCGGCGGTCGCGATCGCCGGTTTCGCCGCCTTCGGCGTGGCCGAGCGGCGGCGCGAGCCGATGCTGCCGCTCGGGCTGCTCCGGCGCGGGCAGCTCCCGGTCGCGACCGTGGTCGCGTTGTGCATGACCTTCGGCGCCTACGGCACGCTCCTGCTGGTGAGCCTGACCCTCCAGCGGCACACCACCGCACTGCTCGCCGGGCTCGCGCTGCTCCCGCAGCCGATCATGGTGATAGTCGGCTCACCGCTGGCGGGGCGGCTGGCGAGCCGGTACGGGCCCCGGCCGCCGATGACCGCCGGCATGACCCTGCTGGCCGCGGGCCTGCTCGCGCTGGCGCTGGCCGGTGACCAGGCGCCGGTACCGCTGCTGGAAGTGATCTTCGCGGTGATCGGGCTGGGCATCGGGCTCACCGCGGGTCCGGTGGTGGGGGTGGCGGTGTCCGCGGTGGCCCCCGGCCGCGCCGGGCTCGCCGGCGGCATCGCCAACCTGGCCCGGATGTTCGGCGTGACCCTCGGCGTCGCGGTGCTGGGCACGGTGTTCGCCGGTGCGGGCTTCCGCGCGGCGCTGCTCGTCGGCGCGGCCGTCGAGGCGCTGGGCGCGGCCATGGCCTGGCGGGTTCAGCGGGTTCAGCGGGTTCAGCGCAGGAACGCCGCCGCCACCGAGACCGCGGGGGTGGACGAGTTGGTGTCGAGCAGCAAGACCGCGAACGCGACGTCGCCGCGGTAGCCCGCGAACCAGCCGTTGGCCTGGCTGCCGTCACCGAACTGCGCGGTGCCGGTCTTGCCGTACACCTCGCCGCTGCCCCGCAGTCCGGTCGCGGTGCCCGCGGTGACCACTTCGCGCATCATCGAGCGCAGCTCGGTGATCACGGAGCCCGGCGGGGCCTGGTAGGGCGTGGTGACCGCGGTCTGCAACCCGGGGTCCGTGCCGTGCCACAGCCGCGGGGTGACCGCTTTTCCGGCGGCGACCGTGGCGGCGGCCAGCGCGAGCCCGAACGGGCTCGCCTGGTCGGTGCCCTGGCCGATGGCCGACTCGACCTGCGCCGCGGAATCCGCCGGGGCGACGATCTTCCCGGCCTCGGTGGAGATTCCGGGAATGGCGAAGTCGGCGTTGAGCCCCAGCTGGTCCGCCGCGCCGACCAGCGCGGTCGCGGGCAGTTCCGAGGCGAGCTGGGCGAAGGTCGTGTTGCAGGAGTGCGCGAACGCCGAGTGCAGCGGCAGCGGCGGGTAGGCGAAACCGTCGTCGTTCGGGATGGTTCGCTGTCCTATTTGGACGGAGCTGGGACAGGGCAGCACGGTGTCCGGGCCTGCCTTGCCGCCTTCGAGCACGGCCGTCGCGGTGGCGATCTTGAACGTCGAGCCCGGCGCGTAGAGGCCGGTGAGCGCGGTGGGCGCGGCACCGGCCATGGTGTTCTGCGCCACCGCCAGGAGATCCCCGGTGGAGGGCTGGATCGCCACCAGCATCGCCGGTGCGCCGGCCCCGTCGACCGCGGCCTGCGCGGCGGCCTGGGTCGGGCCGCTCAGCGTCGAGGTCAGCGGACCGGTGTTCAGCCGCCCTTCGCCGTAGAGCACCTCATCGGCCGCGCCCGGCCGGGTCAGCACGACCGACTTGCCCTTCCCGGCCAGCTCCCCGGCCACCCGGCCCATCCCGGGCAGCAGAAGCGGCGCCACGTTCGGGTCCACCGGCTGGGCCTGACCGCGCTGCCAGCTCAACAGGGGCGTGCCGTCGCGATCGAGCACCGCGGCCGCGCCGGTCTGTCCGCGCAGTTCCAGCCGCCCGTCGGCGGTCAGCCGCGGATGGATCAGCGTGGGCGTCCAGTGCACCAGCCACCGCTGCCCGGACTGGACGAGGGTCAGGCTGTCGTCGTAGCTGAAGACACTGCCCTGGTCCAGGGTCCACGACACGCGGAACTTCACCGACGTGCCCGACACCTGCGTCATTTCGGCGTCGGGGTCGAGGGCCAGGTCGCTGCGCACCCGGGTCAGCGCCGCGACCGCGCTCGCGGAGTCGTCGGTCAGCGCGCCCGCCGTGCTGAACTCACCCCGGGACCAGGCGGTCAGGTACTGGCCGGCGACCGTGCCCGGGTCGTCCGAGGTGCCGCCCGCCCCAGACGCCCCCGACGACCCGGACAGCGCGGTCGGAGCGGGCTCGCTGCGGAGGACGAACACGCCCGCCGCCACGATCGCCACCATCGTCACGGCGCCACCGGCCAGCACCCATCTTCGCCACGTCACGAAGTTCCCCCATGGTCAGCTCGCCTTCGTCACCCCCACGGTGACCTTGACGCCTTCGCCGACAGTACCGGGAAAACCGCCCTCGACGGAGCCGGGCGAAACCGAATTCGCGAGCGTTTCCGCCGCGATGAACTCCGCGTGCGACCGAATGGCGGAAACCACTTCCGCCGGAGCGTCCACCACGAGTTCGATCCGGTCGGCGACATCGAAGCCCGCCTCCCGGCGCGCCTGTTGCACGACCCGGACCACATCGCGGGCCACGCCCTCCGCGGCGAGTTCCGCGGTCACCTCGGTGTCGAGCAGCACCAGGCCCGAACTGTCCGGCAGCTCGGCCGCGGCGCCGGAGGTTCCGCCCTCCCGGGCGACCAGCCGCCGCTCGTACTCACTGTCCAGGAGCACGATCCCGGCGGCCACCACGGCGCCCTCCGGCGAGGTCGACCACTCGCCCGCCTTCACCGCCTTGATCACCTTCTGCACGTCGCGACCCAGCCGCGGGCCGGCGGCCCGGGCGTTCACCACGACCTCGAACCCGCCGTGCGCGGCGACATCCGTGGTCAACTCGACCGCCTTGACGTTGATCTCGTCGGCGATCAGGTCGGTGAAGGGCGCCAGCTCCGCGGCGTCCGCGGCCGCGACGACCAGCCGCGCCAGCGGCAGCCGCACCCGCAGCTTGTTGGCCTTGCGCAGGAACAGCGCCGCCGAGCACACCTGCCGCACCCGGTCCATGGTCCGCACCAGACCGGCGTTGGCGGGCAGCTCGTCGACCAGCGGCCAGTCCGTCAGGTGCACCGAGCGCCCGCCGGTGAGCCCGCGCCAGACCGACTCGGTGGTCAGCGGCAGCAGCGGCGCCGCGGTCCGGCAGAGCACTTCCAGCACCGTGTGCAGGGTGTCGATCGCGTCCTGATCGCCCGCCCAGAACCGGTCCCGCGACCGCCGCACGTACCAGTTCGTCAACACTTCCAGGAAGTCGCGCACGCTCACGCAGGCGGCCGCGATGTCACAAGTGTCCAAACTGGACGCCACGTCGGTGACCAGTTCGTTGGTCTTGGCCAGGATGTAGCGGTCCAGCACGTGCGGCGAATCGGTGCGCCGGTGTCCCCCGACGCCCTCGGCGTTGGCGTAGAGCGCGAGGAAGTAGTACGAGTTCCACAACGGCAGCACGGCCTGGCGCACCGCGTCGCGGATCCCCTTGTCGGTCACCACCAGGTTCCCGCCGCGCAGGATCGGGCTGGACATGAGGTACCAGCGCATCGCGTCGGAGCCGTCGCGGTCGAACACCTCGGCCACGTCCGGATAGTTCCGCAACGACTTCGACATCTTCTGCCCGTCGGAGCCGAGCACGATGCCGTGCGAGACGCAGGTGCGAAACGCCGGCCGGTCGAACAGCGCGGTGGCCAGCACGTGCAGGGTGTAGAACCAGCCGCGGGTCTGGCCGATGTACTCGACGATGAAATCGCCCGGGTAGTGGTGCTCGAACCAGTCGGCGTTCTCGAACGGGTAATGCACCTGCGCGTAGGGCATCGACCCGGAGTCGAACCACACGTCCAGTACCTCGGGCACCCGGCGCATGGTGGACTTCCCGGTCGGGTCGTCCGGGTTGGGCCGGGTCAGCTGGTCGATGTGGGGGCGGTGCAGGTCCGTCGGCCGCACCCCGAAATCGCGCTCCAGCTCGTCCAGCGAGCCGTACACGTCGACCCGCGGATAGGCCGGGTCGTCGGACAGCCACACCGGGATCGGCGTGCCCCAGTACCGGTTGCGCGAGATCGACCAGTCGATCGCGTTCGACAGCCACTTGCCGAACTGGCCGTCCTTGACGTGCTCCGGGTACCAGGTGATCTGCTGGTTCATCTCGACCATCCGGTCGCGGAACTCGGTCACCTTCACGAACCAGGACGACACCGCGCGGTAGATCAGCGGGTTGCGGCACCGCCAGCAGTGCGGGTACGAGTGCTCGTAGGTTTCGTGCCGCAGCAACAGCGCGCCCTGCCGCCCCGCCGAACCCGTGCCGTTCCTGAGGTCACGGATGATGTCGGGGTTGGCCTCGAACACCTGCTGGCCCTGGTAATCGGGCACCTGCGCGTCGAATCGGCCCTTCGCGTCGACCGGGGTCACCGGCACGATGCCGGCCGCGTCCCCCGCGGCCTTGTCGTCCTCGCCGTAGGCGGGCGACATGTGCACCACACCGGTGCCGTCGTCGACGGTGACGAAGTCGGCGAGCAGCACCTGGTGGGAGTTCTCGTTGCCGACGAAGTACGGGAACGGCGGGTCGTAGCGCAGGCCGGCCAGCGCGACGCCCTTGTACCGGGCCACCACCGGCGGGTTCTCGCCGAGTTCCCTGGCATAGGCGGGAACCCGCGCCTCGGCGAGCAGAAACCGCTTGCCCGGCATCGTCTCCGGCTCGACGACGACGTAGTCGACGTCCGGGTGGACGGCGGTCGCCTGGTTGGACGGCAGGGTCCACGGGGTCGTGGTCCAGATCAGCAGGTAGGTGCCGGTCAGACCGGAGTGGCCGGACTCGTCCCCGCGCAGCCGGAAGCCGACCGTGACGGCCGGGTCCTGGCGGCTGGCGTAGGTGTCGTCGTCCATCCGCAGCTCGTGGTTGGACAGCGGGGTCTCGTCGCGCCAGCAGTAGGGCAGGACCCGGTAGCCCTCATAGACCAGGCCCTTGTCCCACAGCTGCTTGAACGCCCAGATCACCGACTCCATGTAGGTGACGTCGAGCGTCTTGTAGTCGTGGTCGAAGTCCACCCAGCGGGCCTGCCGGGTCACGTAGTCACGCCACTCGTTCGTGTAGCGCAGCACGGATTCCCGGCACGCCTTGTTGAACTCGGCGATGCCCATCTCGTCGATCTGGGACTTGTCGGTGATACCCAGCTGCCGCTCGGCTTCCAGCTCCGCGGGCAGGCCGTGGGTGTCCCACCCGAACCGGCGCTCGACTCGGCGGCCGAGCATGGTCTGGTAGCGGGGCACGATGTCCTTGACGTACCCGGTCAGCAGGTGGCCGTAGTGCGGCAGGCCGTTGGCGAAGGGCGGGCCGTCGTAGAAGACGTACTCGTTGCCGCCGTTCACCCCGGTTTCGCGCGCCTCGATACTGGCCTGGAAGGTGCGGTCGGCCTCCCAGTAGGCCAGGACCTGCTTTTCCAGCTCGGGAAAAGAAGGTTGCGACTCGACCTTCGGGTACATCGGTACGCTCCTCGTTCTCGTACGGATCGTGTGATCCACACGGGGACGAGACACGCCCCTCGAGCGTGTTCCGCGGTACCACCCCGCTTGCCCGCCGTTGCCGCGGACCTCTCGTTCGGCGGCTGTCACGGGCCGCACCCGTCCGGTTCTACTGAGGACACGCGGTCCCGTTCTTCCGGAGGCTCCCCGGTGATGGCCGGATCATTGCCCAGTGATTTCAGGATAACCGGCCCGCGCAAGCGCATTACATGGAGGCTCGTCCGGCGTTCGTCCGTGGTGCGCCGGGGCTCATCCGGGGTTCGTCAGGGTTCGGCACGCGCGCTGCGCACCGACACCAGTGTGACGCCGATGGCCACCACCCACGACCCCGCACCGAGCACCCCGAGCAGGTGCAGTCCCGAAAGGAATCCCGCGTGGTCGGCCGGCTCGCCCGCGACCGCGCCGAACACCGCGACCCCGATCGCGCCGAAGGCCTGCCGCGCGGTGTTGTTGACGCCGCCGGCGACGCCGCCCCGCTCCGGCGGCACCCCGCCGACGGCGGCCGCCACGACCGCCGCGGTCAGCAGGCCCATCCCCACGCCCAGCCCCAGCCACGCGGGCAGGAAGGTCGCGTACCCGCTCGCCGGACCGAGCCGGAGCAGGTCGAGCATCGCGACCGCGCCCACCGCCAGCCCCGCGATCATCAGCGGCCGCGGACCGTACCGGGCGGCCAGCCGGCCGGTGACCGGAGCCAACACGGCGAGCGGGACGAACCCGGGCAGCAGCCCCAGCGCGGCCGCCAGTGGCCGCTCTCCCAGCACGTCCTGCAGGTACAGGGTGTCGACCAGGATCATGCCCAGCCCGGCGAAGTTCATCGCCCCGGCGACCAGGTTCGCGCCCACGAACTGGCGCGAGCGCAGCAACGACGGCGGCAGCATCGGGTCGGCCGCGCGCCGCTCCGCGAACACCAGCGCGCCTACCGCCGGCACGGCCACCGCGAAGGCCACCGGATTCGAGTCGATCAGGCCGAACACCACCGCGGCCAGCGCGACCGCCGCGGTGATCGCACCACCGACATCGATCCGGCGTCCGGGCACCGGAGCGGAAGCCGGGACCAGGCGGCGCGCGGCCACCAGCGCGAACGCGACCAACGGCACGTTGAGGCCGAACAACACGCGCCAGCCGCCCACCGTGACCAGCACCCCGCCCAGCAGCGGACCGGCCGACAACGCCAGCGCGGACACCCCCGCCCACACGCCGAGCGCCCTGGCCTGCTCGCGCCGCTCCGGGAACACCGCGGTGATCACGGCAAGCGTGCCGGGCAGCACCAATGCCGCACCGAGGCCCTGCACCACCCGGAACCCGATCAGCACCGCGGTGCCGGGTGCCAGCGCGCAGCCGGCCGAAGCCAACCCGAAGACCGTGAATCCCCAGCCGACCACGCGGCGGTGGCCGAGCACATCGCCGATCGCACCGCCGGCAAGCAGCAGGGCGGCCAGCACGACCGAGTACCCGTCGACGATCCCTTGCAGAGCCGGCAGGCCGGCACCGAGCTGCGCGCCGATCGTGGGCAGGGCAACGTTCACGACGGTGACGTCGAGCTGCACCAGGAACATCCCGGCGCACATCGTCAGCAACACGGCGCTCCTGGGCCGCGTCAGAATCAGTTCCGGCATGACACCAGAAGATCGCGGAAACACTTCCAGGTGGCCGGAACCATGCCCGGGCCATCCTGGAGACCTGAGTGGCGGAGATGTGGACATCGCCCGGACGGCCGCGCTGTTCGCGGACCCGTCCCGAGTGCGCGTGCTCGCGGCGCTCGGCGACGGGCGTGCGCTGGCGGCCTCGGTGCTCGCCGCCGAGGCGGGCCTGTCCCCGCAGGGCGTGAGCGCGCATCTGGCGAAGCTGCGGGAAGCCGGGCTGATCGAAGTGGAGCGCTCGGGACGGCACCGCTTCTACCGACTCGCCGGCGAGCACGTCGGCGCGGCGATGGAGATCCTGGCCGGGCTTTCGCCCACGCAGCCGGTCACGTCGCTCAAGTCGGGTACCCGCGCGCAGGCGCTCCGGCTCGCGCGGACCTGCTACGACCACGTCGCGGGACGGCTCGGCGTAGCGGTCACCGCGGCGCTGCTCGACCGCGGCGCGCTGGCCGCGGCCGACGGCATCCCGACCACCGAGCGGCGTGCCGGCGACCGCCTGTCCGCCCCGCTGACGGCGCATCCCTACCGACTGGGGCCCGACGCGCACGAGGTCTTCCGGGGCCTCGGGGTCGATCTCGACGAGGTCCGCCGGCAGCGACGGCCGCTGCTGAAGTTCTGCCTCGACTGGTCGGAGCAGCGCCATCATCTCGC
>Ga0310811_10004619_pt1 | contig 17334 bp, 14 predicted proteins | sample YCmetagenome_FD_207642 | JGI IMG/M metagenome (GOLD analysis project Ga0310811, IMG submission 207642) | Soil microbial communities from experimental microcosm in Duke University, North Carolina, United States - YC | ecosystem: Engineered > Artificial ecosystem > Soil microcosm > Unclassified ...
AGGCCACCGCAGCCCTGGAGCGGGTGGCGCGGGACGGCAGCGCAACCCTGTTCATGGTCCTGCTCGCCGCCTACCAGGCCCTGCTCGTCCGGCACACCAGCCAGCCCGACATCCTGGTCGGAACGTCCTGGGCAACCAGAGACCGGGTCGAGCTAGAGCCCGTGGTGGGCTACCTGACAAGCACCCTCGTCTTCCGGGGCGACCTGACCGGAGACCCGTCGTTCGCCGCGCTGCTCGCCGGCACCCGGCGCACGGTGCTGGACGCGCTCGACCACGGTGACGTGCCATTCGAGCGGGTGATCGGCGACCTCGGACTGCCCCGCGACGCGCGCAACCTGCTGATGCCCACCATGTTCATCCTGCACGCTCCAACCTTGGGCACTCAGACCCTGAGCACGGGGGCCACCAGCGGCTTCGCCGGCCTCAGCGATACCCAGTTCGACCCGGAGATCCTGCAGCCCAAGTTCGATCTCGCGCTGGAGGGCTGGCGGGACGACGACGGCCTGCTCCTCGTGCTGCACTATGACACCGGACTGCTATCGGAGGAGCAGGTCGCCGGGTACGCCGCCAGGTTCGAGCTCCTGCTCGCCGGGGTAGCGGCGGCACCGGACCGCAGGCTCTCCGCGCTCCCGCTGCTCACCGACGCGGACCGCGCCGCCCTCGCCGCCTCGGCGCAAGGCCCGGCCGCACCGGACGCTTCCGTCGATGTCACGGTGCCGCCAGTCCCGGCGTCCTTCGCCGCGACCGCCGCCCGCACCCCGGCCGCGCCCGCCGTGATCTGCGGTGCGGAAACGCATCGCTACGCCGGCCTGCGGGCGCTCGCCGACCGGCTTGCGTCCGGCCTCGCTGGCACCGATCTAGCCAACGCTGGCCCCGGCGAGGTCGTCGGCGTCTGCCTGCCCCGATCACCCGCGGCGGTCGCCGCGCCGCTCGCCGTCTGGCGCGTCGGCGCCGCTTACCTGCCGCTTGATCCTTCCTATCCCGATGAACGGCTGGTTGCGCTGCTAGCGGCCAGCTCTGCACGCTCCGTCATCACCAGCGGGGAACTCGCCCCACGCCTGGCTCGGCTGTGCCCGTCGGTGACCCTGCTCGTCGTTCCGGCCGACGCGCTGCCCGGTGCGGCACCGCAACCCGCCGCACCGGAACCGGACCAGGTCCCCAGCGATCCGGCAGTGGGCGACCTGGCCCACTGTGATCCGGCCCCCAGTGACCCGGCTTACCTGATCTACACGTCCGGTTCGACGGGCCAGCCCAACGGCGTCCTGGTCGAGCACGGCGCCCTGGCCGCGCGCGTCGCCTGGATGACCAGGGACTACCAGCTCGGCCCCGGCGACGTCGTCGCCCAGTTCGCGTCGCTGAGCTTTGACACGCACGCGGAGGAGATCTACCCCGCCCTGGTCGCGGGCGCGGCGCTGCTGCTGCTCCCGGACGGCCCGGCCAGCCTCCCGGATGTGCTGCGCACGGAAGCGGGCCGCGCGGTCACCGTGCTGGACCTGCCGACCGCTTACTGGCACCGGCTCACCGAGATGATCGACGACGTCGCCTGGCCGGACGGGCTGCGCCTGGTGATCCTCGGCGGCGAGCAGGTGCATGCGACGGCGGTGGCCCGCTGGCGCGCGAGGTTCGGCGACCGGGTCCGGCTCGTCAACACCTACGGCCCTACCGAGGCCACGATCATCGCCACCGCGGGCGACCTGGGCGCTGCCGACGCTGATCTCGCCAACACGGGCGGCCGCCCGGGCATCGGCCGCCCGATCAGCCAGACGACCGCGTACGTCCTCGACCGCGACGGCCAGCCGGTGCCGCCTGGGACGCCCGGGGAGCTGTGCCTGGGCGGCGCGGGCCTGGCCCAGGGCTACCTCGACGACCCCGCGCGCACTGCCGACCGCTTCGTGCCCGATCCGTCCGGCCCGCCGGGCTCCCGGCTGTACCGCACCGGCGACCAGGTGCGCTGGCGCGCCGACCGGACGCTGGAATTCCTCGGCCGGCTCGACAACCAGGTCAAGGTGCGCGGCTTCCGAGTGGAACCCGGCGAGGTCGAGACGGCGCTGACGGCCCATCCCGCCGTCGGGCAGGCGGCCGTCGTGGCCGCGGGCGAGCGTCTGGTCGCCTACCTGACCAGCCCGCACCTGACTAGCACGGGCGACGCGTCGGCCACCGCCGAGGAACTGCGGCGGCACCTGACGCAGCACCTCCCCGCGCACCTGATCCCGTCCGCGTTCGTCACGCTCGACGCGCTGCCGCTGACCGTGAACGGCAAGGTCGACACGGCGGCGCTGCCGGCGCCACCGCCGGAACGACCTCCGGTCTTCGCGGCGCCGCAGACGGACGCGGAGCTGCTGGTCGCGGCCACCTGGGCCGAGGTGCTGCCCGCGACGGCGGACCCGATCGGCGCCGGCGACGACTTCTTCGCGCTCGGCGGCCACTCGCTGCTCGCGGCCCGGGTGGCGGCCCGGCTCCGGGCCGCCCTGGAACTGGAGGTACCGATCCGCGCCCTATTCGACCATCCGGTGCTCGCCGACCTGGCGACCGCCGTCGAGGACCTGCTGGTGGCCGAACTCGCCGGGCTCACCGACGACGAGGCCGCCGCCCTGATAGGAGGCGAGACCTCGTGACCACAATGCCGCCCGACAAGAAGGCGCTGCTCGCCAAGCGGCTGCACAGCGCCGTCGAGCGGGCTCCCGCATACGAAACGGAGGCAATGACATGACCGAGGGCCCGCTTCACCGGGTGGTCGTCAACGACGAAGACCAGTACTCCGTGTGGCCGGACGGCCGGGACATCCCGGACGGCTGGCGCGCCGAGGGCTTCGCCGGCGGCAGGCAGGAGTGCCTGGATCACATCGACGCGGTGTGGACCGACATGCGACCCCGCAGCCTGCGACTCCGGCAGGACAAGGCATGAACGAACCCGACGAGCTGACCCGGTTCCTCGCCGAGCTGGTGGCCGGGGTCAGCGACGGCGAGGTCACGGCCGCGGAGGTCCTCGCGGCCCCGCTCCCGTTCTCCGTCCTTGGGGTCACTTCGCTGGCCCAGCTGCGCCTCATCGACGAGGTCGAGCGCGCCTTCGACGTCGACATCGACTTCCCCGAGGACGCCGCCGACCTGCGGTCCCTCGCGGTGTGCCTGCGGCGCCACGGCGTCCAGGGGCCACCGTGAACGCCGCCGGTCTCACCACCGCTACGCGGCGGGTGACCTTCGCCGCGGCCGACCCGGCGCGCCTGCCTGCGGAAGCAAGCACGGTGCCGTTGACCTGGGCGCAGCAGCACATGCTCCTGCTGATGGAATCACTCGGCTGGCAGACCGAGGGGCTTAACATCGGGTTCTCCTTCGCGCTTCGGCTTGGCCTCAGCGAGGACGACGTGCTCGGCGCGGTCAGGGACCTGGTGCAGCGATTCGGTCTGCTTCGCACCGTATACGTGCCCGCGCCGGAGGGACCTGCCCAGCGGGTGCTGACATCCGGCGAGCTTGTCGTGCCGATCGTGGCGACGGAACAGGGTGGCGGCGCCGCCCAGGCCGCGCGCGTCTGCGACGAACTCGCGAAGGCGCCGTTCGACCTGCGCGAGGAGTGTCCCATCAGGCTCGCGGTGGTGACGGTCGGCGGTCAGCCCCGCCATCTGGCCTTCGCGGTGAGCCATCTGATGCTGGATCACACCTGCCGCGCACTGCTTGAGCAGCACCTGAAGCACCTGCTCGCCCGGCCGCCGGCCGGGCCGGCGATTCCCGCCACTGTCGGCGAGTACGCGGACGAGGCCGCGTGGGAGACGTCGGACGCGGGCAGGAAGCACGGGGAGCGTGCGGTCACCCATCATGAGCTGAGCTTCCGGGCGATGCCGCAGACGATGCTGCCGCGCCAGGCCGCCGAGGTACCCGCAGATTCCCGGTACCAGTACCTGACGTTCGACTCCACCGCACTGGCGATGGCAGTGTCGGCCCTGGCCGTCCGGCACAATGTCAGCCCGTCCGCCGTTCTTTACGCCGGGCTGTGCGCAGTGACCGGGTTCGTCAACTCCCTGGACCGCTCCTACCTGCAGCTAACCGTCGGCAACCGGACGAGTGCCCAGACGCGTTTCGTGCTCGGCATGTACACCGAAGACGTACCCGTCGTCGTGGACCTAGCGGACGCGGGCATGGCCGAGGTCATCGCCCGCTCGGGCCGCGCCGTCGTGCAGGCCGCGCGGCTCGGCCGGTACCCGCCGCTGGACCTACAGGCCAGGCGGCGCGCGATCGAATCCGAGCGCGGCCTCGCGTTTGACCTCTCCTGCTGGCTCAACTACCGCACGATGCCCATCCGCAGGGTCCGGCCCTCCGGGACACCGGATCCCCAACAGCTGTCTAATGCGGCGGAACGCACCCGGTGGCGGTGGAGCGCGGGACCACACGCCAGCACCTCGACCTACTTCGTGTTCGCCGATGACGCCGGCGACATGCTGCGAGTGCAGGTGCAGTTCGACTCCGCCTTGCTGCCGCCAGACGAGGCGCTCGCCTGGCTGCGCGGCGTCGAACGCCTGCTGTGCGCGGCAACGGCACAGGAAATCGGGATGCGTGAGATCGGCTGGTACACCGACCTGACGCCCGACGCCAGGGGTGACGGCTGGTGCCTGACCGATGGGAGCTGGGCCTACCTCCCCGCCGTCGCCGAACTCGTCCGCGGTGCCTCGGGCGTAAGGAACGCTGAGGCGTTCATGGTGCCCGGCCCGCACGGCGACCGGCTGACCGCCTACCTGAGCGGCCCGGCCAGCCTGGACATCGTGTCACTGCACGACCGGTGCGTAGCGGCCCTCCCCGGCAGCCGGATCGCGCTCGCGCCGCACCAGTACGTGATCTGCGCCGCGCCGTCGTCCGTCGGCGGGACGGGCAGCGACGGCTGGCGTCGGCTCCCCGTGCTGGCCGCCGGAACCGGCCGAGACCCGCATGATCCGAGCACCAGCAGCCGCAGTGCTTCCGGCGTGCATCCGGAGCAGCGATGACCATGACATCAGCGACAGCGTGGCTGCGGGCCTGGGTTTCGAAGGCAGTTGCGTCTTCGGGGTGCTGGTACCGCCGGTCCCGAGCAATTTCCGCCTGGGGAGGCACAGGTGCCTCCGTGGGTGCAGGGCTGTCTGCTACGGGCGTGCCGTCCATGATGATTACGCCGGGCAAAAAGGCTTCACGTTAAGCGTGGCCGCGCAAAACGGGCGGCAGGTGTTTCCCGTCGCACCGCTTCCTAGTTGGCCTCATCGGCGGTCGACGGCGAAGCCGATCGCTACCGCGATGATGATCAGGAGGCCGCGGACGATGTTCTGCCAGTAGTCCGCGACGGCGAGCAGGTTGAAGCCGTTCGTGATGATGCCGAGCATCAGCACGCCGAGGACCGTGCGCCAGACCGAGCCGACCCCGCCGAAGATGCTGCTGCCGCCCAAGGCCACGCCGGCGATCGCGAGCAGGGCCAGGGAGCCGCCCAGGCCGCTGGTGTCGCTGGTGCCCGATCCGGTCATCGACGAGTCGATCAGGCCGGCGAGGCCGCAGGCCGCGCCGGTGATCACGAAGGTGAGGATCACGGTCCGGTCTACCTTGAGGCCTGACAGCCGCGCCGCGTTGCGGTTGTCGCCGATGCCGTACAGGTGGCGGCCGAAGACGGTGTACGCCAGCACGAGCTGCAGCACGATCGCCACGACGAAGAAGATGATCACCGGGTACTGGATGCCGGCGGCCCGGTGCTGGCCGATGAACGTGAACACGCTGCTCTGCGGCGTGATCAGCAGGCCCCCGTGGGTCACGCCGACGGCGATGCCCCCGAACGAGAGCGCGGACGCGAGCGTCGCGAGGAACGCGTTCACGCGCAGCTTCGTCACCAGCAGCCCGTTGATGAGCCCCATGATCGCGCCGGAGCCGATCGCGACGGGGAAGCACCACCATACGCCCCAGTGGACGGCGGCCCACGCGCCGAGCACTTCGCTCAGCACGAAGATCGATCCCAGCGACAGGTCGAAGTTGCCCGCGATGATCGTGAACGTGACCGCGCAGGCGGCGATGCCGATGGTCGCGTTCTGGAAGACGAGGTTGAGCAGGTTCTGCCAGGTAAGAAAGACAGGAGAGGCGACAGAGAAGTAGACGAAGAGCGCGATCGCGAAGACGACGACGCCGTAGTCGCGGACGTGCTGAGCCGTGATCCGGAACGGCAAGCGCAGGCCCGGAACGGTGACTACGGAGTCACCTGCTGCGGCCAGTTCCCCGCCCGCCGGGACTCCCGCCTCTGCATCCCCGGATGCTGGGTCCCTTGGCGCCGGGACTGATGCCAGGGGATCCGACGCAACTGGGTCAGACGGCACGGTCATCGATGGATCTCCCTCCGAGGCCGAACGCGGCCTCCATGACGGCCTCCAGCGGCGGGTCGGCGCTGAACTCGCGGGTGATCGAGCCGCGGCGCATCACGAGCACGCGGTGGGCGAGCCCGAGCACCTCCTCGATTTCCGAAGAGATCAGCAGCACGGCGGTGCCTTCGGCCGCGAGCTTGTTGATCAGGCGGTGAATCGCCGCGCGCGCCGCGACGTCGACGCCGCGCGTCGGCTCGTCAAGGATGAGCACGCGCGGGTTGCGTAGCAGCCAGCGGGCAAAAAGCACCTTCTGCTGATTGCCGCCGGAGAGATTGGCGACCTTCGCCGACGGGTTCGGCGGCTGGACTGAGGTCACGTTCAGCAGATCCCGGGTCTTGGCCCGTTCATGTGCGAGGCGCAGCACCCCCAAGCGCGACGCCACGGAGCGTAGATCCGCGAAGGTCGTGTTCGCTGCGAGCGACAGCTCTAGGAACAGCCCGTCGTCCTTGCGGCTCTCGGGCAGGTACGCCATCCCGACGGCCATCGCGTCGGCGGGCGAGCTGATGCGACGCTCGGTCCCGTCGACGGTGATCGTGCCCGTGTCGATCGGATCAGCCCCCGAGATCGCGCGGGCCAGCTCGGTGCGCCCGCTGCCGATGAGCCCGGCGAGACCGACGATCTCCCCGGCCCGGATCTGCAGCGAGATATCCCGCAGCACGCCTTTACGGTTCAAGCCAACGACCGAGAGGGCCACCGGTGCGGCCGGGTCCGACCGCTTATCGAAGTGCTCCGCCGCCGCGGCAGCCCCGAACATCCCGGCGACCAGGCTCTCCTCGGTCTCCTGGGCGACCGGTGCCGTCCGCACGAGGCGGCCGCTGCGCAGCACCGTCACCGTGTCGGCGAGGTCGAGTACCTGTTCAAGGAAGTGGCTCACGTAGACGATCGTCTTGCCGCGCTCGCGCAGGGAGCGGATCATCCGGTGCAGCGTCTCCACCTCGACGCTGGTCAGCGACGAGGTCGGCTCGTCCATGACGATCACCCGCGCGTTGGTGGCGACCGCGCGCAGGATCTCGACCTTCTGCACGTCGGCAGTGCGCAGCGAGCCGACCTTGGTGTGCGCGTTGAGTGAGAAGCCCCACTCAGCAATGAGCTCCGCGTACTGCGCCCGCAGCCGCCGCCACTGCACGAACCCCAGACGACGCGGCTCGATGCCGAAGAAGACGTTCTCGATCACGCTCATGTGCGGCATCGGCGAGAGCTCCTGCGAGATCGTCGCGATGCCGTCCGCGCGCGCCTCGTGCGGGCTTGAGTAGCGGACGGGCCGGCCGTCGACGAACAGCTGCCCGTCGTCCGGCCGGATCACGCCGCCGATGATCTTCCCGAGGGTTGACTTTCCGGCGCCGTTCGCCCCGACGAGGGCGTGCACGGTGCCTCCGGCAACCTCGACGCTGACGTCGTCGAGCGCCTTGGTGCCGGAGTACCGCTTCCCGATCGAGACGAGCCGGACTTGTGCGACGGCCGTTGAGCTCATCCAGCTCGCCCTTCGTTCATTGACCTGAGCACTTACCTTGTCGCCGCAAGCGCTTAGCTGGCGGTGCCCAGCCCGCCCTCGAGGTTCCAGTCCGGCACGAAGTTCGGGTGTGCGCTCAGGAATGCCTTGTCGATGACCGCCGGGTGGGTGTCCGGGTTGATGATGTTGACTAGGTTCGGGATCGACTGCCCCTGCAGCGCCTGGTCCAGGTACTGGATGCCGAGCACCGACTCGGACGCCGGGTACAGGCCGAGAGTGGCGTAGACCTGGCCAGACTTGACCTGGTTGACGATCTCCTGCGCGCCGCCGTAGCCGATGATCTGGATGTTCTGGCCGGGCGTGTAGCCGCCGACCAGCTTCAGCGCGGTCATCGCGCCTTCCGCCATCTGGTCACCGAACGTCGCGAACACGTTGATGTTTTTGTGCGCGGTGAAGAACGTCTGGGCGACACCTTGTGAGGACGTCTGGTCGTAGTTGCCCGGCGGCATCACGGTGAACGTGTAGTTCGGCTTCGCCTTGTAGTACGCGGTCATTGAGTTAATGCGAACCGTGTCGGTGGGGTAGTTGGCGAGCCCCGGAAGGAAGGCGATGTTGCAGTGACTGCTGCCCACGGCCTTGGTGCAGGCCGCGTTCATCGTGGCCTCCAGGTTCGTCGCCTCCGCGCCGATCGACTGGCCGACGGTCGTGGCGCAGGTCTGGGTGGCGGTCAGCGTGTTCTGCTGGTCCAGAGTGCCCCACGTGTAGTCGGCGCAGGCCACCTTGATGCCGGCGCTGATGGCCTTGTTAATGGTCGGCGTGAGGGCGGGGTCGTTAAGGCCCCAGACCCAGAAGGCCTTGTACTTGCCGGTGGTGATCGCGTCCTGGATCTGCGTGGTCTGCGTCTGCGGGTTGTTGTTGCCGTCGAAGGCGTCGAGCTGGATGCCCAGCTTCGCGGCCTCCTGCTGCGCGCCCTTCAGCGACGCGACCCCGTACGGGCTCGGGTTGTAATAGAAGATTGCCATCCGGACGTTGGAGCCGCCTGCGGCCGATGCGGACGCTGACCCGCTCGCCGCTGCGCTGGTCGAAGCCTGCGCGGCCGGCGACGACGAGGCTGGCGCCGGCGACGACGAGCTAGTGCTGCATCCGACTATTAGTGCCGCTGTCGCGGCTATTACTGCTCCGCCCGTAACGATGCGTACGCGCCTATGCCAAATCATGGTCCTTACCGCTCCTTCGACAGAAAGGCCGTTGGCGCGAGATTACATCGGGCTTTTCTTATGTGAAAGATACGGCAACATCACGATTTCGCTGCTCAGGGGCTATAACACACTTTCCGGGGCAGCTGAAGTAACTCGTCGGCGAGATACTCTTGAGTACGTCTCAGCGGCCGCAGAATTTCTTCGAAACAGAGCTATTCTATTGCCTCTCTACGCTTTTTCTGTCCCAGCAGTATCAGGCATAATTTAGATTTATGGGCCGTCGGCGCACGCGGACGATAATTCCTTTTTATGATAATAATTCACCGTATTGCTTTACCAGCACCAAACAATCGCTGAACGGAACCGGCTCACTGCGCCCGGTGATCCCTCGGCGGAGTATCTGCCGAGTATGTATGGTGTGGCGATGGTGCTCGCTCGGGAGTTGTTTCTAGCCGGGGCCGGCGCCGTAGCCGGCCTTGTCGGAACGGCAGGCGGGATCACCTCCCTAGTGTCCTATCCGGCCCTGCTGGTCGCGGGCGTCGCCCCCTTGCAGGCGAACATCGCGAACCTCGTCGCGCTCGTCGCTTGCTGGCCCGGGTCGGCGGCCGCGTCGCAGCCGGAACTGCGCGGGCGCGGGCCGTGGCTGCGCCGCTGGGGGATCGTCGCCGCCGTCGGCGGCATCGCCGGCTCCGTGCTCCTGCTGAACACCTCGCCGGGCGTGTTCAACCGCGTGGTGCCGTTCCTCGTGGCGGCCGGATCGCTCGCCCTGCTCTTCCAGCCGTGGCTCGCCGCCCGCCCCGCCTGGCAGGGCGGCGGAGGCCGGGGGAGGGCCCTGCTCCTCCCGGGAGGCCTGTTCGCGCTGTCCCTCTATAACGGGTATTTCGGAGCGGGGTCCGGCGTCCTCACGCTCGCCCTCCTCCTGCTCACCACCGATCCGCACCTCGCCACCGCCAACGCGCTGAAGAACATGATGGTCGGCGCGGCGACGATCACTTCGGCGGCGCTGTTCGCGATCACCACCAGCGTCGCCTGGTCCGCCGTCGCCGCGCTCGCGCTCGGCCTTTTCGCCGGCAGCCTCGCCGGACCGTGGGTAGCCCGCCGCCTTCCGCCAGCCGTCCTCCGCTGGCTCGTCGCCCTCACCGGCCTCGCCCTGGCCATCCACCTGTGGCTGAGCCCAGGCAGTTGAGAGGCTGCGCGCAGCTTGCCCGCTGGCCGGCGGAGATATGGTGGCCGCCACGGTCACCCATCTGGCTCGCCCAGCTCGCTGACCTTTCCGCCGTAGCAACCCTTCGGGTCGGCCCGGGCCGGTGAGGCTGCGCTAGCCGCCACGGTCCGCCGCCTTCCCACCCCGCAGTTGGCTGACCCTTTCCGCGCGTAGCGACCTTGCAAGTTGGCAAGGATGTGGTGGCTGGCTCGGTCAGCGGCCTGGCTCAGCCAGTTGGCTGCCCCGCCCTGCGCGTAGCCGCGCTATGAGTTGGCCCAGGCGGGTGAGGTTCCGGTGGGCCGCCGCGATCCGCCGTCCATGAATCAAGCCCAGTTGGCTGACCTCTTGGCGCGTAGCCGCCGTACGCGTTGGCCTGGGACGGTGAGGTTGCGGTGGCCGCTAGGGTCGGCCGCCTCCGTTCTGAGGGATATCTTTTGATTTTCTCCGTAACGGGGGCGGCTGGCCGTGGCACCTCCCGCATTCCTGCTAGCGCCGAGTAAAGATAGCTGTCGTGGAGTTCGATTATGTCGTCGTTGGGGCCGGGGCAGCTGGGTGCGTGGTCGCGGGGCGGCTCGCGGCGGCGAGCGCGGTGCACGGCCGCCGGCCGCGCGTGCTGCTTGTCGAGTACGGCGGTCGGCCGGTTAACCCGCTGCTCCATGTGCCGAAGGGGTTCTATTACACCCTCCGCGGCGACCGTTACCTCTACCGTTACGCCACGAACCCCGTTGGGCCGGCGGGCAAGCACGAGGTCTGGCTGCGCGGCCGGGTGCTTGGCGGGTCGGCGGCGGTCAACGGCATGATGTGGATGCGCGGGGCGCCCGCCGACTGGGACGGGCTCGCCGCACGCGGCAACCCCGGCTGGGCGTGGGCGGACGTGCTGCCCGCCTACCGCGCGATCGAGGATCACAGCCTCGGCGCGAGTGACATGCGCGGGGCGGGCGGCCCGCTCGGCATCTCGGTGACGGACACGCGCGACGCGCTCACTGACGCGATCCTCGCCTCGGCGGTCGCGTACGGCTGGCGGGAAGTGGCCGATGTCAACGCGGAAGACAGCGAGCGGATCGGCTTCACCGCCTCGACGATTGCCCATGGCCGGCGCACCACGTCATACGGAGCGTTCGTGCGCCCCGTGCTGGCACGCCAAGAGGCCAACGGCGGCCTGACCGTCGCCACCCGCACCCGCGCGGTCGCGCTGACCTTCGACGGCCGCCGCGTGACGGGCGTGAAGCTGGCCGACGCGCGGGGGGCAGTGTCGGAGGTCAGGGCTCGCCGCGAGGTGATCGTGGGTACGGGCAGCGTCGAGACCCCGCTGCTGCTCGAACGCTCCGGCATCGGTAACCCGGACCTGCTCCGCAAGCACGACATCGCGGTGCGGGTCGAGTCGCCGAATGTCGGCGAGCGCCTCATCGAGCAGCGCGGTGTCGCCCTCCAGGTCACTCTGAACGAACCAGGCGACGCGACAAGACGGCTGAGCACGTTGCCCGGCCAGGCGATGGAGGCGCTGCGCTGGCTGACGAGCGGCACGGGCATGCTGGCCACTGGCGGCTACGACCTCGTCTGCCAGTTCAAGTCCGCGCCAGCTGCTGACCGGCCCGACGTCCAGGGACTGTTCGTCCCGATGGCCCTCGATACGACAAGCAAGAACATGAAGCTGGCCCGCCACCCGGGCATCCTCTTCATGGCGTACCCGATCCGCCCGGAAACGACGAGCTCCGTGCACATCTCCGGCACCGCGGCGGACGACCCTCCGGTGATCGAGGCGCGCTTCCTTGAGACATCGGGTGACCGGAACGCGGTCGCTCCTGTCCTGGAGATCGCCAGAAGCGTCCTCGCCCAGCCGCCAACGCGAGGACTAATAAAAGGAGAAGAGTTCCCCGGCCCTACCGTTGCGACGAGGGAGGATACGGTCGAGTACTCGCTTGCCACCGGCACCGGCCTCTATCACGCCGTCGGCTCGGCCGCGATGGGCCCAGCCGACTCCGACGTGGTCGACCCGCAACTTAGGGTGCGTGGCGTCGACGGGCTGCGCATCGCCGACGCCTCGGTCCTGCCGACCCAGGTGAGCGGCAACACCGCTGCCCCGGCGATGCTGGTGGGCTACCGCGCCGCCGACCTAATCCTCAGCGACCGCTGACGCCGTCCCGGTATCGTCCATCCGTGACGTCGCAGATCGAGGAACTCGGAAGCGTTACCGCCCCGACGGGCGAGTTGGTCCTCATTGATTTCGGCTGCCTGCGCCTGTGGTCTGGCGAGTCAAGGCCCGCGCTGGATCCCGATGATGTCGGCGAAAACGTCGCGGCTATCGCGAACGGCGCGGTTGACCTGGAGATCGTCGGAGATAACCCCGTCGCGGCGGGCCGGGCGACCGAACTGGCCGCTGTCATCGGCCGGTACGTGTTCGATATCCCAGCCGACAAGGCGGACGAGATGCGCGCTACCGTGGAGTCCCACGCCCGGGACCACGGGTTCGCCATCCAGGTCAAGCCGATCGCGCGGATGCCGCACCGCACCCGGGTCGCGCGGTTGCTCGACGACAGCCCGGCCGGCACCGAGGTCTTGTTCGGCGGCCCAGGCGCGGTCGCGATCCGGGGCCTGCCTGCTGACCGACCGCTCCGAGTCCGCGGTGTCCGGATGCCTGCTGGCAGCCCGGACCGGGAGCGCTGGCATTCCGTCTGGGTTGAGGTGGACGAGCAGTCCCCGGCGCGCACCGAGGACATCGGCTACGTCTTCGTCGACGAGGCACGCCTGGCATTCGCCACCCCGGACGCACTCACTGCCTGGCGTACCGACGATCCGGTTGACGGCCTGGCGGACGTTGCGTTCTGGGGACGCGACGCGGCTGGCTTGGCTGAGCGGACCGGTGCGGGTGTCCTGGACGGCGACACTTACGGCTGGACGGACCTGCCCGCACAGGACGCGCTGCGCCGTGCCGGGGACCTCTACCAGGCGAAGGAGACCGAAGGCCTGCGCTTCGCCCTCGATCTGCGGCCGCACGATGACCATTACCGGCTGCTCAGCCTCGCCCGGCTAGCTCCGACGGAATCGGCCTCGGTTGAGGTCGGCGGCGACGTCGTGTGCGGGTTCTTCACGTCGTGGGGCGATGGTGCCTTCCCCGTTCGCCGGGATCTGGCTGCCGACGGCACGCTCTGCCGCGTCCGGGTTGAACTCGGCGCGCCGGAGATCGTCGAGCGCCAGCGCAAGCTCGACGACCGGTGGTTCGGGGAACTGTCGCGCGCCGCGCTGGTCAGCAACCGGGTGGCGCAGGACGGCGCACAGGTCCGCTGGATGTACCGGGAAGCGTCCGACAACCCGCGCGATAGCGGGTGGCGGGTCTTCTCGGGCGACGAGTCCGATAGCGAAGTTGACGATTCCGCGAACATCACCGTCGTGCCGTTGCGCGACTTGGTCGCGGCGGACGCGTCGCTCGAGGAGTTCTTCCGGACACCAGCGCCGTGCGCCTTCGAGCGTGACCCGGGCGGCGACTTTGCCGCCGTCGAGTACGAGCCGCCGCAGGACTTACCGGGGGCTAGTCTCCGGCGGCGGCTGAGGTCCGGTCGGCCGCCTCCAGGTACTCGGCTGAAGGCCGCATCGCCGCGGCCATCCGGTAGCACGGCCCCGCCTCGGCGTGGCGGCTCTGCCGCTCAAGCGACCGGCCGAGCCCGAACCAGGCGTAGTCCTCTACCGGGTCGAGCTCGGTCACGGCGCGAAACTCGGCCTCAGCCTTGCTGAGCTGCGCCGAGTGGTAGTACGCGCGCGCCAGGAGCAGCCGCACCGAGACGCTGCGCGGCTGCTCAGCGGCGAAGGGCTCAAGCAGCCGCGCCGCTTGCGCGTAGTCGTTCATCTCGAAGTACACCTGCGCCCGCTCGTACTCCGTCATCTCGGCCATCCCGGCCCGCATCGGCTCACGTCCCCTTCCGGGATCCAAAGCTATGGAAAGAACGTTCTGTGTAACGCGGAGCGGCCGGCCGTTATGCCGCGGCTCCAGGCCCCTTAGCCGAGCTTCGAGACCTGGTAGTGGTCGATGAACCAGCCATCGGCCTCCTTCTTCACCAGGACGCTGAGGTACACGTTGAGCGTTGGCCGGTCGGTGAACGTGAAGTCCACGCTCAGGTAGCCGAGGACCAGGTCGTCGGCGAGCCGCCGGGTGTGCAGGATCTTGTACTCGGCCTTCATGCCGAGTGGCTGGGATGCGTAGTACTCGGCGACGCCGGGCCGGCCGACGCTGTACGGGTGCAGCCCTTGGAAGATCGCTTCCTCAGTGAAGACGGCGGCGACGCGGTCTGGTTCGTGCGCGTCGACGCCTGCCTTCCACCGGTTGAGGGCGTCACGCAGCGCAGCCTCGTCTGTGACTGGGGTGCCTGTGCTGTTGGTGTTCATGATCGGTCCCCTTTCTGCCGCTGCCTGGCGGACCGCGCCGCCAGGCAGCGTCGCTGAGCTAGGTTCAGTGTCCGGCACTCTGGCCGCCGTCAACGTGGAGGGATTCCCCCGTCACGAAGCCGGCGTTCTCCAGGTACAGCACGGCGTCCACGACATCGTCAACGTCGCCCAGCCGGTGGAGCGGGTGCAGCGCGGCGAGGAACTCGTGCGTCTCCTCGGGGTGCATCGGCGTGCGGATGATGCCGAGCGAAACGGTGTTGGCCCGGATCCCGCGGTCGGCGTACTCAATCGCCAGCGACTTGGTGACAGCAGTGAGGCCGCCCTTGGTCAGCGCCGCGAGCGCGGAGGGCACCTGCGCGAGCGCGTGGTCCACCAGGCTGGTGGAGACGTTCACGATGTGCCCGCCCTCGCCGCGTTCCAGCATCGCGGCCACCGCCGCCCGGGTCACCTCGAAGAAGCCGCGCAGGTTCACGCCCGTCACCAAGTCGTAGTCACCGTCGGTGTACTCGGTGAACGGCTTGGCGACAAACACGCCGGCGTTGTTGACGAGGGAATCCACCCGGCCGAAGCGGTCGAGCGCCTCGGCAACGATGCGCGCACCGGTGCCGGGGACCGCAACGTCGCCGGCCACCGCGAGCACCCCGGGGTCGTCCGACGGCGCGATGGAGCGGGAGTTCGCGACGACGGCGTAGCCGAGCTTGCGGTAGGCGGGGACGAGAGCGGCGCCGATGCCCTGCGAGGCACCAGTGATGACAGCGACCTTCTGAACGTTGCTCATTACGTTCATCCCTTTCCAGGGGACGTGCGGCCCGTCTGCCCGGGCCGCGGGTTATCCGGGGCTCGCCGGCGAATCCCGTGCGGTGCCCACGCAAGGGAAGGTAGGTTGACGCCGGCGGCGGCGCCACGACCTGCGGCCTCTCACCAGGAGGCCACGGCTCCTACCGCAGGTCGCCGTAGACTTTGCGGGTGGAGCTCCGCCAGTTGCGTTACTTCGTCGCGGTTGCCGAGGAGCTGAACTTCGGCCGCGCCGCGCAGCGGCTGCGCATCGCTGGACCGTCGCTGTCTCAGCAGATCAAGGCGCTCGAACGAGACCTCGGCGTCCGGCTGTTCGACCGCGACCACCGCTCGGTGGCGCTGACCGCAACCGGCGAGGCCTTGCTGACAGACGCGCGGGCGGTACTTGAGCACGCCGACCGCCTGCGCCGCCACGCGGCGGGCCTGACCGGCGACACGCACCTCCGGCTCGGTTACGTCAACTGGCGGCCGCCGGACCTGTACGAACGAGTCGCGGGAATCGCGGACCTGCACGTGGACGCCTGGGTCCTGCCCTCGCACGCGCAAGCGGCGCGGGTCGCCGAAGGCAGCATCGACCTCGCGATCTGCTGGGTGCAGGCCGCCGACATCGCCGAATACGAACTTGAGGCGCGCCTCATCGGGGCAGACCTTCTCTACGCGGTGAGCGTCGGCCCGGATACCTTGCCGGTCGCCTCGCGGGACACCGTGGTCCTCATGGACGCCGACACCAACAGCTGGGCGTCGTGGAACCTTTATGCGGGCCAGTTCGCCCGTGACACCGGTGCCCGCGTCGTGCGGATTGAGGACGGCGGCATCACCGGCTCCGGGTTCTTCGAGCAAGTTCGCAGGCTGCGTCAGCCGGTGCTCAACTCACCCAAGGGCCAGCACACGGCACTGCCGCCCGATCTCGTACAGCGGGCGATCGTCCAGCCAGCCCCCTACTGGACCTGGTGGCTCGTCACGCGCCGCGACGACACCCGGCCAGCGGTGCGGGCCGTAGCGGAAGCTCTGACGAACGATGTGGGCTCGCTAGGCCTGGACACAGAAGACGCATGGCTTCCGGCCACAGACCCGCACCAGGTGATCCGCGTAGAAGGCTGAGCCTCCTACGCGGGAGGCCGCTGGTCGTGGCCCGCCTCCGATACCGGGTGCAATGTGAAAGACATGTACGAAAGCACCCGCAGCGCCGTCCGCTCGCCCTGGATGCATGTCGCGCAGGCTGGCGCCGCGCTGGCCGCTGGCATGGGCGTGGGCCGCTTCGTCTACACGCCGATCCTCCCCCTGATGCACGCGCAGGCCGGGTTGTCGACCGGAAGCGGGGCTGACCTGGCCACCGCCAACTACGCCGGCTACCTCATCGGCGCGCTGGCCACCATGCTGCCCGGGTTCGCGCGTTCGTCGACCGTGCTGCGCATCAGCCTGGTGACCCTGACGGCGTCGCTCGCCGCGATGCCGTTGACGCAGGTGACGTTTGTATGGCTGGCCCTGCGATTGTGCGCGGGCATTGCCAGCGCCATGATCTTCGTCGCCGCCGTCAGCTCCCTGCTGAGCAACCTGAGGGAGCACCCGTCCCACCTCATCGGCTGGGGCTTCGGCGGCGTCGGCGCGGGCATCGCGCTCTCGGGCCTGCTGGTCCTCGCGGTGCGCACGGCCGCCGACTGGCGGGCCGCGTGGTGGGCCGCCGCGATCCTCGCCGCGCTGCTCGCGATTCCTTCGTGGTCCATGCACCCGTCACCGGGGCCTGCTGCTGGCGTGGCCCAGCACGACGCGCACCCGAGCACGCATCGCTGGTTTACCGCGCTTTTCGCGTCCTACACGCTGGAGGGCATCGGCTACATCATCGCCGGAACGTTCCTGGTCGCGGCGATCGCGCAGAGCTCGCCCGGCTGGATCAGCAGCGGGGCCTGGGTCCTGGCTGGACTCGCGGCCGTGCCATCGTCCGCGCTGTGGGCGG
>Ga0310811_10004620_pt1 | contig 17334 bp, 12 predicted proteins | sample YCmetagenome_FD_207642 | JGI IMG/M metagenome (GOLD analysis project Ga0310811, IMG submission 207642) | Soil microbial communities from experimental microcosm in Duke University, North Carolina, United States - YC | ecosystem: Engineered > Artificial ecosystem > Soil microcosm > Unclassified ...
TCACGACCATACGGTCCTCCCGTTATTCATGGTGTTTAGGTTTTATTCGCTGCGCAGCGACTTCACCGGATTGACCATCGCCGCCTTCATCGACTGCAGGCCGACGGTCAGTACCGTGAGCACCATCAGGGCCGCCCCCGCCAGCAGGAAAACGTCCGCTCCCACGCTGACCCTGTACGCGTAGTCCTGCAGCCACCGGTGCGTGAGCCACCAGCCCCCCGCCGATGCGATCGTCACCGCGATCAGTACCAATGCGACAAAATCCCTGCCAAGTAACAAAAGTATATCCTTCAGGCTGGCGCCCATCACCTTTCGGATGCCGATCTCCCGCGTCCGGCGTTCGGTCGTGAACAGGGTCAGGCCGAACAGTCCGATACAGCTGATAAGAAGAGTGATCCCCGTGGCGATGTTCAGCAGCCACTCCATCGTCCGCTCTCTTTTGTAAAATTTTGCGAGTTCCTCGTCGAAAAATGAATATTCGAAGGGCTTGTGCGGGTAGACCGTCTTCCATTGCCGTTCGACCCGGGCGATGGCGGCGTGGGCTTCCTGCGCGGACTTTCCTTTAGTATCGAGCCGCACCGCGAGATCGGTACAGGCCATGCCCGCGATCAGCAGCGGCTGGATGGGCTCTTTATAGGAGTATTTATGGAAATCCGCCACCACGCCGACGATCGAAACATTCCTGTTCCAGGTGTACAGCTGCTTGCCGATGGCTTCGTAAGGCTTCCGGAAGCCCAGCGTTTTGGAAAGGCTCTCGTTGATCACGACCTCCTTCATCGTATCGGAGGGAAAAAGGTTGCGGCCGGCCAGCAGCCGGATATCGTAGAGGGGGATATAGTGTTCGTCCGCCTGAATAGCTTCCACGCGGATGGGGTCTTCGCTTTTCGCGAAATAGCGGATGGTAAAGATCCCGCGGTCCATCCCCGACGGCGGCATATTCGAGCGCGAGACGTCGGCTACGCCAGGCAGTTGGCGGATCTGTTCCTGGAGCAGCCCAACTTTTCTGGCGCTGTCCCTTCCTTCGTCCGTGTCAAAAAGAATGATCGCGTCCGACCGGAAGCCAAGGTCCTTGTGCAGCATATACCCGACCTGCCGTCCGATGACCATCGTGCCGATGATGAACAGCAGGCTGACGGTAAACTGAAATACGATCAGCCCCTTCCTCAGCAGATATTTCCCGCCGCCGCGCGGCGCGCCCGATCCCTTCAGAGTGGCTACCGGCGAATGCGCCGAGAGCATCCTCGCGGGATAGAGTCCGGCAAGCAGGGTCACGGCTACGGTGATGGCTGCGAGGAAAAACAGGTTGGCCGGCGCAAAGGGTCGGAAGTTCAGCTGCTGCGGGACGAATTCGTGAAAGGCGCCAAGCACGGGACGCGCGGCCAGGAAAGCGATCAACCCGGCCACCGTCGTCAGCAGAAAAGTTTCCGTCAGTAGCTGCAGGATAAGGTGGAGCCGGCCGCTGCCCATCACCTTGCGAATACCGATCTCCTTCTCGCGGGTCAGCGACTGCGCCGTAGCGAGGTTGACATAATTGATGATGGCCAGTATCAGTATGAACGCCGCGATGCTCAGCAGCGAATACAGGGTCGCGAGCTGAGAGGTCCGGATATTCCCGTCGTCGAACCCCTGCGCAGTGAAATGAATGTCGGCGAGCGGCTGCAGCGCGACACGTGGATAAATGCCCTTATCGTCACCGTGCCTGTGATAGATCTCCGATAGGGCAGCCTGAGCCTTCTGAGGGTTTGCCGCGGGCGACAGCCTTACCAGCGCGGAACTGATCGCCGGGAATTTGTTCCTGGTCGGCCCCAGTCCAAACTGTAGCTGCAGCCAGCTGTGGGCGATCGTCGCGGAAGAGACAAAGTCCGTATAGGGAAAGTCCGTATTCTCCTGCCAGTCGCGGACGACGCCGCTGACGTTGACCCGTAAACTATCCTGGTAGACGACCTCTTTGCCGATAACCCCGTTGAGCGGACCCGGGCCGAAGTATTGCCGCGCCCGGCTTTCCGTCAGCACGACGCTGAAAGGACTGGCAAGGGCCGTTTGCGCAGTGCCCGCGAGCCAGGTATAGCCCATGAGATCGAGATATTCCGGCCCCGCGACGACGGAACGGACGGGGTAGCGGGTCTGTTTGCCGGCGACGACGACAAGCGCCGAATCCCTATTCAGCTCATGAAAAGGAGCCACTATCTCCACGCCCGGTATCTCCTGCCGAATCGCGGCGGGGATATCCGCGAGCACGGTCGGCAACAGGTGCTCCGGCTCGTCCTTCAGGTATCGTTCGTAGGAATTGATCCGGTAGATGCGCTGGCCGCTGGGGTGGCTGCGGTCGAAACTGAACTCATAGCGGACGATGGCCCAGATGACGAGGCAGGCGCAGATGCCGAGGGCGAGTCCGAGGGTGTTGATCAGTGTATACAGGCGGTTGCGAATCAGCATACGCCATGCGCTGGTCCAATAGCTTTTGAACATGCGGTTAGTTGATTTTAGTTGGTAGTTGTCCTTCAGACGGCATATTCAGTGCCGGTATGGGAAGGCATTCATTATCATGAGTATCTGCGTCGTCGGGTTCCTCGCGATGTCCGCAAATGATACAGCCGGTGTCCGGGGCAGCCGCCGGTCTGTCCTGGTCTGGAGCCGATAATTTTTATTGAAAAATAAAATGGAAGCTATATTTTTGGATTAGAATAGTATAGTATAGAATAGGTATTCATTTTCCACCCTAATTAATTGCTCTGTATGAAAAGCAAGACAATTTTGATCTTTCTGTTGTTAGCTTCTTTCTTCGGGTACTCGCAACAGCCCTCCACCATTACCATAACGGGGACCGTGACCGGTTCATCGGGAAAGCCTCTCGAAGGGGCCAGTGTTGTTGCCAGCAAGCCGGCGCGCGCCGCCACTGCAACCGACCCCAGCGGGAAGTTTGTGCTAAAGGTCCAGCCGGGAGCCATCCTGACGATCTCGTATATCGGTTATCAGTCGCAGCAGCTCACCGCGGCGGGCGCGGACCAGGTCTTTAGTGTCGTCCTGCAGCCCGCCTCCGTACAGTCGGACGACGTGGTCGTCGTGGGTTACCGCACGCAGAGCGTGCACAAGAATATCTCTTCCGTGGTCGCCGTCACGGGTGACGAGATCACAAAGAGGGTGGCGGTGGACCCCACCTCGCTGCTGCAGGGACAGCTGCCGGGTCTGTCCGTGGTACAGAACTCCGCCGAGCCGGGCAACGAAGACCTCAAACTGCTGATCAGGGGCGTGGGGACATTTAGCGGCTCCACCGATCCACTGGTCATCGTGGACGGCATACCGGGCAGCCTGACGGCCATCAACGCCAACGATATCGAGGCCGTAACGGTCCTGAAAGACGCTGCATCCGCCGCCATCTACGGCTCGCGCGGCGCCAACGGCGTGATCGTCGTAAAAACCAAAAAAGGCAGGAGCGGCGCGCTCACGCTGACCTATGACTACAACGTGGGGATCGCAAAAGTTACGAGGCTACCGAAGCTGATCACCAATTCGGCTACCTATATGACGCTGCTGAATGAGGCGAACCGCAATGCGGGGGTGGACACGGTATACAGCCAGCAGCAGATCGATCTCTATCAGAATGCCACAGACCGGGTCAAATACCCCAACCACAACTGGCTGAACGATATGTTCTCGACAGCAGTTGTCCAGAATCACTACGTCAACCTCAGCGGAGGAAAAGAGGGTACTTCTTACAGTCTCGGCCTGGGTTACAGTGACCAGCCGGGTACGATGCTGGGCTTCGACTACAAGAAATACACCATCAGCCTGGGGCTGAACAGCCGTATCAACAAGCGGGTGCTTCTCGGCGCCAATATGCAGTTTCGCTATGGCAACCGCATTTATCCCGAAGACAACGCCACCGACCTGTATATTGCTACCCTCTCACAGTCTCCGCTGTATCCCGCCCGCACCGCGGACGGCCTATGGATCTACAAGGCGTATTCCAGGGAGGGCGGAAACAAGAACCCGGTGCTGACGGCTACGCTGGCCAGGACGAAAAATCCGGACTACTACGGCCAGGGCAATCTGTCGCTGGACGTTGAGATCACAAAGGACCTGAAGTGGGAGAACCGGGCGGGTCTTACTTTCGACTACAACAAGTCGAGCACCTTTATTCCGACGGTCCCCGTCTATTTCTACAGCGACCTGTCTTCCGCCGGTGATTTTAATCCAGGCACCGGTCTTGGGTTAAATACGGGAAGCAATGACGATATCCATACGACGCTTTACAGCCAGCTGAACTTCCAAAAGCATCTTGGAGATCATAACCTGAGCGTACTGGGCGGCGCCCAGGAGGAGGCAGACAACTATTCGTATATCAATGCCGGCAGGATCGGATATCCCACCAATTACCTGGCCGAGCTGAACGCGGGTTCCACAAATGGCGTAACCAACAGCGGATCGTCTTCGGTCTGGGCCATCCGGTCTTATTATGGCAACGTCAACTATGACTACGACGACAAATACCTGCTGGGTGGAAGCATCCGATACGACGGTACTTCGCGCCTTCCGGCAGAGCATCGCTGGGGTCTGTTCTACTCCTTCTCCGGAGGATGGCGGATCTCCCGCGAGGCCTTCCTGAAAGACGTCAGCTGGCTGAACGACCTGAAGCTGCGCGGTTCCTGGGGCAAGCTGGGTAACCAGAGTACCCTCCCGACTTATCCCTATCAGCCGATCCTCAGCCAGAACTCCTACTCCTATGCCGGCAGTGTAAGCACCGGATTTGTCCCGAGCACGCTCGTCGACCCCAATCTCACCTGGGAGTCTGCGAGAACTACCGATCTGGGCCTGGACATGTCCGTGATGAATAACAGGCTGAGCGCCTCCGTCGACTGGTTCAACAAGTATACCTATAATATTCTCCGGCAATTCCAGGTGCCGGGCTGGGTCGGTCTGAATCCGCCTTATGTCAACAATGGAGCGGTTCGCAATACCGGCCTGGAGTTCCAGGTGAAATACCAGGACAGGGTGAATAAGGACCTCAGCTATTATGTCGTGGCCAATTTCTCCCGGTATAAAAACAAGGTGGTGTCGTTCGGAAAAGACCAGGTGACCGGTCCTGACGGACAGACGATCCTGAGGAACGGTGAGCCGATCAATTCCTTCTACCTCTATGTTGCGGATGGTATCTTCCAGAATCAGGACCAAATAAACAAAGCTCCTGACCAGTCCTCGATGGGCGGCGCCCCCACACCTGGAGATATCCGGTACAAGGACGTCAACGGTGACGGGGTGGTCAACGCCGACGACCGCAAGGTCGTTCCGGGCGCCTATCCCAGCTTTCAGTATTCGTTATCTTTTGGCGGCAGCTACAAGCGCTTTGACCTGAATGTTCAGCTGTACGGGTCCGAGGGCAACAAGTTGTATCTGTACAAATGGGGTGTCGACCCCTTTGCGCAGGGCGCGCCCCCAACAACGGACTGGCTCAACCGCTGGACGCCATCGCATCCTTCCTCCACGATGCCCAAGCTCTATCCTGGCTTCTATGGCTATCCGAAGATCACCAACTTTCAGTCGACGTTCCATTTATATAATGCCAGCTATATGCGGATAAAGAACGTTCAGCTGGCCTACCATATCCCTACGCAGGGGTATGAAGGTCTATTTCACCGTCGACAACCTGGCGCTGTTCACTCCGCTGAAACAGCCTACCGATCCGGAAAGACTGGACATTTCGAACAAGCCTGACGCGTGGTATGGCTTCGCGAACTACCCGCAGAACAGGACATTTACGTTTGGCGCAAGCGTAACATTCTAGTGGGCAAACATTCCAAACATCTCAAACGAAAGAAATGAAACTTCAACTCTTATTAATAGGCATTTCCATTGCCAGTCTGGCTGGCTGTAAGAAACTGGATCAGACCCCTCCCGACCAGCTGTCGACTACCGTATTCTGGAAACAGGCCAGCGACGCGGATCTCGCGCTGAATGGCATCTATAGCACCCTCTATGCCGGCAGTGGCGGCGTAGACCAGTACGGACCCATGTGGTGGGACAACTTCAGCGACAACTCCTATAGCCAGCACAGCCTGGCGGGCTCGCAGCAATCATTGATCTCCGGCCTGACCCCGACGAGCGGTGGCTTTCCCAATTCAACCTATTACAGCAGCTACAAGACCATTTCTGCTGTCAACAATTTTCTTCCGAACGTCAACAAAGTTCTTTCGGGTGACCAGTTGAAGACCTATCGGGGCGAGGCGCTGTTCATGCGCGGGCTGAGTTACTGGTATCTCGCGATGACCTATGGCAACGTCCCGCTGATCCTGGACGATCCCTTTACCGTCGACTATAGCGGCTCTAAGGCAAAATCGCCGCGCGCGGATATCCTGAAGCAGGTCGAGCTGGACTGGGACTCTGCAATCGCCTGGCTGCCGAACTTAAAATTTACCAATGGGCACGCGGTGAAGGCGGCGGCGCAGGGATATATGACGAGACTATATCTCTTCGAAAAGAGATGGCAGGAGGCCGCGGCGATGGCAAAATCTGTAATCGACGGACAACAGTTCTCCCTCAATCCCAACTACGCCGCTAATTTCTACAAGCCGGACCAGTCCTCGAGCCCCGAGATCATTTTCTCGGTACAGTTCAAACAGCCGGCCGTACCCCACTCCTACTCGCTCAACGTCCTGCTGATCGGGCCGGGCTGGAAAGACGTACAGGGAACGCAGGATATGATCAACGAATACGAGGCAAACGACCCGAGAAAGACCATGACCTTTTTCTTCCCCGGTGACGGCGTGGCGCAGGGCTGGCCCTATCCGGGAACGGTAGGCACGCCGGGTGTGGCGGAATGGGTGACCGGTTACTATCCCCTGAAGAAATTCGTCGATCCCACCGTCAAAAATCCGGTGCCCGGTCTCCTGGATGACCAGGACTATGTATTATTGCGTTATGCGGATATTCAGCTGATGTATGCCGAGGCTCAGAACGAGGCGGTGGGTCCCGACGCCAGCGTCTACCAGCAGGTGAACAACGTTCGCGCCAGGCCCGGTGTCAATATGCCGGCGCTGCCCGCTGGTCTTTCCCAGACCGATATGCGGGCTCGTATCTGGCACGAAAGAAGGGTGGAACTGGCGCTGGAGGGTCTGCGCTATTTCGACCTGAGGAGATGGGGGATCGCAAAGCAGAAGCTCAACGGGTTTGTGCAGAATCCGACGCAACCGACGCTGACAACAATTTATAAAGATAACTATGAGTTTTGGCCGATTCCACAGCCGGAGATCGATATCAATAAGCCAGCGCTTATTCAGAATGATGGATATTAGGAAATTGGGAATGGTCGCGGTCGCCGTGTTGCTGGCGACCGGCGGCGTTGCCCAGACAGGACTTCACGGCGGGCCTTCCCAGGCGGAGGCCCGCCTGCCTTATAGGAATTATCTGTCATTGCGCGGAGGGCTTGATAATTTTTTCAACGCCTGCCTGGTCCGGCGGAAGGCCACGGTCGCCTTTCTGGGCGGGTCGATCACGCACAATCCGGGTTGGAGGGAAAAGACATGTGCCTGGTTGACGGAGCGGTATCCGGAGACGGAGTTTAGATTTATCGCCGCAGGCATTCCTTCGCTAGGCAGTCTGCCGCACGTATTCAGGCTGCAGCAGGATGTGCTGGACAGCGGCGCGGTCGACCTGCTTTTCCTGGAGGCCGCGGTCAACGACCGGGTCAACGGCACGGACAGCCTTACGCAGGTGCGTTCGCTCGAAGGGATCGTGCGGCATGTCAGGTCGGCCAATCCGGCAATGGATATCGTGATGATGGCTTTTGCCGATCCGGATAAGACCAGCGACTATGACAGGGGGATAGTGCCGGTGGAGATCGCCAATCAGGAGATGATAGCGGCGCACTATGGACTGCCATCAATCGATCTGGGGAAAGAAGTGAGGGATAAATTGAAGGCCGGAGAGTTCGACTGGAAGAATGACTTTAAGGATGTACATCCTTCGCCTTTTGGACAGGAGCTGTATTTCGCGAATATCAAACAATTATTGATTGATGCGGAGGCTGGCCGCGGGGGCAGCGTTTCACGCAGCCGCGCCCATCCTTTGCCTGCCCCGATGGACAGATCGTCTTTTGTGAACGGCGCGTATATGGATATCGCGAAGGCAAAACACGACGCCGGCTGGCGGCTGGACGAACACTGGAAACCCGCGGACAGCGCACATACCAGAGAGGGCTTTGTTTATGTCCCGGTACTGGAGTCCTCCACGCCCGGCGCGGAGCTGGAGCTGCGGTTCACCGGAACCGCCATTGGCATGGCCGTCGTCGCGGGCCCGGATGCGGGCATCGTCGAATATTCCATCGATCACAACTCCTGGCAGAAGGTGAAATTGTACACACAATGGAGCAGCTGGCTGCATCTGCCCTGGTATATATTGTTTGGCAGCGGTCTCAAAAATAAACAACACACCCTGCTGGTCAGGGTCAGCGATGAAAAACCGTTCGGCAGCAAGGGGCATGCCTGCCGGATCGTCCATTTCCTTGTGAACAAATAAGCAAACGATGATCAAACAAGTCAGTGTCATAGACAAGCGGTATCCGCTGGGCGGCGGAGCCGGCAGCGATGCCATTCATAAAGATCCGGTATACTCCTATGCCGTTACGCAGCTAGTCGACGAAGACGGTACTACCGGCACGGGCCTCGCCTTCACCCTTGGAGAAGGCAACGAGCTCGTGTGTCAGGCAGCATCATTTTATGCCCAACGGTTAAAGGGAAAGGACATCGAAGAGGTAATGCGAAATTTTGGCTCGCTGTTCCGCGATATGTCGAACGAGCAGCAGTTTCGCTGGCTGGGTCCGCATAAAGGCGTCGTTCATCTGGGTCTGGCTTCGGTGACGAATGCCTGCTTCGACCTTTGGGCGAAGCGGCGCGGGCTGCCGCTATGGCGTCTGCTGACGGACCTTTCCCCCGAGTCGCTCGTGGATACCCTGGACCTCTCCTATCTGGAGGACGAGTTGACGCGTGAACAGGCGGTCGCCCTGCTGCAGGCGAATGACGGGGGCCGTACCGAAAGAGAAAAGATCATCGAAAAAGGTTATCCTGGTTATGACACTTCCATCGGCTGGTTCAACTACAGCGACCAGCAGGTGGCCGAGAATGTCCGTCGTGCAGTGGGTGCAGGCTTCTCAGCACTGAAGCTGAAAGTCGGTGCACCGGACCCTGAACGGGATATACGCCGCGCTCATCTTGTACGTCTGGCCGCGGGCGAAGGGGTAAAGGTCATGCTGGACGCCAACCAGCAATGGGACCTCCCGCAGGCGATCGCCGTATGCAGGCAGCTGCAGGCCATCCGGCCTTACTGGATAGAGGAGCCCACCCATCCCGACGATATACTTGGGCATAAGACGCTGGCCGACGCCATCGCGCCGGTTAAACTGGCCCTCGGTGAGCACGTGCCGAACCGGGTCATATTCAAGAACTATCTGCAGACCGGCTGTGCTGGATTCATACAGGTAGACGCCGTCCGGGTCGGCGGTGTCAGCGAGTTCATCACCGTCAGTCTGCTTTGCCGCAAATACGGGATACCGGTAGTGCCTCACGTGGGCGATATGGGGCAGTTGCACCAGCATCTCGTCCTGTTCAATCATATCGCCATGGGGCATGAGGCGCTGTTCCTCGAACATATTCCCCATCTGAAGGAGCATTTTGTACATCCTGCGCGTGTCAGCGGCGGGGTATACCAGGCACCTCAGGAACCCGGCAGCAGCTGCGACCTGAAACCATAATTTGTCTATGATTGCATTGCCTGATATTATCATTAGCGTCGCCTATATACTTGGCATCGTCCTGCTGGGGCTTTGGGCCGGGCGAAAGCAGCAGGGCGGCAGCGCCAGTCAGTATTTTCTCGCGGGACGATCGTTGAAATGGCCATCGATCGGTCTGGCCCTCTTCGCCACCAATATCTCCACCGTACATCTGGTAAGTCTTGCCCAAAGCGGGTTCGACACGGGTCTTCTGAACGGCGATTTCGAGTGGATGGCAGCTTTTACGCTGATCCTGCTGGCCCTGTTCTTCGCACCGTTTTACATCCGCTCAGGAGTGGCCACCCTTCCGGACTTTCTCGAAAAGAGATACGACCGGTCGAGCCGGGACTGGCTGACGGTGATCTCCGTGGTTTCCGCAATCATCATTCATATCGCTTTCTCCATGCTGGCAGGCGGCATCGTGCTGAAGACCCTGTTCGGTTTCAACATGTACGTAAGCGTTATCATCATCTCCCTTATTACCGCGGTATATACCATCCTGGGCGGACTGAAAGCCGTCGTCATTACCGAGTCGATCCAGACGGTGGTGCTTGTCACGGGTGCGGTGATCATTACGGTCTCCGCCTGGCAGCGGATGGGCGGATGGCATCCCATGGTGCAGGTGCTGCATGATTCCGGCGGATTGAACAGGCTGTCGATGATGCGGCCGGCCGGCGATGCGGGTGGCATGCCCTGGTATTCGGTATTGCTGGGCTATCCTGTACTGGGCATCTGGTACTGGTGCGCCGACCAGACGATCGTGCAGCGGGTACTGGGCGCCAGGGATGAGAACCACGCCAGAGTGGGACCGCTGTTCTGCGGGTTCATAAAGATATTGCCGGTCTTCATCTTCGTGATGCCGGGGCTGTTTGCGTATACACTCGCCCGTACGGGCAGGCTGGACCTCGGCGGGATGAGCAACAGCAAGGGCATCTATACACTGATGATCACGCAGCTGCTGCCCACGGGACTGGTAGGTATCCTGGTCGCGGCGCTACTGTCGGGTCTCATGAGCCAGGTATCCGGCGCGCTCAACTCCATCTCCACCATGGTGAGCTATGATATCTACAAACGATATCGCCCGCACACGCCCGACACACAACTTATCAGGACGGGCAAGATCGCGGCGGGCGTCGCGCTCGTCTTTTCGCTTGGCCTGCTACCGCTGCTGAACCGGTATGAAAGCATATTCAACGGGCTCAACGAGATCATCGCGCATATTGCACCGCCGATTACCTGCGTCTTCGTGGTGGGCGTTTTCTGGCGGCGGGCATCGGCGGTCTCGGCGAAGCTGACGCTATGGATCGGATCGGCGCTGGGGGCTGCGGTGTTTGCGATCAACAAGATCTGGCCGGATACCTTTTTAGGCAGGGTTCCCTTTATGATGATGGCGTTCTATTTGTTTTGTGCCTGTCTGGTGATGCAGGTTGCGTTTTCCTTTCTTTTTCCGAGTGAGCGCGTCATTCCTCTCCGGCGGTTGTACTGGAATTCGCTGAGCGAGCCCTTGTCCTGGAGGGGATGGAAGGGTATCGGGAACTACAAGGTTTTGTCGATGGTCCTGCTGGTGGCGGTGGTCGTACTATTCTACGTCTTTAGATAATTTTTATGAATGAACTGACTGACAAGATCGTCTATCTCACGGGTGGGACAAAGGGTATTGGGTTCGAATGCGCAAAGGCCTACAAGGCTGCCGGCGCGACTGTCATTGCCGTCTCCAATGACCTGGCTTCCGTGGAGAGCTGTAAGATGGCGCTGGGACTCGAAGACGTTTTGCTGGGCGATGTCTCCAGGCAGGAGGACGTCCGCGACACGCTGCGGTATGTTCTGGATAAATATGGCCGGATTGACGCCGTACACAACAACGCGGGCATCGCCCATCCCGCGAAGCCCCTGCACGAGACCACGGGCCGGGAATGGGAGGCCCTCTTCGACGTGAATCTGAAGAGCATGCTCTATACGACCCGTCATGCCTTTGAGGCGCTGCGCGCATCGCTAGGCTGTATCCTGAACACCAGCAGTCTGGTGGGTGAGATCGGACAGGAGAACCACGCTGCTTACAGCGCGACCAAGGGAGCGATGAATGCGCTTACCAAATCGATGGCGCTGGACTATGCCCCTTTCGGGATACGGGTGAATGCCGTCGCACCCGCCGGCGTCTGGACGCCGATGCTGCGGGAATGGAATGCCGCGCAGGTGAACGCGAAGGATATGGAGAAGTACCTGGACGGGATACATGCCCTGGGCTATTGCCCCGAAGGCGACGTAATAGCAGATGTCTGTGTGTTCCTGCTGTCGGATAAGGCCAGGTTTGTGACGGGGACGATCATGCCCGTCAGCGGCGGCGCGGAACTGGGTTACAGAAGGCTGATGGGCCAAATTGGGTGATTTCACTCTTTTTCCCCGCAGATGTGCGCTATGACTGCAAATAGCGCCGGTTTCTTACCTTAGCGGCATCGCCCATTCACTGACCGGGCGGCCCGCCGATGGAAAACATTCCGATAAGACATATCAGCGCGCCGGTGAAGGAGCCGGAGTTCGCCGGCAGCTTTCATATCCGGAAGGTAGAGGACATTCTGGCCGGGAAGAAAATGGTACAGGAACTCCACCGCCACAGTTTCTTTTTCGTCCTGGTATTGTCAAAGGCGGCCGGCGAGCACAGTATCGATTTCATCCCCTACCCCGTCGGCGATGGCTGCGTTTTCTTTACGCGACCCGGTCAGGTACACCAGCTGTCGCTCGCCAACGGCACTACGGGTTATATGATGGCGTTCCGGAAGGAATTCTATTCACCGGCTGCGCGGTCGGCCGGTAAAAATCATTTTCTCTTTGGGCCGGATCCCTTCAGGCAACTGATGACCCTGCTGAATATTATTTTTCAGGAGTACAGTGAAAAGCAGGAAAGATATCAGGAGGTGATAAGGTCGGTTCTCGATGTATTCTTCGTTCAGCTGCTGAGGCAGGGCAGCATCGAACGTCAGGCCGATTATACGCAGGAGCGCCTTGATGAACTCCTGGCGCTGATAGAACTGGAAGGACTTCAGCACAGGCAGGTGGCGTACTATGCGGATAAAATGCATCTCAGCCCCTGGCAGCTGAATGCCATTACCAGAGCGTCTTTGGGCAAGACCTGTTCGGAACTCGTAACCGACTTCGTCCTGCTGGAGGCAAAGCGCCATCTCCTCGCGACATCCGGTCAGATCAATCAGATTGCGGGGCAGCTGGGGTTTGAGGATGTGTCCTACTTTATCCGTTTTTTCAGGAAACATACGGGCTATTCGCCGGAGGCCTTCCGGAATAAGTTGAAATAAGTCCTGTTCAACTTCAGTTTTGTCCTACATCCGCGGCAGCCGCCGGGGGTAACTTTGCATAAAAAATGGTTATGGAAGACTTTGACGTTATCATCGTCGGCGGAAGTTATTCCGGGCTTGCGGCGGCGATGTCCCTTGGCAGGGCCTTACTTCGGGTATTGGTCATCGACAGCGGGATGCCCTGTAACAGGCAGACCCCCTATTCCCATAATTTTCTCACGAGGGATGGGCAGACGCCACGACAAATTGCAACGATCGCCAGACAGCAGGTACAGGAATATAAGACGTTCACTCTTTTTCGGGGAGTTGCGGTGGCAGGTAGAAGGGTCGGGACGGGTTGGGAGATAGCCGTTGTATCGGGTGAGTCCTTCCGCGCCGCGCGGCTGGTCTTTGCAACGGGCATCCGGGATATCCTTCCTTCCATTGAGGGGCTTTCCGAATGCTGGGGTATCTCGGTTCTCCACTGCCCCTACTGTCACGGATATGAGGTCGCGGGCGCCCGGACGGGAATACTCGCGAATGGCGACAGTGCTTTTGAAATGGCAACGCTGATCTCGAACTGGACCACGGATCTCACTGTATATGGTTCGGGGCTGACGCCTGAACAGGTGGAGCGGCTTGTGGGGCATGGCATCGGTGTTGTGGATAAGGCTGTGGCGCGCGTCTACCACCTCGATGGGTATATTCAACATCTTGTTTTTGACGACGGTTCTCTGGCTCCGGTAAAAGCGCTGTATACGCGGGCTCCCTTTGCACAGCACAGTTCGATACCGGCGACCCTTGGCTGTGAGCTGACAGATGAGGGGTATGTCAGGGTGGACGCCTTTCAGGAGACGACTGTGCCCGGCGTCTACGCCTGCGGCGACAACGCCTCGCGGATGCGGACCGTAGCACATGCAGTGGCGGCGGGGACGATGACAGGAATAGCCATCAGCAGAAAAATGATTGTTGAAAATTTTTAAACTACTATAATGAAGATTATCATCGTCGGTGCGTCGGGCACCATGGGAAAATATCTTGCCGGGTCTTTCGAAAAAGACCACGAGATAGTTCGGGCCGGTTCCAATAGCGGCGACATACGCGTGGACATCACCTCACCCGATTCGATAGAGAATATGTACAGACAGGTCGGAGATTTCGACGCGCTGATCTGTACGGCCGGCCCCACCTATGTCGGCCCATGGAAGAATATGACGCATAAAGAATTCAGAAAGGGCATCGAAGGCAAGCTGTTCGGGCAGATCAATCTGGTCCTGATCGGGCAGCACCATATCCAACCCAAAGGTTCGTTCACCCTGATCACGGGAGCCCTTGCGCAGGATCCCGTCCTGAACTTTTCGAATGCGTCGGCCGCCAACGGCGGTGTCGAGGGTTTTGTCCGGGCGGCAGCCATCGAACTGGGCGGGGGGATCCGGATCAACGCCGTCAGTCCCGGCGTGATCGAAGACTCACCGCAGTATTTCTCCTTCTTTCCAGGGGAGATACCCGTGACCATGAAGCATCTTGAATATGGCTTTCGCAAAAGCGTTTTCGGGGCCGGGACGGGGCAGGTGATCAGGGTGAGTTAAAGGGGGCGTTGGCGATGACCCTAAAGATACCTCAACCAGACCTTTTCCCTATGGCTTTCCTTGTATCGGCCATACCATTTACACAGCGGGTACATGATCGCAACGACTCCGACCCAGACCAGGTAGATGCCCCAGAGGGGGAAAAGAAAAGGCATCGCAAGGGCTAACAGGTGTATGATGTACAAATGGAGCAAAAAATAGAACAGCGGCGTCTTGCCGTATACACTGACTGTGTCCGTCCATTTATTCTGCGCACCCTGCAGGGCCGAAAGTATCAGGAACATCGCGCCCAGGAACACCAGGCAATAGTCGAGGGACGGAGGGTATTTGGTGAGGTTGATGAAGGACAGGAAAGTCAACAGGCCCGTCTTCTGTTGCGACCATGGCAGGGAGTCTCCGTAGACATTGATGAAGCGTAAAAGAAAAAACAGGCCGATCGAAGCAAGCCCGATCTTTAGGAACAGTGATTTTTGTTTGGCGGGTTCATGACCGAAGAGCCGGCCTGCCCCAAAGCCGACCAGCATGATGCCCAGCCAGGGGATTGGCGGGTAGCCCATGATGAACAGCCGTTCACCTAACGGAAAAGTCGCGGGCGCGAACAGTGGCATCAGCATTCTTTTGAACAGGGAACCCTCACTGCCGGCAACCAGCGGCGCCAGATTGTGAAGGAACAGGATAGCCAGCCCGATGACGACAATGGTTCGTGCGGAGCTACGTATCAGCAGAGAAAGAATTATGAATCCGACGCCGATGGTCGCGATCACCTCGAAGATGAATAGCTTGAAGTGGACGTCAAAAAAGATCCCGAAATTGACAAGCGTAAATTCCAGAACGACCAGCCACAGGCCCCGGGTGAGGAGGAATTTTTGGATGGCCTTGCGATCGCCGCGCCTTTCCATGGAAAGCCATGCGGATGTCCCCGAAAGAAAGACAAATGTAGGGGCGCATAAATGGGTTATCCAGCGGGTAAAGAACAACATTGCTGTAGTGGTAGTCAGGTCTGTCGGCTTCCGGATGACGGAGTCTGCCGGCATTATATCCCGGACATGGTCCAGAGCCATGATGATCATCACGATGCCTCTCATCAGGTCGATGCTATAGATTCTTTTCATTGGCGGCTGCGCTATTGGATAAATATATCGCCTTTATGCGAACCCTGCCCGCGCTTTCGGCCAACTCCGGATATATTCGTCTTCGGTAGTTGGTCGCCAAAACCTGTCGTTGGTCTAATATGCCCTTGTTTGAGGGGCGATTTTGTAATTTCGATCATGCTGAAGCCCAACAGAGAGGTCGTCTTCAATCTGATTTTCTGGCTGCTCTATTTTTTCTACGAGTGGTTTGGTCTTGCCGCTCTTTCCGGGGACTATGCCAGCTATTTCATCAATGCGTGTATGGCCCTGCCGCTATCGTTCGTGATCTCCTATCTCACTGTCAACATTTATATAAAACGGTATTATAATAAGGGAAGGAAGCTGGAGTTCTGGGTCTTTCAGATCCTAACGTCCCTTATTCTCCTGCTCATACGGAGAAACATCAACTACTACCTCATCTTTCCCCGGTATTTTCCCTTTGCCCGAAGGGTGCCTCTCTATTCGTTTGGCAAACTGATCGTCGAACTGGTCAATCTGTATCTGATCACGGGCGTATATGCGCTGTTCCATTTTGTCCGGTCCTGGTATGAGGAGAGGCAAAGGGCGCAGAGCCTGCTGCAGGAAAAGACCCTCGCGGAGCTCGAGTTGCTGAAGTCCCAGGTACAGCCGCATTTTATCTTCAATGCACTCAACAATATCTATTCGACGGCCCTGAGAACAAGTCCGGAGACGGCGAGGCTGGTCTCGCATTTGTCCAGCTTCCTCAACTACAACCTCTATGAGTCAAGGCAGGGTGTCGTCTCGCTCACGGCCGAGATCGCCTATATACGGCACTATCTGGAGCTTCAGCAGAACAGGTATGGGGACAAGCTGGACGCTTCGGTAAATATTTACGACGAAATAGACGATCTTTATATCGCGCCGCTGCTGTTGCTGCCGCTGGTCGAGAACAGTATCAAGCATGGCGTTGCCAATTCCGTCGGCCCCGGCTGGGTAAGGGTGGACGTCTCGAAACAGCAGGACCATTTTTCGGTCAAGATCGAGAACAGCATCGAAGAGGGTGAAGGGCTGGAAAAGGCCGGCAACGGAGGCATCGGGATGTTAAACGTCCAAAAACGGCTTCGGCTGCTCTATCCCGACGCGCACGAATTTAAAATTATCCTGGAGCCCCATTCCTATCTGGTGGTGTTAAAAATAAAGACCTCCAAATGATCAGAACGGTCGTAATCGATGACGAACAGCCCGCGAGGGAGCTGATACTGCTGCATCTTTCCAGCCTGCGGGATTTCGAGGTCGTGGCTACCTTTGACAACGCGCTGGACGCGTTTAGCTATCTGCAAAAGAATATCGTCGACCTGATCTTTCTGGATATCCAGATGCCGCGGGTTTCGGGGCTCGAGCTCATCCGGGGGCTGAAGATCTGTCCAAAGGTCATTCTTACGACGGCCTACCGGGAATATGCGGTAGAAGCTTTTGAGCTGGAGGTAATGGACTATCTGGTCAAGCCCATAACGCAGGAGCGTTTTATGAAGGCTATATCGAGATTCACCTTTTCGCAGGCAGAGAGGCCCGCTGTCGCGAGCAGCTGGGACTCTGCATATATTTTT
>Ga0310811_10004621_pt1 | contig 17332 bp, 12 predicted proteins | sample YCmetagenome_FD_207642 | JGI IMG/M metagenome (GOLD analysis project Ga0310811, IMG submission 207642) | Soil microbial communities from experimental microcosm in Duke University, North Carolina, United States - YC | ecosystem: Engineered > Artificial ecosystem > Soil microcosm > Unclassified ...
CCTGCCGAGGCGAGCCGGCCGAGCGGGCTGCGCAGCGTCAGCTGCGCGCGCTCGCCGCAGGCGAGGAACAGGGCGCTGACCAGCGCGATGAGCAGCTGCGCGAGCAGCAGGGCGAGGCCGACGTGCAGCGCGCCGTCCGGAGCGAGGCCGGCCGGTTCGGGCGCGGCGGTCTGGGCGCAGCGGATGGACTCCCCCATCGGCGGCAGCACCTGGATCAGCCCGCAGCCGCGCACCACGGTCTGGTCGAGCTGTGCGAGCGCGAACCAGTAGTCGAGCCCGAGTTGCGCGAGGACCGCGAACGCGGCGATCCCGGCCGTGCCGCGAGTGCGGCCACCGCCGAGGTAGGCGAGCGGGTAGAGCGCGGCACCTGCGATCACCACCGCCCACAGCGGGGCCGTGCCGCGGCCGATGACGGCGAACGTGACCGCGGACAGCAGGACGCACGCCGCGGTGAAAACGGCGGCGCGCAACGCTCGCGGGCACAGGCCTTCGTCTGTCATGGCGCGCTCATCGTCCCACGGCGCGCGGCCGCGCGCCGTGCAGGACTCGGATTCTTTCTCAAATTCTCACGCTGGAACACGCGTACGAACCGGAACCGGAGGTGTAGTACCACAGATGGGTGCGCGGGCGATTCCGGGAGGTCGGCCGGGGGCGCGTTTCGCCGCCGCGCGCTGCCTTGCCGCTCGTGCTCGAAGGCTGAGATAACTGGCGCCGTACCGAGGGGAGAGGACGGACGCATGGATAGCAGGTACGAGCCGTACTGCCTGGCCGATCCGCTCTTCTACGACCATCCCGGCGCCCGCGAGGATGCGGCGGACGCGTTCGAACATGTCAGGCGACCAGTGCCCGACGGCTGGAGCGCGTCCGCAGCCGGCGGCCGCCGGCTGCTGCGACCGTGCGGCGAGCCGCGCGGCCCGGAGCAGGGCTGGAAGATCCACGTCGCGGCCACGCCCGAGTCGGCCGTCAGCGTCCTCGACGCGCTGTGGGACCACTGCGTCCCGGCTCGGCTGCCGTTCGCGTTCCTGCGCTCGCCCGCGCTGCTGTTCCTGCGCAACTCCGTATACGCCGGCCGCGATTGCGCGGGGAAGTTCGCCACGGTCTATCCCGCCGACGACGCGGAGCTGGAGCGCACGCTCAAGCAGCTCGACGACGTGCTTGCCGGTCGGCCGGGCCCGGCCATCCTCAGCGGTCTGCGGTACGGCTCCGGCCCGCTGCATGTGCGCTACGGCGGCTTCACCGCACGCTACTGTCGGGACGCCTCCGGCGCCTCGGTGCCCGCGATCGCCGATCCGCGCGGCCGCCTGGTGCCGGACCGGGCCGGGCCGGTGTTCGCGCCGCCGCGGTGGGTGAGGCTGCCGGACTTCCTCGTCCCGCACCTCGAGGTCCGCCGCGCGGACCGCTTCGCCGCGATGCCGTACACGATCGACCGGGCGCTGCGCTTCTCGAACGGCGGCGGGGTCTATCAGGGGACCGATGCGCGCACCGGCCGCACGGTCGTGCTCAAGCAGGCCCGGCGGTATGCGGGGCTGGCCGGGGACGGCTTGGACGCGGTGGCCCGGCTCGAGCGGGAGCGGGACGTGTTGCGCGCGGCGGCCGGCAGCGGCGTCGTGCCCGAGGTGCTGGACTGGTTCGAGGCCGGCGAGGACCGGTTCCTCGTGCTCGAATTCGTCGAGGGCCGGACGCTGGACGCGGTCCTCGACGAACGGTACCCGCTGCCGGGCGACGGCGGCGGCAGCAGCAGTAGTGACGGCAGCAGTAGTGACGGCGGCCGCGAGTGGGACGCGGGTGCGGTGCGCGCGTATACGGCGTGGGCGTTCGGCGTGCAGGGGAACGTGGAGCGCGCGGTCGCCGCGTTGCACGAGCGCGGGGTGGTGCTCGGCGGCCTGCGTTTGTCGAGCATCATGGTGCGGCCGGACGATTCGGTGGCGTTGATCGGCTTCGGCTTCGGCTTCGGTGGCCGGGCGGCAACAGGTACGGAGGCCGGGCCGGGAGGTTCGCTGTTCGCGGCGGGCGGATTCCCGGCGCCGGACGGCGTGAGCGGTCGGGCCGTGGACGGCTACGGGCTCGCCTGCCTGCGCCTGGCGCTGTTCCTGCCGCTCACCGATCTGCTGCCGCTGGACCGGAGCCGGGCGCGCGCGTTGGCGCAGGTGATCCGGGGGCAGTTCCCGGACGTGCCGGGGCGGTTCCTGGACGCGGCCGTGCAGCGGATCGTGACGGCGGGTCAGGGAGCGTTGCCGGTGCGGGGGCTGGACGCGCCGATCGCGGACGCCGACTGGCCGGCGGTCCGCGACTCGATCTGCGGGTCGATCGCGGCGATGGCGAGCCCGGAGCGCGCCGACCGGCTCTTTCCCGGGGACGTCCGGCAGTTCGCGCGCCCGGGAGCCGGGCTCGGCCTGGCGCACGGAGCGGCCGGGGTGCTCTACGCGCTGCACGCGACCGGGGCACCCGTCGCCGACGAGCACGTGGACTGGCTGGTGCGCCGTGCGTGCGACACGCCGCCGTCGGAGGTCCGGCTCGGCTTCTACGACGGCGTGCACGGGATCGCGTACGTGCTCGACCTGCTCGGGTACCGCAGCGCGGCGCTGCGGCTGGTCGACGTCGCACTGGAGGAGGGCTGGCAGCGGCTCGGCCCGGACCTGTCGGGAGGCCTGTCCGGCATCGGGCTGAACTTGCTGCACCTGGCGGCGCGTAGCGGCGACCGCGGGCTGTACGCGGCGGCGGTCGAGGCCGGCCGGCTGGCGGCGGAGGTACTGGCGCAACAGGACGTGGCGCGGACCAGGGGCGGTTCCGGCACACGGTTTGCGGGCGCGCAGGCGCGCGCCGGGTTGATGCGCGGGGCCAGCGGGCCCGCGCTGCTGTTCCTGCACCTCTACGAGCACACCGGGCACCCCGACTGGTTGCAGCGAGCGCACGCGGCACTGCGGATGGACCTGGCGTGCTGCACGACTGCTGATCCGGGCGCGGAGGCCGGGGACCGGCCGGCCGCGGGGCTGGCTGACGGCGGTCCGGGGATCGGGCTCGTTCTGCGGCGGTATCTGACGCACCATGAGGACGACGAGTTCCGCTCGATCCTCGCCACCATCCGACGACGTACCGCGGCTACCCGCTTCTGCGCGCACGCCGGCCTGTTCGACGGCCGGGCCGGGCTGGCGCTGGCGCTCGCCGACAATGCGCCGTCGAGCATCCGGCGCCCTGCGCCAGAGCCGCAGTCCGATGCCGGTTCGGTCTCGTCCGATTCAGCTGCGCTGGATCAGATGCGGCGCCTGGCCTGGCATGCCGTCGGATACCGCGGGCGGCTCGCGTTCCCCGGGGACGGCTCGCTGCGGCTTTCGGCGGACCTGGCGACCGGTGGCGCGGGGGTGCTGCTGGCGGTCGGCGCCGTGCTCGGGGTGGAGTCGGCCCGGCTACCGTTCCTGGGTCCTCGGGAGCCGTCGCCTGCCTGAGGCCGGGCCGGATGGGAGCGAGAGACGCGGCCGCGCCTCAGCGTACGCGGCGGACCCGGTCGTCCGCTCAAGCCCGCCAGAGCGCGAACGAAGATTCGCGTTCATGTTTTGCCGTGCGCAGATCCGCGCTTGGCAGACACTTGACCTTACCCGGCAGTAAGTTGACGGATCGCCAGGCTCCCGTAACTTCCCGTGCACTCCCACATGCCCCGGGAGGGTCCGCATGCGCCTTAACCGATCCCCACACCCGCCCCTTCTCGGCGGCGGCAGCCGGCGGGCGCGCCGCCTGCTCGCCGCCGCGGCCGCGGCCGCTCTCGCGGCGACGACCGCCACCGGCGCGGCCACCGCCGCCCAGCACACGAACGCGACCGCCCTGTCCGTGGTCGACGACTGCGGCGGCCAGTGCTACGACATCCTGCCGGCCGGCGAGAACGGCAACGAGACCCTCGCCCAGATCCTGCTGTACAAGGTCTTCGGCAGCTACCCGTCGAACAGCAACGACCAGCTCGGCCCCTACTCCGACCTGGCCACCGCCTCGACCGGCCTGACCGACGCGCAGATCAACCAGTTCTACAACTCCTCCGCACTCGGGGTATCCGCCGCCGCCGTGCAGTCCACCGAGACCCCGGAGACCGGCGTCACCATCAAGTTCGACGACTCCGGTATTCCGCACATCACCGGCACCACCCGCGCCGAGGCCGAGTACGGCGCCGGATACGCCGGCGCGCAGGAGCGGCTCTGGGTGATGGACCTGCTGCGCCACCTCGGCCGCGGCGAGCTCACCTCGTTCGCCGGCGGCGCCTCGGCGAACCAGGCGCTGGAGCAGAACCTGTGGCGCGGCGCCCCGTACACCGAGGCCGACCTGCAGGCTCAGGTCACCGCGCTCGCCGGCGAGGGCAGCTACGGCGCGCAGGTCAAATCCGACATCGACAACTACCTCGCCGGCATCAACGCGTACATCTCCGCGGTCACCGCGGCCGACGACTTCCCGGGCGAGTACGACCTGACCGGCCAGTCGATGGCGCCGTTCACCGAGACGGACCTGATCGCGATCTCCGACGTGATCGGCGCGCTGTTCGGCAACGGCGGCGGCGAGCAGCTGCAGTCGGCGCTGGTGAAGGAGGCCGCCGAGGCCGAGTACGGCACGGCGAAGGGCGACGCGGTCTGGAGCGGGCTGCGCGAGCAGAACGACCCCGAGGCGACTCTCACCATCCACAGCGGCACCAGCTTCCCGTACGGCGAGGCGACCGGTGAGACCGGCCTCGCGATGCCGGATGCCGGATCGGTGCAGGCGGTGAACATCGTGCAGAACGCCACCGGCACCGGCACCTCCGGCTCCGCGGTGAAATCCTCCGCGAAATCCTCCGCGGAGTCGTCGGCCGCATCGAGTACATCCACGACGTCGGCGGCCTCGGCCACGACGGCGAAGGCGAGTGCCGCGGTGACGGCCAAGCAGGTCGCGGCACTGGCGAAGAAGCTGCCGCCCTCGCTGCAGAACAAGGCCTCGAAGCTGGTCGGCATCAGCGACGGCGGCGCGATGCCCGGGGTCTCCGTGCCCGCGCCCGGCGAGCAGCACCGGGGCATGTCGAACGCGCTGGTCGTCTCCGGCAAGGACACCGCCTCCGGAAACCCGATCGCCGTGTTCGGCCCGCAGACCGGCTACTTCGCCCCGCAATTGCTGATGCTCGAAGAGGTCGAGGGCCCGGGCCTGGGCGCGCGCGGCGCGTCGTTCGCGGGTCTGAACATGTACGTCGAACTCGGCCGCGGCCAGAGCTACGCCTGGTCGGCGACCTCGGGCGAGCAGGGCACGTCGGACACGTTCGCCGTGCAGCTGTGCAACACGGACGGCTCGACCGCGACGACAAGCTCGACCGCGTACATCGACAACGGCGTCTGCACGCCGATGACGAAGCTCGAGCGCTCGGACTCGTGGAGCCCGACGACCGCCGACACGACCGCGGCCGGCTCATACAACCTGGTGATGTACCGGACGGACTTCGGTCTCGTCGAGTACACGGCGACGATCGGAGGCAAACCGGTCGCGTACACCGTCCAGCGATCGCAGTACATGCACGAAGCCGACTCGGCGATCGGTTTCATGCTGTTCAACAACCCGTCGGTCATGTCGACCACGTCCGGGTTCGAGTCGGCGGCCTCGTACGTGAATTTCGACTTCAACTGGTTCTACGTCAACTCCGCGCACACCGCGTACTACAACTCGGGCCAGAACCCGGTGCGCGCCTCGGGCACCGACCCGAACCTGCCGCTCTGGGGTGACAGCGCCGACGAGTGGGTCGGCTGGAGCCCGAGCACCTACACCGAGTCCGACACCGCATCGTCCGCGCATCCGAACTCGACGGATCAGGACTACTACGTCAGCTGGAACAACAAACAGGCCCTCGGCTACAGCGCCGCCGACGGCAACTACAGCTGGGGCGCGGTCCAGCGGGTCGACCTGCTGAACACCGGGATCGAGAACTACCTCGCCACCGGCGCGAAGTTCACCGAGTCCTCGCTGATCAAGGTCATGGAGACCGCCGCGACGAGCGACCTGCGCGGCACGGAGGTGCTGCCGTTGCTGCTCGACGTGATCAACTCCTCGACGGTGACCGACTCCACGGAGGCGTCGCTGGTCTCGGAACTGACGACGTGGATGAACGGCGGCAGCAGGATCCTGGAGACCTCCTCGACCTCGGAGACGTTCGCGAACTCGGCGGCGATCCAGCTGATGGACGCCTGGTGGCCGCTGCTGCTCGAAGCCGAGTTCCAATCCGGGATGGGCACCGGCCTGTTCGACGCCCTGGACGCGGACATGCAGACCAACGACTCGCCCTCGGGCGGGCAGCAGATCACGGTCTCCGGGACCATCGAGTCGGACAACATGGCGCAGACCCACAAGGGCTCCGCGTTCCAGTTCGGCTGGTGGGGCTATGTCAGCAAGGACCTGCGGAGCGTGCTCGGCCGGTCCGTGACAGACCCGCTCCCGGTGACGTACTGCGGCGGCGGAAGCCTCAGCGCCTGCCGCACCGCGCTGCTGAACTCGCTGGTCGCGGCGTCGAAGGAGTCCGCGTCCACGGTGTACCCGGCGGACTCGTACTGCTCGGCGGGCAACCAGTGGTGCGCGGACGGCATCGTCCAGGACCCGCTCGGCGGCATCGACCACCCGGAGACGACCTGGCAGAACCGGCCGACCTACCAGCAGGTGGTGTCCTTCACCTCCGGCGGCTGATCGGCAGCCGCCGGTCGGCGATCAGTGATCAGTGGTCGAGTACGGCGGGGAGCGCCCGGGCGAGCACGTACGCCTGGGCGCTCTTCTCCATTCCGATCGGCGCGCGGGTCAGGCGTGCGACGTGCGCGAATCCGGTCGCGGCGAGGTCCTCCTCGACGCGGTCGGGCTGGAGGCGGTAGGCGTTGTAGCGCAGGCCCGTGTGACCGTATGCGTCGGTGATCACGCGGCGCTCGTCGCCGACGTGGAACGCGAGAAGCAGGTAACCGCCCGGCTTCAAGGCACGATGGAATCCCGCGTACACGGCACGGTGCTCGGCCGGCGGGATGTGGATGACGGAGTACCAGGCGACGATTCCGTGGAGCCCGCCGGGCGGGAGGTCGAGGTCCGTCATCGATCCGACGGTGAAGGCGAGCTCGGGGTGGCGGCGCCTGGCCTCGTCGATCATCGCCGGGGACAGGTCGATCCCGGAGGCGTCGAGGCCCAGGGCGGCCAGGTGCGCGGTGATGCGGCCGGGACCGCAGCCGACCTCCGTCACGCGCGGCGGTGCGCCCTCGTCCCCAGTGCCGGGGTCATCAGTCCCTGTTGAGTGGACGAGCTCGGCGTAGAGGGATAGGGCGGCGCGATCGAAGGGCTGCTGCGCCAGGTTGCCGGCGAGCAGGTCCGCATAGCTTGCGGCGACCGTGTCGTAGGCCGCGCGCGTGACCTCCAGGTACCCGGCGTCGGTTCCCGCGCCCGGCCGGGTGTCGGGGGCGGGGTCGGACGAACGAGGCTGGAGGACGCGCTCCTCACGTTCGGCGGCGCTGCGCGGGGGCGGCTTCGTCATGCGTTTCACGCTAGCGGCGGCCTCCGACACGGACCAGCCGTAGAACGATAGCCTGCACGGATGCTGCAGCTGGAGCTGATCGAGCGGGTCAAGGCCGTCTGCCGGGCGGATCCGGGGCTCGACGGGGCGCTGATGTACGGGTCCTTCGCGAAGGACGAGGCGGACGAGCACAGCGACATCGAGTTCTGGCTCTTCTTCACCGCCGCCGCGCGCGAGCGGCTGGATCCGGCCGAGTGGTGCGCGCGGATCGCGCCGGTCAGCTATCTGATCCGCAACGAGTTCGGCGCGCACGTGGCGTTCTTCCCGCAGCTGGTGCGCGGCGAGTTCCACTTCGCGAGCGTCAACCACTACGGCTCGCTCTCGACGTGGCCCGAGCGCGGCGCGCCGGTCGACCGGATGATCGTCGTCGACCGGTCGGGGCGGTTGGAACGGCTGCTGCGGGCGCTGCCGGAGCGGGCGAGCACTCCGGCGGGGCCGGGGGACGCGGTTTCCGAGTGCTGTGACCGGTTTCTGAACTGGATCGTGCTGGCGCACCACCTGGTCGAGCGCGGGGAGTTGCTGCGCGCGTGGGACGCGCTCGGTCACGTCCAGCGGCATCTGCTGTGGATGGCGCGGCTGGCCGACGGCGAGACAGCGCACTGGCTCACGCCTTCGCGCGCGGCGGAGACGGACCTGCCGCCGCGTACCGTCGAGGCTCTGGTGGCGGCGACGTCGGCGGCCGACCTGGATGGGCTGCGGGCCGCGCTGCGGGCCGCACTCGCCGAGGGACGGCGGTGCTGGGAGGCGATCGGCGGGCCCGTGCCGGACGCGTTGATCGGGGAGCTTTCCGCGGCGATCGGCGGCTGACGAGGGCCCGCGGGCACCATCGAGGGCCGGTGACGGGCTGACGGGCGTCAAATCGAGGGCTTTCCCCGGTCCACGATGCCTATCATCGGGGACCATGACAGCCTCGAGGCGCACGTTCGAAGAGCTGGTCGACGAGGCCGAATCGGTCTCCGTCGACGGCTGGGACTTCTCCTGGCTCGACGGGCGCGCCACCGAGCAGCGGCCCTCCTGGGGATACCAGCGCCTGATGGCCGAGCGGCTCGCCGCCGCCTCCGCCGCCCTCGACATCCAGACCGGCGGCGGCGAAGTGCTAGCCGGCGCGGAGAAGCTGCCGCCGGTCATGGCGGCGACCGAGTCGTGGCCGCCGAACCTCGCCAAGGCCACCCGGCTGCTGCGCCCGCGCGGCGTCGTCGTGGTCGCCCACAGCGACGAGCCGCCGCTGCCCTTCGCCGACGGCGCCTTCGACCTGGTCACCAGCCGCCACCCGGTGCGCGCGTACTGGTCGGAGATCGCGCGCGTGCTCGAACCCTGCGGGACCTACCTCTCGCAGGAGGTCGGACCGCGCAGCGTCGCGGAGGTCACCGAGTTCTTCCTCGGCCCGCAGGAACGGCACGTCCTCGACATCCGCCACCCCGACCGCGCCCGCGCGCAGGCGGAGGCCGCCGGGCTGGAGGTCGTCGGCCTGCGCTACGAGGAGCTGCGCACCGAGTTCTTCGACGTCGGCGCCGTGATCTACTTCCTGCGCAAGGTGATCTGGATCGTCCCGGGCTTCACCGTCGACGCCTACCGCGAGCGGCTGCGCGCGCTGCACGAACGGATTCAGGCCGAAGGACCGTTCCTCGCCACCACGACCCGCTTCCTGATCGAGGCGCGCAAACCGTGAGCATCGATACCGGGGGACTGCCGCTGCTCGCCCGCGGGCGCGACGCCGACGTCTTCGCCCTCGACGACACCCGCGTCCTGCGGCGGTACAGCGACCCCAGCCACTCGGCGACGCAGGTGGAGGCGAGAGTGATGGAGCACCTCGCCTCGCCCGCTATCCCGTGCCGCGCGTGCACGAGGCCACCGACACCGACCTCGTGATGGACCGGCCACACGGGCCGACCCCGCTGGAGGCGTGGGAGACACAGCCGTGGCGACTCGGCTACTACGCGAGGGAGCTCGCCCGGCTGCGCGACCGGCTCGGCGCCATCCCGGCCCCCGACTGGCTAAGCCTCCTCGCGGGCCGACTTCGAGGCGACCCGGCTGATCTCGAAGCACATCATCGGGCCGCGGCGCGCGGTGCCCGCCTGTTCAGCGCTGTCCGCGAAATCCGAATCCGACATCCCCTGTTCCCTTCCCCGGAACTTGCCCGCCCTCGACCCCGTCGGCCAGGCGGGTTCGCGCGTTCGACGCGCGCGACGCGGGTGTCACGACTCTGGGACACCGGACGACTACTCAGCCGCCAATCATGGAGCATACGGGTGCCGGAAAAGCATATCAAGGGTCAGTAACATACAACCATTTAAAGAATACGATCTGCACAAAAGCCAAAGCCAGCGGCCCGGGCCGCGATCTCGAATCGCGGAACCGGGCAACTGGCACAATGAATCAGACTATTGAGTTTCCGGTGATTTCGGCCGTGTTCCGTTCACGGCTGCCGGGCGGTGCGCAGCGAGCCCGGGGCGAGCACCACGGCGCACAGCGAGGCGACGGCCACCACTGTCCACACCAGGCCCCAGGACGTCGCCGAGAGCAGGATCGGGATCAGCAGCGGAGTCAGGAAGCCGGTGGCGAACACCGTGGTGTTCTCCAGGCCGAGCGCGGTGCCCGCCCGGGAGACCCCGGCCATCACCGCGACCTCGGTGTAGGCGACGCCGTGCCACGCGTTGGCGCACACCCCGCCGAGCGCGAGCGCGCCCGCGACAAGCCAGGGGGACTGGTGGGTCAGGGCCGCGGCGGCGAGCACCAGGACTCCCGCGCTGAGCCCGAAGATCTTGATCATCTGCCGGCGGTTGCGGTGCCGGTCGCTGAAGCGCCCGCTCCAGATCCGCGCCGCGCCGCCGCCGATCTGCACCACCAGCAGCGTCGCGACGGTGGCGCCGGTGGCGACGTGGTCCACGTCGTGCAGGAACACCGCGGTGAAGGTGAGGATGCCGAACTGGGGCACCGTCAGCAGGCCGCTCGCCAGCGCGAGCCGCCAGATGTCCCAGCGGCGCAGCGGCGAGATCCCGCCGGCCGCGGCCGCGGCCCCCGGGACCGCCGAGAGGTCGGGCTCGTGCAGCCACCGCCAGGTCATGCCCGCGCTCAGCAGGCACAGCACCGCGACGGTCCCGTAGACCGGGCGGAACCCGTAGCTCTCGGCCAGCCACGGCAGCACCGCGATCCCGATCGCCCCGCCCGCCGGCATCGCGGTCTGCCGCACGCTCATCGCGAAACCGCGCTGCCCGTCCTGGAACCAGGCCATCACGGCGCGGCCCGAGGAGCCGTTGATGCTGCCGCCGAACACCCCGAGCGCGAGCATCGCCACCGCCAGCAGCGCCGTCGAGGGCACGTAGCCGCCGGACGGCGAGACGAAGGCGGCGCTCAGCACCAGGACCGCCGCCGTGGACAGCAGGCCGAGCAGCAGGATCCTGCGTTCGCCGAAGCGGTCGGTCCACTGCCCCCACAGGATCTCGGAGACGGCGATGCCGAGGTAGATCGCCCCGAGCACGAAGCCGAGCGCGGTGTCGGACAGGTGGTAGGCCGAGCGCATCGACGGACCGGTCACCGGGATGCCGGAGATCGCCGCCGAGAAGCTCGCCTGGGCCGCCACTCCGATGCCGAGGACCAGCCAGCGGTGCCGCGGGCCGACGCGCCGTTCGCCGCGCTGTTGCCGCGCGGCGACCGAAGCGCCCGCTGAGGTGGGTGCGGACATACGGGTTCCCCTCTTCGGAAGACGCCCGCCCCGAAAGTGGAACCCCCGGGTCCGCACGGGCGGGCACGGTCCACCTTCAGCCGACGCGTCGTCGCCGCCGCCGCGGCGAGGATGGTCCGCGTCGCCGCCGCCTCGGCCGCACCCACCCCCGGACGGAGAATCCGCGATGAGCCCGCGCCCCGCGCTGCTGGTCCTCGACCTGATCAACGAGATCACCCATGAGCAAGGCCGATTCCCCGAGGTGTGCCTCGAGCAGGTGCGCGAACGCGGCGTGCTGGAGAAGGCCGCGCTGGCGATCGAGCTGGCCCGCCGCGGCGGGATCCCGGTCGTGTTCGTGGTGGTCGGCTTCTCCCCCGGCTACCTGGACTGGTCGCCGGTCTCGCCGCTTTTCACGCATGTCCCCGAGGGTGAGCGGCTGGTCCTGGGCACGTGGGCGACCGAGGTGCACGCGGCGCTCGCCCCGCTGCCGCACGAACCGGTCGTGGCCAAGCGGCGCCTGAGCCCGTTCCACGGCACGCATCTGGACGCGCTGCTGCGCAACCTGGGCGTGGATTCGCTGCTGCTCGTCGGCGCCACCACGGACCTGGCCGTGCTCTCCACCGCCCGCGAGGCCCACGACCGCGACTACCGCGATTCCGTGCTCGAAGACGCCACCGCCACTGCACGCGGCCGCGCTCACGCTGCTGGCACGCGCCGCGACCGTCACGACGGTGGAGGCCGCCCTGCGCGCCGCCGGCCAGATGCTCGCGTACTGACCGAAACCGCCCAGAACCGAACGAGAGGACAGCACCATGTCCCACAACGTCCTATCCCCCGACGCCGGGCAGCTGACCGGACTGCTGCCGAACCTGTTCGCCGGCCTGCCCGGAACCGCGTTCGGGCCGCGCGAGCTGAGCTTCGTCCCGGTCACCGCGAACGGCCGCACCCAGGCGGAGATGCACCCGCTCTACACCACGGCGCACACCGGGCAGGACGGCCCGGCGGCGGCGATCATGCGCTACCTGCCGGGAGCCGAGGCGCCCGCGCACGAGCACCCGGGCTTCGAGCTGATCTACGTGCTCAGCGGCGAACTCGAGACCGACGACGGCGTCTACGGCCCGAACAGCCTGCTGGTCATGCCGCCCGGCAGCGTGCACGCGCCGCGCAGCCCGCGCGGATGCCTCGGCCTGGTCGTCTGGGAACAGCCGGTGCGCACGCTCTAGACCGCGCTCCTGCGCGCCGTGCCCTCCGGGCGCGTCCCGGCCTGCGCCGCGGACCGGCGGGCACGGAAGTCCGCGACCTTGGCGCGGTTTCCGCACCGCCGCATGTCGCACCAGCGGCGCGAGCCGCGGAGCGAGGTGTCGACGTAGAGCCGGGTGCAGTCCTCGAAGGCGCACTCCCTGATCCGGTCGGCGGCGGGGCCAGCGAACAGCTCCACCGCCTCCCGGGCGAGCTCGGTCAGCGCCATGCCCGCGTCCCCTTCACGGCTCATCCGGCCGACCCCGTCGAGCCTCAGGCGCAGCGCGGGCCGCGCCGCGAACTCGTTGACCACCGCGAGGTCCGCGGCGGCCGCGGCGCCGCCCCCGATGATCGCCGAGGCGATCCCGTAGACGGCCTCGCGCAGCCGCGCCGCCGCCGCGAGATCGCCGGCCGCGACCTCGGGAGCCGTCGGGAGCAGCCCGGCCTCGAGCATCCAACGCGCCAGGTCGGCGGGCTCGCGCAGCAGGTCGCGCGGTTCGGTGCGCCGCCTGCCCACGGTCCCGACCAGGTCGAGCGCGCCGTTGCCGCTGACGAAGGCGAAGGATTCGTCCATCCGCCCAGTCTAGTCCCGAAACCCGACCGCTAACCGGCGCAGCCGGTTACAAAATCCGCGCAGTAACCATATGATGCGGTTACGCCAACCCGCACCAGAGGAGAGCACGATGACAGCGAAGATCGCCGTGAACGGCTTCGGCCGCATCGGCCGCGGATTCCTGCGCGCCGCCCTGACCCGCCAGGCCGATCTCGAGATCGTGGCCGTCAACGACCTGACCGACGCCCACACCCTGGCACACCTGCTCAAATACGACAGCGCCCTCGGCACCCTCGACCTCGACGTCATCGGCGAGGACGACGGCATCATCGTCGGCCGCAACAAGATCAAGGTATTCGCGGAGCGCTCACCCGAGCACCTGCCCTGGGGCGAACTCGGCGTCGACGCCGTCATCGAGTCCACCGGCGTGTTCACCGACGCGAACAAGGCCAAGGCGCACCTGACCGCCGGAGCACGCCGCGTCGTCATCTCCGCCCCCGCCAGCAACGAGGACCTCACCCTCGTCTACGGCATCAACCACGACCACTACGACCCCGCCGCCCACGCCGTCGTCTCCAACGCCTCCTGCACCACCAACTGCCTCGCACCGCTCGCCAAGGTCCTCGACGACGCCTTCGGCATCGTGCACGGCACGATGACCACCGTGCACGCCTACACCCAGGACCAGAACCTCCAGGACGGCCCGCACCGCGACCTGCGCCGGGCCCGCGCGGCCGCCGTCAACCTCGTGCCAACCACCACCGGCGCCGCCAAGGCCATCGGCCTCGTCCTGCCCACCCTCAACGGCCGCCTCGACGGCTACTCGCTGCGCGTACCGGTCCCCGTCGGCTCCCTGACCGACCTGACCGTCGAGGTCGCCCGCGACGCCACGGTCGCCGGCATCAACGCCGCGTTCGCCGCCGCCGCGAACGGCCCGCTCGCCGCGATCCTCGAATACAGCGAAGCCCCCCTCGTCTCCAGCGACATCGTCGGAAGCCCCGCCTCCTGCGTCTTCGACGCCGGACTGACCAAGGTCATCGACTCCCAACACGTGAAGATCGCCGGCTGGTACGACAACGAGACCGGCTTCAGCAACCGCCTCGTCGACACCGCCCTGCTCGTCGCCGCCTGACCGCACCCCCCAAAGCCTCGCCGCGCACTGCGGCGAGGCCGCCGACCCCGCGAAGGACGCCCGATGCACGACCGGACCGAGACGATCCGACTGCTCACGGTCGAGGGCGCGCGCCTCGAGCACGACGACTACCCCCTCGACCCCTCGCCCGCGGAACTCCGCGGCCTCTACCGCGACATGGCCCTGGTACGCCGGCTCGATCAGGAGGCCTTCACGCTGCAACGGCAGGGCGAACTCGCCCTGTGGGCGCCGCTGGAGGGCCAGGAGGCCGCGCAGATCGGCGCGGGCCGCGCCCTCGACGCCGCCGACCACGTCTTCCCGTGCTTCCGCGAACACGGCGTCGCCTGGTGCCGTGGCGTCGACCCGGTGGACCTGCTGAAGATGTACCGCGGCAGCACGCACGGCGGCTGGCGGCCCGAGGAACACGGATTCCACCTGTACTCGGTCGTGCTCGGCCCCTCCGTGCTGCACGCCACCGGCTACGCCATGGGCATGGAGCTCGACGGCGCCGCCGGCGCGGTGCTCAGCTTCTTCGGCGACGGCGCCTCCTCGCAGGGCGACGTGCACGAAGCCTGCGTCTTCGCCGCCTCATACCAGGCGCCGATCGTCTTCTTCTGCCAGAACAACCAATGGGCCATCTCGACGCCCGTCGCCCGCCAGTCACGCACCCCGCTCTCCTGGCGTGCACGCGGCTACGGCTTCCCCGGCGTCCAGGTCGACGGCAACGACGTCCTCGCGGTCCTCGCCGTCACCCGGCGCGCCCTCGACCGCGCGCGAGCCGGCGGCGGACCGACACTGATCGAGGCGGTCACCTACCGCATGGCGCCGCACGCCACCTCCGACGATCCCACCCGCTACCGCCCGCCGGCCGAGGTGGACCTCTGGCGCGAACGCGACCCGCTCGAACGCATGCGCCGCCACCTGCTCGCGATCGACGCCGCGGACGACACCTACTTCGACGAGGTCGCGGCCGCGGCCGCGGACACGGCCGAACGCCTCCGCGAGGACCTACGGGCCCTCACGCCGCCCGATCCGCTCAGCATATTCGAGCACGTCTACGCGGAGGAACACCCCGACCTCGCCGCACAGCGCGCCGAATACGCGGCCTACCTGGACTCCTTCGACACGGTGAAGTGACATGACCCGGCTCTCCATGGTCGCGGCCCTCAACCTCGCGCTGCGCCACACGCTCCACGACGACCCCAGGCTCATCCTGCTCGGCGAGGACATCGGACGGCACGGCGGCGTATTCCGGGTCACCGACGGCCTGCAGAAGGACTTCGGCGACAACCGCGTCCTCGACACCCCGCTCGCCGAGTCGGGGATCGTCGGCACCGCGATCGGGCTGGCGCTGCGTGGATTCCGGCCCGTGGTCGAGATCCAGTTCGACGGATTCGTCTATCCGGCCGCCAACCAGATCATCAGCCAGCTCGCCAAACTCCGCGCCCGCGCCGAGGGCCGGCTGCACCTGCCGCTGACGATCCGGATCCCCTACGGCGGCGGCATCGGCGCGATCGAGCACCACAGCGAATCCCCCGAGGTCTACTTCGCGCACACCGCCGGCCTGCGCGTCGTCACTCCCGCGAACCCGCACGACGCCTACTGGATGCTCCGTCAGGCCATGGCCAGCGACGACCCCGTCCTCTTCTTCGAACCCAAGCGCCGCTACTGGGACAAGGACGAGATCGACGAAGCCGGAACCGACCTGACACTCCACCAGGCACGGATCGCCCGACCCGGCGAAGACCTCACACTCGCCGCGTACGGCCCGATGGTCCGCGTCTGCCTCGACGCCGCCTCGGCCGCCGCCCCCGAACGCAGCATCGAAGTCCTCGACCTGCGCTCGATCTCACCCGTGGACTTCGACACCCTGGAACGCTCCGTCGCCAAAACCCGCCGACTGATCGTCACCCACGAGGCCCCGGTACGCTACGGCCCCGGCGCCGAACTCGCCGCGGAGATCGCCGAACGCTGCTTCTACCAGCTCCACGCCCCGGTCCTGCGGGTCGGCGCACCGCACACCCCGTACCCGCCGGCCCGCGTCGAACAGCACTACCTCCCCGACCTCGACCGGATCCTGGACGCGGTCGACGCCTCCTTCACCCACTGATCCGCCCACGCCCCGAACCGGGCCCGCCACCACGGCCGGGAAGACAACGAGGACGAACATTTGTACGCTACATAACCGCAACAGCCACACGGCACGGCGCCGGACCGGTATCCTCACACCCACGAACGGCCACTCCCGCCGCCCCGCCCCGACGAGGAGACCCACCCGTGAACACCGGACTGCGCACCTGGTTCGACAAAGCCGGGCCCCTCGCCCAGTCGCTCACGATCCTCGCCGCCGTCATCGCGCTGCTCGCGCTCGGCGCGCTGCTGTGGCGCGCCGGCCGAGCCCTGCGCGGCAAGAAGGCCGCCGACACCCTCACCGTCGTCGCCGCGGCCATGGCCTCCTCGGTCGCCGCGACCGGCATGTGGCACTTCTTCAGCCGCACCATGCACCTGCCGACCTGGATCCAGGCCGTGCTGTTCGCATTCATGGAGATCAGCGTCCTGGCCTCCGCGCTGCGCGCCCGCGCCAACGTCGCCCGCGACGGCCAAGCCGGCGCCGACGGACTCGCCGTCTGGGTACTGACCTGCGCCTCCGGACTCATGTCCGCCTCCGAGGCCAACTCCGTCCAAGAGGCCCTGGTCCGGCTCGGCGCCCCACTGGTCGCCGCCTGGCTCTGGGAACGCAGCATGGTCCCGGAACGCCGCGCCCAGAAGGTCAAGCAGGGCACCGCCGAGACCGCCGTCCGCTGGCTCTTCTCCGTCAAGCGCATCGCCGTCCGCCTCGGCCTGGCCACCGCCCTCGGCGCCGACCTGGAAACCGAGGACGCCAACCGCCGCATCGACCGCTTCGTACGCGCCGACAACCGCGCCCAGCGCGCCGGCCTGCTCACCCGCCGCCACGCCGGACGACGCCGCGACCGCGCCCACGCCCGCCTCATGGAACAGGCCCGCATGCAGGCCGACCCGCGCGCCCTCTACTCCCACCTCGGCCGCCAGGCCATCCTCGACGTCCTCGCCCGCCTCGGCGGCGACGACGCGGTCATCGACCGCGAGCGCGCCCGCCAGATGCAGCACATACTCGCCGACGCCACCAGCGGCGACCCGGCACCCGGCGCGCCCGCGGCCGCCTCGGAAGCCTCGGCCGCGCCCGCCGCCGCC
>Ga0310811_10004622_pt1 | contig 17331 bp, 12 predicted proteins | sample YCmetagenome_FD_207642 | JGI IMG/M metagenome (GOLD analysis project Ga0310811, IMG submission 207642) | Soil microbial communities from experimental microcosm in Duke University, North Carolina, United States - YC | ecosystem: Engineered > Artificial ecosystem > Soil microcosm > Unclassified ...
GCGCCTGCTGTGGCATAGATACAGGCGCCGGCTATGCTGCTTGGCTTTGCACCTGTTTCCCGGCAATGAGTAACCCCTCGGTAAGTCCAAGGAAAATCAATGCAGGAAACTGATTTTTTAGTTCACGTTCCAGAAGATCGGGGTCAGATATGACGAGCGTATATTCACACCCGTCTTTGGGGTTAAGAAACTCTACGTCCAATCCCATTCGCTGCATAGCTGCCGCGATATTCAAAACACGTTTAGTGTGATCAGCATAAGCAGGTATGCACTCCACTGGAATATCTCCATCGTGACCTGCTTTTTGCGCAAACTTGGGGCGCTCTATCCACATTTCGTATTCCAAGCGTTTGAGTGCATTTTCCACAGTGATTGCGGGCTTATGTCCGGGCAGCTCTGCTGCCAAAATGTCTTCGTAATTAGGGAGGGTAAACATCGGTGTGGTCATCATAAATTTCTCTCTAAAGTTTGGAGGGGGAGGGTGCTATCCTCAAAAGAGGAATTGCCGACATAGGCATTCCAAAGCACAGGTAATCCCGCGCGGCGAGCGCAACAGAACAGGCACCACACGGCAACGTGTGAAACCTTCTGCGTTAGCTACAGCGGTTTAGTTTTGATTTGGAATAGCTACTAGGCCCCGATTCGCTCTGCTGGATGAGCAAAGAAAATCGGCCGGACAGAATCCGGAGTTACTTGAGTAAAGCAATGGGGAAGTACTAGATAACGTAGCGCGCATGTTTAATCATTCCTAAAGGTCATCCTGCTCGTGGCGAGTCAGGCATACAGCGTTATGTGCCCAAACACACTTCAACAACAAGTTGCGTTTGGTTAAACCATCTCATCATATTTTTTGAGAAATGTCAATAGCAACGAACGAAAGGTGTGCCGAGATAGAAGTGCCGACTAAACTTGATCGCTGAATTAATGTTTAACCTTAGCAGCGTCGAATAATGCTCAGTAATGCCACGTCGATCACTCCAATCACCTACTCTTTTTCATGAGACCGATAAAACTTTTCTCTTACGTTGTTGACCATGATCATGGCATTTCACCTAATCCCGCCGGGAAATTTTGCACGCTGGTACATTGCAAATTTGCTCGCAAAGGTTCCAGAAGAAAGAATATTGTCGAGGCCGCTGAGCCGGGCGATTGGATCATGGGAACCGGAGGACAAAGCTCTGCTAGTTCAGGGAATGGAAGCATTATTTATCTCATGCGCGTTGATGAGAAGATTTCTTTTACTCGCTTCATGAGAGACCAGCGATTTTTTGGCAGGCGAGATCAAGTGGATCTAGGCCAAGGTAATAAGTTCGCATTGATTTCAAAGCACTTCTTCTACTTTGGTCGGAAAGCTATTGGCGTCAAAAAATTGCCGATACCCTTGCGGCATGCAGGCCTCGAAAAACGTGGTCCGGGTTTTCGTTCTGACTTGCCTTCTAGTCTCCTGAATCAACTTACACAATGGTTTGAAGAAGAGTTCGATATTGGAGTACATGGCGCCCCATGTTTACCTGCAAGTCGTCAGCGTGGCATTTCCCGAAAAGAGACAGTGTGCCAACCAGAATGTGACACCCCTCTCACAATTTGCGAGTACGAAGAAGAATGTTAATGGCCAAAATCCTAGTCAACACATAGGCATTAGGGTGGGCAAATTTGAGTGCAAATCTGGGGCAGGATTTAACACAATTCAACGCACCGGTATTGGTGTGGCTTAGGAACGTGATATTTGAGAATTATTCTGGATTGGAGGGCGTTTGGCGTTGATCCTCTGGCCGTAGGAGTTGATTCCAAAGGTCTTGGATGTGAAGCACGGTGTTAGATATTGGGATTGAAACAGGCATGGGCCCCAAGTCTGGCACTTGTCCATGTTCTTCGAGCAGCCGTGCGTGAATGTCTCGCAATGCGTGTTCTGAGGGGCCAATTTCCATGCGTACTCGAACAAACTGTGGCCAGACTGCCATTGCCAAATCGGGCGCATCGGTATTAACACCATATCCTTGTGTTCGCACAACAGATCTCGAAATGGCGAAGAGGAAAATCTTTTTAACTCCTTCGCGTCGCTTTAGTTTTAGCTGAAGCGATTGGTCGAGTGAAGAGGTGCCGTGCTCCTTAATCCAGGAGTTCACCTTGCGCGACCAGTCCATCAGTTCAGTTGCGAGGTTCGCAGCCTTGCTTCGGAGTTGTCGAAAATCGTTGGTGGAGTAATCCTGCCACTTCAGCTGAAAAAGTCCAACGTCGCCTGTAAGCTTGTCATAAATGACCGCGTCGATGTCCGTCAGGATGGATGCAGCGTGGCGTAATTTCAGGTTGCCAGGGAAGCATTTATATCGTCTTCCGCCAAACATGCCGTAGAGGTGCGACCGCATCCAGTCTTCACGATCAGAGGCAAAGGCATGCTCAGTTTTTTTGTCCAACCACTGATACTGAGTTCTAACTGCCGTGAATGGGTTTCGGGTCAGGCACGACACCGGCCGCAGGATGAAGCCGTTGCCCAGATCGAAGAGTAAGGGGATCAAGGGCGTAGAGTGGTCCGCCAGCCCTTTGGCCTGTTCCGATGTCATCGCCATCACATTGAAAACAGTATGAACCACAGATTTTGGGCGACCACACATGAGAGATATCGACTCTTCAAGTGCATCCCTCGGTCCCCAGATAGTCAGGCTCTGGGCGACAGACACTTCGGGAAACATTCTCTTTGCCACTGACACGCAGCCGAAATGTTTGGCGTGAAGGCTGATGAGAGCGGCGCCAACGCCTGCGATGTCGGCGCCAGTGATAACGCCAAGCTTTGCGTCGGCATGTATGCCTGCGTCATCACGCCAGGGAGTCGCCAGTGCAAGCGCCTCGGCCATGTAGTGTTTGTCCACCTCAATGTGAGCGTCATACGCCACCATGACACCGCGCCCCGTGTCCCAAGCTCTTACTAGGGGCTTGATCCTGTCCTCGATGTCGGATCTCAGCCAGCGCTTGGCCGGAGCGTCGGCCAAGGCCCAGTAATTACCCGGCATGTCAGGATATCGAATCGCGTTGCGCATCGAGGCTATCGTCCAGCCCGGGTTCGATGAGGATATCTTCTCCTCGGCTTTCTTGAGGCGGCTAAATTCCATACCGTCGGCAAACTGCGCCCTCGCGTCTTTGTTCATGCAGATATTGAATCCCTCGTCATCCTTGACGATCTCAACAATGCCTTTCTCGCTCATGTCGGCCAGTCGACGTACCAAGCTCACCTTGCCAAATTCCTGCATGATCCCAGCGGCGAAAGCACGCGACTCTTGCGTGCTTTCCATTAGAGGGAAAGCTCCGGGTTGGTCTAACGGTTCAAAAAGCTCGGCGACAGCTCTGTTCCATCCCCAATACATGAGGTCCAGCGATTGCTCTACCTTATCGTTGCCCGCGTTTGCGGACTTGGCATTGATGCCCCAATAATCCATCGCTCGGACTACTTCGATGAACAGGATGATTCGACCCATAGGGTCACTTGGCAGCCGCTCGAGGAGTGACGTCAAGTGGGTTTCTGCTAGTTCTCTGAGGGCTTGAGCGTTTGGATCAGTCATAGATCAGTCTCGTGCGGGTGCAAAAATCTCGCCGAGAGGCTCGCAGCCCTCGATCCAGGTACTCATGGCATGTTGCAGGCTGGTAGCAGCTTCGGCGTCCCGCGTCACGCATTCCCAGACGCAAAGCACGCGCCAACCAAGTGTCTGGAGCATCTGGATCGTGCGGCGGTCGCGCGCGACGTTGGCCTCGAGCTTTGCCTTCCAGAAATCGGGACGTGTTGCAGGCATTTTGGCGTATCGACATCCATGGTGAAGGTGCCAGAAGCAGCCGTGCACGAAGATAGCAACCTTGCGGCCGGGCATAACGATGTCGGGCGCGCCGGGTAAGTCTCTTCGATGCAGCCGGAAGCGATACCCCGAAGCGAAGAGCATACGACGGACAATCATCTCAGGCTTGGTATTCTTGCCTTGGATGCCAGCCATCATCCGGCTCCGGTCTGCGGGCGAAACTACATCAACCATGGATACTGCCTGAAGGTACTCAGGTGACCTGTTTTACTTCTGGGATATTGCTTGCCGGGGGCGAGTAGCTGGCTCCCATTACTACCTCTTTGCACTCAGGTCGCTTGGCCCATTCAGAGACCATTTTTCCACCGGAGGAGGCGTGTAGTACGTCGTTTACTTCTTTGGCCCACACGGCGACTTGCGCAAGAAGCTCGGGAGAGGCGGCCTGCTTGGTCCAAATGTGATCGAGGCTGATTCGATCCCCAAGTTTTTGGGCTAATAGCGATACTGTGTAGGCGGTTACATTGGCTTGAAATGCCGGAAACATTGGTCGCAAGATCTTCTGTGCATCACGATAGATCTTGGCCGTTGCGATCATGGCTTTGAACTCTGTGACAGTCGGTAGCGGTGTCTCTTGTCCGTCGATTGGCGCCAGACTTGCCATGAATTTGTCGAAGCACTTCTGCGAGCCCAAGCTCACGACATCGGGTTTTTTCTCCCAGGCGGTGATGTATTTGGCCAAGTCGGTCTTGGTTAGGCGGCGCGCAGTAGGGATCGCTTCCTTCAAGGCCTTGAGCTTGGCGGGAGTAGTTCCCTCGCGGGCGAGCAAGGTGTTGTAGCTTCCCGCAGCACGCTCATAAAACCATTGACCGACACCATCGGGGCAATAAACCGAGCGCGAGAGCTTTTCAATTTCCACGTGAAAGGGTTTGTTTGCCGACAGGTCGGATTGCCGGACGGCGTTCTGGCTGTTAGCGAAGCGCGAGATATCCGAGACAAGTGCTTCTTCTCTGGTCAAGTCTTGAGTGCGCATGACGATGATCTTGGTCGGTACTCGGACGCGACTGAGATCCGTCTCGGGAAACTTCTTCTTGGCAAAATAGATTGATGCTGTGGTCTGTCCTCCGTTGACGATTTGTAGACCTTGGAGCCAAGCGATGCCTGGAGAACCATCATTGAGTTTTCCCAAGCGCATCTCGTCAGCCACAATCACGATGCCATTGTTGTAGGCCATGAATCTTTCGGGTGCCGAGCGCAGGGTATTTTGTATGCCAGCGTTAACACCCTTGCCCTTAACGCTCAGGAAGGAGCGGACGTTGGCTTCAAGCAGGCGGGCACCGAATTTCTCGTAGAGCAGTCGCAGCGCTTCGGCCGGAATTGCTGTCAAGGCATAGTCGTAATCGTCATTCTCACCAGGAACAAACACGCAGGGCAGTGGCGCACCGGATACCTCATTAAAGTCGACGGCCAGCTCATCACGCGGCTTTCCTTCGGACCAGTGTCGATATAGGCGCTCAATGTCCATGACCTCCAGTCGCACCGCCTTGCCCCCGATATCACGGGTTTTAAAACTCTTGGATTTTGCGACGCGGTCGGTGATGACGTAGATCCGAATCTGCTCCAAGTCGTCGTAAATTGCTTGTAACGTTTCCGCTAGCGAGCGTACATCGCTCGATGGATCGAGCTTGGGCGCCATCTTTCCTTCGGCGCAAAGAGACAGAAAACGTAAGCATTGCTCGACGGCAGTCTTTGTCTCGGAGTCGGGAACGTGCGTGGGTACATCCACATTGGCGTACAGGCTGACGAATAGATCGAGCTGGTCGCTATCCTCTGATAGTGAATACCCGCTTAGGCGAAGGTTCGCATTGCTGACTTTACCTTCGAAGTGGCACTCGACGGGTTCGGAAGTCATGCCTATCTCTGACATGTGGTCCATCACAATGCCGGAGAACACCAGTTCTTCGTATAGCGCTCCGTCTCTTATTTGTGAGCGGACAGCGGCTTGCGTCTCGCGTAGAAATTCAGATAAATCCATTCTTAGATTGCCCCCAGTTTTCTTAGTGCGCTCTTGACGTCTGTATTGCCACCTGGCGCCTTGTCTAGATCGATTTCATACATGGCCTTCATGACGCCGAGTGGCACCGTGCCCGAGGTCATTCGGGGAAAGTTTTCCATGACTTCGACAATGCTCATATTCGCGCTCTCGAATTTCCTTGGATAGAGATCTGAGTGGAATTCGACGTATCTGGCCGCGAGCAAACGCTCGGCCAAAAGCCTTTCCGCTTCGCTATCGCCTTTGATCATCAATCGAATTGTCTCCACGATTTCTGGAAGATTCTGCCCGCTTTCCGTTTGACGCAGTCTTAGGCCAGCCACAAACAGTGGTTGGCGCGTCGAATCGTCCAGTTGCTCAAGTGAGCCAATCTTGGCAGGGAAGCCAGTGGTCGATAGCGTGGTTTTGACCTCTAAAGCACCTGTTCCGAGCTCGAAATCCTGGATGCCATCCAGTGGGCCTACCCACGATTCCACAGCGAATGCTGGCGAGGCCCCTGCTGCAATGATGGCTTGAAGCAATATGAGCTCACCAATTAGCCCGATTTCAGCTTCAGGGCTGAGGGCTTGGCTGCCCTTGCGCATGAACTCTTGCCAAGCGCCCACCCTTCCGAGAAAGACGCGCAATAGCTTGCTTTCGTCGGAGCTGGTCTTGACTGCGTCATCGAGCGCGCCGATGACATCGCACGCCATAGACGCAAAAAGCTCAGAGCTGCCGGCTGACTTTCGTGTCAATGCGAGCCAAAGCTTGCCACTGCCATCGGGGTCTGCACGTTCTACGGAAAAGCCTTGCCCCTCAGGAAGTTTGTCGCCCGCAGTGAGTTTCTTCGTGGGGAAGCCTACCAGCACCGCTTCAGCGTTGTCTGGCGAGCGGCGGCCAGCGCGCAGTTGGAGCGGTCCGGAGGAGGGAAGGGAGATAGCTTGCCATCCCGGTTCTGTGTCGGTGCCTGCGAGCGACGACCATGCCATCAAAAATTCGTTACTCGGACGGGCCATATTCCTGCATCCAATAGAGAAGGTTTACTTCGTACTCAACACGTATGCCGTTCTCGGCCGAGGGAAACGCGATAGCGAAAGCCATTATGGGCTTATCCCATCCGGGTACGATGAGGTTTTCTGGACGCTTGTCCTTACCCTTGTAAGGAGCGAGGGTGTAAAGCAGCAGAAGGCCGCGGTCAGCGCCCCCACCAAGACGATCGCGCGCCTCGCGGATCCCCTTACCGCTAGGGCTAGTGGGCGGGTTGATTCGACCTCGAGCGGGGTCGGGGTTCCATGCTGCACGGGTACGGACTAAGGCGTCTCGCCAAACATCATCATCAATGTCGATGCCTTCGTCCTTTGGGTCTGTGAGCACACCGATGGCGAACATTGCCGGGTCTCTCACGTCAGGTGGTTCGGGGTCTTCCGTTCTGCGCGTTTGCAGCGATTTTGGCTGGAAGCCACCCGGAAAGACATGAGGTTCGCCAACGCCATCGCCGCCAGACAGTAGCGCGATGCTCCATTGCTTTAGTTTGCCGATGTTGAGCATCTTGGAGATGAAGTCGGAGAGCACGGCAGCCTTGGCGCTCGTCGCGTTTGGGTGCGTCGTGTATGCAGCTAGGAACGCGAGGACATGGGAGGCGTCCACATCCTGCCAAAGGCGCGCACCGGGCCAAGACTCTGCGTCGCCGTCGCGCGGATATTTTGGGGCGCTTACAAACTTCGTTCCGAGGGCCGCAACCAGCGCGTCGGTGGCGTCAAGGTTGGCCTGTTGAATCGCTGCGTTGCGGTGGAAGAGGATGGTCTGCGGGCGTGTGCCGCTGTAGCTCAACGACAGCGCCTTGGAGTTGCGCATCTTCAGCGGCGATGTGACTGTGAGAATCTCGTGCGACATGACCTTGAGGCCGTATTGCTCTGGCGTGAGCTTGGCTTTGGCCATGAAGTCGAACTCCTCACGCAGCTCTTCGGAGGCGTCGGCGATGTGGCCGAACCACTTTACCAAGTCAGGCGACGTGTAGAGCCGGCAGAGGTCCAGATAGCCAGGGCGGTAGCCAAACCATCGACCCATCTGCATCAGCGTGTCATACATCTTCGTCGTGCGGACGAAATAACTTACGCAGAGTCCCTCGAGTGTCAGGCCTCGCGCGAGCTTGTCGCCGCCGACCGCGATGACCTTGAGGGCCGCGCCAGGCGTTGCGTAGTCGAGCGCATCTTTGGCCGTACCGTTGATCGAGCGCACCACGATGTCGTCGAGAACGTCAGGCAGCTTGGCGAGCACCTCGTCCCATGAGGGTAGCGCTGGAGGGCTTTCCTCGGGCATCGAGAGCTCGGCGACTTTGTCGCGCGTCGGGACGAAGTCCTCGTCCCACAGCTTGCGAATCTGTGCGAGCAGCTCGTCGGCATCGCTGCCTCGGACGATCTTCTGGCGCATCCGACGCACGGCCTCCTCGACCTGCTCGCGTACATTGTCTTGCACCGCCACGTAGCGGGTGACGTGGATGAGCATGGAGCTGTGCTCGATGCCTTGGCCGCGGAGATCGCGAACGGCGCAGGCAAGCACAAACGAATGAATGGCGTCGCGCAGGGATTTCGGGATCGTCTCCTGACCGTTGTGGACCGGGACGTGGGTTTTCTTGTGCTTGGGCGGCATCCAACCCGATTCGGCTTCGGGATCGTAGTGGTCGGTGATGCTACGTGACAGCGGAAGTGCGCCCACCCGACCATCTTTGGTCAGTTTCCCGAACATGCGGGCCGGGCCGATGTAGTTGGACGGCGCCGCCAGATTAATGATGAAGGACTTGGGGAAGAGGTCGGGGCCTTCGAGTGTCGTGGCTCCCTTGTGATGGATGTAGATGTTGGCAAAGGGGGTCGCCGTATAGCCCACATAAGCCTTGCGGGAGAAGGAGTGCAGAATTTGACGGATGAGGCTGTTAATGGTCTTCGGTGTGTGCTCCTCGTCCGGTGTGCCGTCCTCATTAAATGGCTGCTCGCCCGTGTCTACGGAGGCGTTGTCCGCTTCATCGTCGATCATTAGCAACGGCAATTTGGTGACAAGTTTCCACTCCTCCGCCTTCGGCAGTGGACTAGGTGTGTCAGCGACCCGCTTCTGGATCCAGTTGAGCAGCTCTGTGAGCACGGTCTTCTGCTTCTTGACTACGAAGACCCAAGGCCGCTCCTCTGGCGAAATGCCATGGAAATGCTTGGCGATGGCCTTGCTGAAATCCCCATTCTCTGCGCGTGTCGTTGCCGAGTTGGTTTTTAGGTCTTCGCCAAATGCTGCTACGCCGATAAGTGCACCAGGGTCTCCTCCCACTGTAGTTTCGTAACCCAGAAAACCCTCCTCGAGGCGTATCTGGGTTTGCGAGCGCAGGTTGTTGTGCAAGCCTGCGAGCACGATGATGATTTTATAGCCCGCGTCTGCTGCTTTGTTGATCAGGCCTGTGTAGTTACTGGTCTTGCCCGATTGCACATGGCCGACGACGAGACCACGTCGATCCCAAGGGTCCGTTCTAAGTGGATCCTCAAGCAGGCCTAGGATGTCGTTAGTGGATTCATCTAGACCGTCCACGACTACATCCGACAGCTTGGACTCCTGATAGTCGCGATAGCGGCGCCAGTAATGCCAGTCCTTCTTTCTGGCAGCGTTGAGCCAATCGATGTGCCCAGTATCGTCTTGGAGTGTGGTGGCCTTGCCCATTCTGTGGCTGAATCGCTGGATCAACGTCGCAACCACCTTGGTTTCATCCAATGGAACTGACGGATCGCTGGCGAACATAGCGGCAGCCAATTTCACCTTGTCAGCAATGTATGCCGGTGTAATCTTGGACGAGTCCTTCTCTGCCTTAACCAGTCGCTGTGCGGTAGCGATGACATCTTCAAGCAATTGGATTTGTGCTGCTGCGGTCATTTTTAGTTCCTAGTTTTTCGACAAGTGCCGGGTACTTTTGGAATGGTTCTGTACGCAGCATCGACTTACGTGCTTCTTCTATACTCAGACCTTTTCGTTCAATCAGATCGTTGAAGAGAACGGTTGCAACCTCGATCACTGCTGCGTTAGGCTCGCCGTCAAAGCCGGTGCGAGGCGTCTCCTTGTTTTCGGCTGTATCCAGCCAGATGCGTTGAACAGGGACGGTCTCTTCGATAACACGAAGCATTGATTTGATCAAAGGTGCTAGCGTTTCTGCGCTTTCCAAGACGGCGGCGACCGATGGATGCGTTTCATCAATCCGATAACGCATGCCCGCCTTCGTTCGTTCAACACGCCATGCTTGTTCGATAGGGGTGTTGCCTTTTGCTGGGGAGGGGGTGCCGCGATAGGCGAACACATGCCTGGCGCGTTCCCGCGTGTTTTCTGCCAGTAGGGTAAGCCAAGGCCGTAGGGACACGGGCGGTCGTGCTGTCGATTTCCGAACATCGATCTTCCAGTCGGCGTCAGCTGTATTCGGAATGTCTAAGCGGATGCGCGCCAAGCGGTGAGCTTCCTCGCGATTCCACGCCCGCGAGTTGCCAAGGCCCAACCATCCACCTGCAACCAACAGGCGCTCGTTACGGTACACATAGAAGCCTTGCTGTGCGGTCCATCCGGTTGGACCAGCGTTGTCCTCAAATTCTGTGGCGGTGAGCTTGTCGCGGTGCGGCAAAACATGGGCCTGTACGGTGACTGTTCCATAGTCAGTGGCATGGTAAGTAGGCGGCGATGACCAAGGCTTCGCTGGGTGCCCCGACATGAATGGGTCCCATGGCGCTACGGTGCGGCCATTGAGTAGTAGTTTGAGCTTTGCTTTAGGCCCTTGGACTAGGCGGTGGAAGACCATCGCCAAGTGGGACTCGACGGAGTCCATGAGATCGTGAAAGTCGTTAGAGGTGTAGCCGGTGGTTACAACACGGTCCATCGTCTCCCACAGCACGAGAGTTCCAGCCTTTTTATCTTTCAGAGGCTCAATGAAGGGCTCTGATCCCTGTGCCGCTCCTTCGAACAGGAGCCAGCCGCCATCTGGGTTTGCGGCGAGTTCGTCGAGGTCCCAACGCAGGCAGCTTTCGGTGCTGTCTTTGACAGTAGCGACGGTAAGTCGGCGGCATTGAGAGAAAGAGGCGGTTTTCAGTCCCATGCCAAAGCGCCCGAGATCCTGCGCCGAGCGTGCGTCGAGTGGGTTCTTATCACCTAGCCGCATGGCACTTTCGAGTTCGGCATCATTCATGCCACGGCCGTTGTCGAGGACCATGATTCGACTGTTAGGGCCGTCCCAAGCGAAGTCGAGTCTGACTTCGGTGGCGCCAGCTGAGACGCTGTTGTCGATAATGTCAGCCAGAGCCGCGCCGGTTGAGTAACCGAGTCCGCGTAGGGACTCGAGCATTGCCATGGCGCGTGGCGGTGCGCTTCTTGTATTTGCTTTCATCTTCGATATCCTTTCCCCGGCCAGAACTCGAAACCGAGTTCGATCATCTTGCGGATGAGCTTGTGGTGACGCCTGTCTGAGTGATCCACAATCCGGACCAATATCCTTGGTACGTCGTCGTCGATGCTCTCCTCGACAGCGACACCTGCTGCTCGGGCTTGCTCGACAATAAGCCTGTAGTACTGGCCTTTCGCTTTAGGCTGGACTACATGCCGGGTAGTATTGGATGGATGCAAAACTAATCCTGTATCAACGTGTGCGTCGATATTCGAATCGTCGCGCAAGCTGTCGCTATTGACCTCAGGCTGATGGAACGGAACGTTGTTGTGCTCGTGTATAAGCAAGGCTAGTCGCGCTGGATGCTTCAACTTGCGCAAAGCTGCTGCCTCGATTTGGCGAATGCGTTCGCGGGTAACGCCGAAGTGTGTGCCGACCTCATCAAGCGTCATTGATTCTTGAATGCCAATACCAAACCGCATGCGCAGAACATCCGAAGCTTGAGAGGTCAGTGTTCCTAAAATTTTGTCTACAGCACTGATCAGCTGCATCTCCTCGACGGTATCCATCGGATCACGGACTGTGAATTGGTCTTGTGCATCGGGCGCGACGCGACAATCGATGTCGTCAAGCCCGTGTAGCGGTAGTGGCTCCACGCCTATCCGGGAGAGTGCTTCGACCTTGTGGAGGGGCTGCTTGACGATAGTAGCTATCTCCTTGACGGTGGGGGAGCGAGCATGCCGTAGCTCGAAGGCGTGGGTCGCCTGTGTGATTTGCTGGACCGTCTGATAAAGGTGAACCGGAAGACGGATCGTCTTGCCCTTGTCGGCGATAAAGCGTCCGATCTGTTGGCGAATCCACCACGAGGCATATGTCGAAAACTTGAAGCCTTTGCGCCAATCATAGCGGTCTACGGCCTTGAGGAGACCGATTGTTCCCTCTTGGAGCAGGTCGTCCAAGGGTTGGCCGCTGTACAGGTGTTTCTTGGCGATGGAGAAAGCGAGCTTCAAATTGGAGACGGCCATCTGGTCGCGTGCACACCGGTAGCCACTCATCGCCTGCCTGAATACAAGGGCGGGATCGTGCTCTCCAGAGAGGTCCGAATCGGCCAGGTCCAAGAGAAAGTCGCGGGTCAAATCCAACGAAGCGAGTGCATCTCGGCAAGCATTCCATTCACGTGAGCCTTCGTCCGCTCCGATGGCGAGGCCTGACAGAAATTCTGCTTTGGCGCAGAACTCTGCTCGTTCGTCGGCGTTCTCCTTGATGCCGAGGCTAAATTTGGGGTCAGATTCGGCTTCGGAGCTCTCTGCCGTGAGTCCTGGTTCAGCCACGAGCTCGGTGCATAGTGCTGCTTCGGTTTCTCCTGAGTTGGATCGCAGGCCGAACGACATCCAGCGTAGCGGCCTCATACCGTCCGCTACCTTGCTAGCTGCCGCCAGTACGGCATTGACGCCTGCTGGCCATGTGGCCAGTACGTCAAGTGCCTTCTCGATATTGCGCTCCATTGCTTGGCTCAGGGCGACCTCGGCTTCGGCCGTGAGCAAGGCTACGCGCTGAAATTCTTGCTGGTAAATGCGCAAGGGCTCGTTACGACGACTAACCCAATCATCCACGAATGCGAAGGCATCTGCGACGACTCCCTCTTCGTCGGGTTTTTCGTTGGGAATGACGAATACCTCAAAGCTCTCATGGGGCGCCGAATATTCAAATCGTTCGTCGGTCTCGGCACCAAGGTCATTGATGACCATGCCTAACAGCGAGCCGGCCTCTTCATCCGGTTCGCCATCTTCGCCACGCGCCAAGTCTTCAATAGCCGAATATGGGACACTACCCTCGCGAATGGCACGAAGTAGAACAAGCCGCAGACGCTCGCGTACTTCAATGTTGTCGGTTCGAGGCAGCGGTGTTGCCCGATCGGGAAGAAACGCCTCAATGTCAGCCCAGTCGGCAGACGGGTCAATGGGCTGATGGTTGGTGATCGCCGCTTGGATTTGAACTGCAGCCATAGCAAGTGATGGATCACCTTCGGGGGGCGCTGATTCCTCTTCGGCTTCCCAGCCACTCAGATTGAATACTTCGACATCGCCACTAACTGCCCATTTGGCTTCTGGCGACTCAGTTGTTTCGGTCGGGGGGGGAAAGGTCTCGCTGGCGCCATCGTTGTTACTTGGGCTTGGCTGCTGCATGCTAGCCGCCTCGATAGCCGAAACAGCTTCCAACGCCCCTGCCGCTTGTGCAATACCAAGGGCATCGCGCCCCAACGGGTCTAGCAAGCCAGCATCGGCGCCGGCGGCAAGGAGAAGCTTGCAGATGGCGGCCTGGTTGCGGGCCGCAGAGAGCATGAGAGGCGTTCGGCCTTTTTCATCACGGGCATTGAGATTGTCGCCGCGGTCGATATGAACTCGAACTGCATTCTCGACACCAGCTACCAAGGCCATTCTGAAAAAACGGTTCAGAAGTGCAGATTCCTGGACTGGAATGCCCGCCATACGTACATTTCTTTCCGACGCCCTCGAGTAAAGAATGCCATCTTTGGCCATTTTGGCCCTAGTGAATTTAATTGTTACAAATTCTACAATGCTGGCCGAAGAAATGGCTTCCAAACCGCTCGAGGTGGCTGTGCGATGAGGCCCTAGGGTAGGGCGTCGTTGATTCTCTTGACCTTTCTCAGGAGGAGCGTCATCCTGGGAATAAGAAAAACATACTGCTCGACCTCATTAAAATACCTGCATGAAAATTCCGGTTGTAGATATCTTTGCTGGCCCTGGTGGTTTGGGAGAGGGCTTTTCGGCCTTTTCTCCAAATAAAGGTGGCCATGAAACCCCTTTTCGTATTGGCATATCGGCTGAAATGGAGGCAAATGCTGCCAAAACGTTAAGGCTTCGAGCTTTCTTTCGACAATTCGCCAATGGTCATGCTCCCAAGAGTTATTACGAATACGTTCAAGGCATACGCGATACTCCTTGGACAGCTGCAACTCAAGCCGAATGGGAAAAGGCTGGCGAAGAGGCTCGACAACTAACGTTAGGTGACGAGGAGCACGATGCAATTCTGCATGGTCGAATCAGGAAAATTACCAAAAAGGATGAGCCGTGGGTTCTGATTGGAGGCCCACCTTGCCAAGCCTATTCATTGGTAGGACGGGCCCGCAACATAGGCATTGCGGGCTATAAGCCTGAAGAAGACCATCGCCACTTCCTTTATCAGCACTATCTAAAAATCCTGAACAAATTTAGACCATCTATATTTGTGATGGAGAATGTCAAAGGAATACTCTCGTCCAGAGTGGGCGGTGAATTAATGTTCCCGCGGATTCTTGAGGATTTGCGCTATGCGGGTGGAAAATCCGGAGAGAAGTACAGAGTTATTCCTCTCATCGTCTCGGATGACCTTTCAAGGCAAAAGCTGGATGGCCGAGAGTTTGTTTTGCGTGCTGAGGAGCTTGGAGTTCCTCAGGCCCGTCATCGAGTCATTTTGCTTGGCCTAAGTGCCGATATCGACATATCTAAAGGCAAATTTCTAACGCCAAGTATCAGTAGATATACCGTCTCCGATGTCATTGCAGGACTTCCTGCGTTACGTAGCGGAGTTACTGATTCGGATGTTGATGAGTGGTGGAAATTCGCGCGTGAAACCCTACGGATAGCCAGCGATGCGACCAATGATGGCAAGACACGTAACGCGTTGCTTCGCTATGCCAAGAATATCGACAAAGCTGATCCTGGCAGAGGGGGGCGTTGGATGCAGAAGACTGCTTCAAGCGACTGTGTCCCAGAACACCTCAAAAATTGGCTAATAGACAAGCGTTTAAACGGCATTCTGAACCACGAAGTACGGCAGCACATGATGAGCGACTTTCTGCGATATGGCTTTGCAGCTGCATTCGCTGAGATGCATGGCTACTCGCCGCGGGGCGCTAAGGAATTTCCCCAAGCGCTGTATCCAGAACACAAGAATTGGGAAAGTGGAAAGTTTGTTGACCGCTTTAAGGTGCAAATATTTGGCTTACCTAGTTCGACAATTACAAGCCACCTGTCAAAAGACGGCCACTACTTCATCCATCCGGATGCTAGCCAGTTGAGAAGCTTGTCTGTACGAGAGGCCGCACGAATACAGACATTCCCTGATAATTATTTCTTCGAGGGAGGTCGTGGTGCTCAATTCAAACAAGTTGGCAATGCAGTTCCACCTTGGATGGCCCGGCAGATTGCGGGCGTGGTTTATTCGCTTCTTTGTCCCTGAGATTTATCTAGGTTGTTGAATTACGTCAAATCCTGATCCTGGATTTGCACTGAAATTTGACCCATCCTAACCAGCCCGTAGCTAACTAATCATGGCGATCTTTGATTTTGATGTTCAGCGGCCATTTGCCGTTCTTGATAACTTGATGAAGCAATGGGAGCGTGTTCTGGTTCCTATTTACCTGCGATCAAAGCAATCAAATGAGCGGGTTGAGGGAGTGGGAACTGGATTCATCTTGCATTATGAAAACCGATATTTTTTAGTGACCGCACTTCATGTAATCACACGTATCGGAGAAAGTGGTCGTGATGCATATATGAATCTGAACGGTCATGCTGCTGCTATGGAGAAGCTACTGTTTCGAAAATCAGAAACAGGCGATGTTGCTGTAGCTGAGCTTTATTCCGGCTGGCTTCAAGAAAAGAAAATCCGGTCGTTAGTTTCTGTTGACGTGCCAATTAAAAAACCAGGGACTGCGCTCAGCATGTATTTTGCTATTGGCTTTCCTGCTAACAAAAATGTATTGGACCGACGGTATGACAAGCTGAAGGTTGAAATGTTTGGGATGTCCATGAATCAGTTGGCGTTCCCGGTAGAAACTTCAATTTCTAATGCAATATTTTTAGAACACGACCATGAGGAAGGATATAACGTCGACAACGAGCTTATTCGAGGGCATGTGCATTTGCAGGGAATGAGCGGTAGCCCTTGTTTTTTGGTTCGCCAGACATCTCCTCAGAATGAGGAGGAAGTTTTAGTCCACTATGTTCCTCAAATTATTGGGGTGTTGGTCGAGTGGCATAAAGAACAAAAGACACTTGTCGTTGCTCCAATAGACATAGCTATTAAGTTGGCAGATTGGTTTTTAGCTAACCTCCCAAATTAATTTCGTTATGCCGTGGATTTACGTACGATGCCGCGAGGGGGCCATACGTAGGGCGAGCTATAAATTTCTGCGGTGGTCATATCTGCCCAGCCACCACTAGGGCACCGCTGTACGCGTACACCTGCCGACAATAATTCTTTCAGTCAGCATGGCAATCCGGCATAGGCGATAGCCGCCTTGCCCGCATCGTCCAGTCCACCATATCCGTACAGGCGGACACCCTTCGGTAGTTTTGCCAAGCTGGCACGCTCGAATTTACGGATGTATTTGCTCCATGAGCCAGGGCCGTTGAATTGCGTCAAATCCTGCCTTTAGATTTGCACTGAAATTTGACCCACCCTAAAGCTCAGAATCCAGGGCGTTCCTTTGCTCGCGGATTTGCCCCGATCTAACTAATCCACCTTCCACTCGCGTCCGAAGGCAGCCACCCGGTCATACGAACCCACGAACCCGAGTGAACACAGATCCGCATGAATCTACTTCAGGATTCTTCTTTGTTTACGGGGTTTGTTCGCTTCAGCCTTTAATCACGCTGCGAGCTTGAAAGCGTAGTCATCCAGGGCGCTGGGCGACTTTCGCGACGCGTAATTGGGTTCTACCGTTTCAGCGCGAAGGTACTTTCGTACCGTGTTGCGAGAGATGCCGAGTCGCTTTGCGATCTCTCTCATCGAGACCTGGTCACGCAGATGCCAGCGTCGAATAATGCTCAGTAATGCCACGTCGATCACTCCAATCTCCTGCTCTTTTAAGAGCAGGCAGTGTGTTCTATACGTGGGTCAATTTTCGATGCAAATTACCGCCCTTTGGAGTGAACCCCATCAAGTGGAACGGAGAGCTGCTCCGAATTGACCGCATACTGCAGGGCATAGGAAGGAGAATCCTATGCAGCAGAGAAGACACCGCCGTCACAGCACAACCTTCAAGCTGGAACTTGTTCGTGCCTACCTCAATGGTGAAGGCGGCTACAAGACGATTGCCAATAAGCACGATATCTCCCATG